>JGI24159J19872_10014642_pt1 | contig 10131 bp, 9 predicted proteins | sample Ectturendosymbi4_FD_19872 | JGI IMG/M metagenome (IMG submission 19872) | reverse complement strand
TTTCCCCGTCGAGCTAGGTTCGACCGAGCGGCAGATGTTTCTTTTACTTCGAAGGCTAAGACATTCAAGATGCCGTAGACCAGGGAAGGAATTCTCAATTCATAGTCGAAAAGTGGACTGACTTGGGTAGCTAAAATCTCGGCTTATATACCCAGATTTGCTGGAAATTCCCTAATTAATCATTTATTGACTACTAGTTGGACATTGCCTTATAAGGTTTTATGGGTTTTTTAGTCATGATTTTTAATTACATCATTGATGGAAAGTTTTCTGTAATTTTCCATGACATCATCCTTTTAAGCCTTCTTCAACTCTGATTGCTTCTTTTCTTTGTTCTTCGCTCTTTATTTTTCCAAATCAAATTTTATTTGATTTAGTCCAATTGCGGTTTGTTTTTAGATTCCAGACTGACCTGTCTGGACCTTTGTCTTGTTTTGCAACGCTGAGAAAACGTAATTTTCTGTTTGTCACGTTTTTCGTGCTTGGCTGATCACAGCCTTTGGGTTGCAGGTCGGTATGTCTTATTCTTGTCGTTGGACGTTTGGATTTTGTTTTCTTTTAGTGAAGGCAACATTTAATATGTACAGACCATAATGTGTCTGCTACATCCGAAAGACCTCAAGTTCGAACATGGGGGCGCCAAACTTGCTTATTGCCCCTGGCGCCATCTAACCTCGTTACGCCCCTGGTGTCAATGACCTCGGGGTTGTGAAAGTCAACCCGATGATCTGGGTTGGCTTGCAAGTGCCTGCAGACCGAAGAGCTTAGTGAAGTTCGATGCTCTTCTATACGATTTACAGTACTCCGCTCCTGTTCTGAGATTTTTGAATCCTGACCCTGATATGACTCCGAAGCTTTTTCAAATTTGAGAATCGGAGTCGGACTCCTGCTCAAACTCCGCAAACCATTTATGCAACCAAAATTAAGCAATTACATTTACAAAGACTACGCAGACTCCTGCTGCTGCCGAAAATAAAAAGTGGCTCCGAATCGGAGTCAGGTTTTTCAAAAAATTTTGACTCCGGCTCCGGCTTCGTGTCCGAAAAAAATCACAATCCTGCCTGAGTCGACGCCGGCACTCCGCGTCCGTGGCCACCTCTGGCATCTTCAAAAATGCTCCAGACATCTTTTCCATAGTTTCTCTTAAAAAACCAGCGTATATGTGTAGCTTGTTGCATGACTGGAAAAAGTTTCGGCTCAGGTAACTTTTTTTAAAAAACACGGTTAGTTACCCTATCCTTTTTGCCTAAATCGCATTCGCACCATTACCCAGGCCTGCCTCACGCGTTTTTTTCGCCGTGGACGCGTGTTTGTTTTTTTAGTGATGCCCTGATCCACGCTCCGTTTGGGAAACATCAATGCACAAGTTGGGAGTGATGCCGGGGTATGGCAAGTGTGATCGGCCGACATGGTGATGCTGACGTCAATGATAACCGAAGACTCCTACTGCAACTGTGCTGTAACAACGCACTATGCATCATGAACACTTTTCTCCAACACAGAAATGTCCACAAGTACACCTGCTGCAGAGATTCTTTGGATCAGCGGTCATAGGCGTCCGCAGAAATTTTTCCAGGGGGGAAACGTCGACATTTTGCTTATCCTTTTCAAGTTGCTGACGATGCAGTGCGAATGGACGTTCACAAAACGCTTTACCCTTCATACATTACAAAGAAAATGCCTTGTGTTACGGCAACAGTCACAACAGTCACAAAAATGCACTTCATTGGTGCAGAAATGCTTCTTTTTCACAGGTGCATGCTTTCACACATTATAAAACTACGTTTTTACCGCTATCACCAGTCACTGTCTCGCTGCATTATCTGCGGGGCCAGATTTAGAATTTTAAATATGTGGAGGTTCCAAGGGGGCAAAACGTCTACTGCAGTAACTTGAGGTGAAGCTTTGACGATTCGTTGCCATATTATAATTTAGGGGTCGGCAACCTTTCCTTAACCGTGGCTCAAAAACAAAGTGTACAAGGCATGGCGGGCCGTACTAAATTTCCACCAACAATTCCGTTCCTTTTGCTGTTTATGATGTTGTTAAAATTTGGGAATTTATGGAATTATAATCAGATTAACTCCTGATGTTCATAAAGAAAACGGAAAATACGACATACAGTAAAGCACTGTGCGGTTTCTCATAAGTAGTTCCGTATAAGTATGCAATACAAGAAGTTGCAAGGAAGGCAGATTCATAAAGTGTAATAGGCCTGCCACTAGGCGGGCCATACAGTTACTACAATATGTAAAGGCTCTGCTGGCCGGATGATTTATGCTTGGCGGGCCGGATCCGGCCCACGGGCCGTTGGTTGCCGACCCCTGTTATAATTGATCAAAGACCAACAGTAGAACAATCTTCCCGCACGCAACCTGCCTCTACAGGCAACCTGCCGTATGGCAACCTACCTCTTCACTCAAGTGAGCGGACATGAGTGACCTTCAAGCTCATGTCGTCACTGCATGACACCAGAACAGTGAACCTGAATCTTGTGCAGTGTGAGTGTCACACCGGCAAATAAATTGTCATTGCAAGAATTAAATCAGTTGATCGGAATTGAGCTCCTGACTTTAGGTTTTCCAGGAATTTTTGGTCTTTATACCCTATATCCAAGTTGGGGGATATCTGTTTTGCCCCCCGCTGTGGACGCCCATGTCAACGGTCACTTATTGATTTCTGCATAGTTTTAGTTGATTTGTTCTAATCAGTGCTGGATGTTCGTGATAAAAGTGGCACAGACTGTCGACCAATCACCACTTGGTGGTCTGCAACTTGCATGTGGAAAAGCCGTCAGGGTCAACACAAACCTGCAGGACCAGGAGATTCTACCGAATAAAGTTGGAGGCCCTGACGGACAGAGATGTAAAAAGGAACTTTGCGGAAAGCGTATTTTCTTTGTTCTGAGCACTTCCGCGATGCACAGTGGACGCGGAGGTGGAGTGGCCGCTGTTCAAAGCAGCTGTAGCTTCATATGCTTCTCGGGCATGCGGATGGAAACGACTCGGTGTGGTGAATAATGGCAAAAGTAACCTATTGGTGGAACCAGGAGGTGCAAGCTGCTAATCAAGCAAAGGAAGTAGCCCACGAGGCATGGCTTCAAAACAAAGTGGATTCTTCTTTGCATACGCGGTGCACTGGGGCGCTAAAGGCCGGAACCCCCACGGTAAAAAGTTCAAAATGCAATCTTAGTAGAGTTTTGGACATAACATGGATTCCAATCGCCGTACTGGGAGATCTGCAAAGTGTTATGGCAAACAATCCGCCGTCTTCGCGGCAAAATATCTCATACTGCTAGATTCATCAAAGACCAAAATGGTGTCTTGCGTTGCTTATAGCAGTGTGGAGGACAGCACTGGCAGATTGAGAGAGTATTTCAAAAACCTTTCAAACCCAGTCACAGTCACAACATTAGCACACATGAGGTACATTTGGTAAGGAAACTACTATAACTGGGTCGAAGTTCTCCTAGCTTAAAACTGGGAAGGTTGCAGGGAATGCACGCTCAGACAAAATCCGACCTCAAATGCTCAAAACCTTGAATCCATGAGTTCTTGGCTGACCCGTGTGTGTCAAGAGGCCTGGTGTTCTGGAAAGCCACCTAGAGATTTGCACACTGGGATGATCATCTCCATACAAAAGAAAGGATACAGGAGTGAATGCATCAACTGCGAGGGCATCGTTTTCATTGGCTTCTTTGGAAAGGTTTATGCCAAATGCCTTGAAAAAAGATGCCACGAAATAATTGAACCTAAGCTGCAGGACACCCAGAACGGTTTTCGTCCCGGCCGTACAGTAAAAAACACATTTTGCCTCTCCAGTAAATTTTTTGAGAAATCTAGTCGACTTCAAGAAAACGCACGACCACGTTCTTCATGAAAAACTTTGGAGAGTGTTGCGGGAGTATGGTGTTGACGGCTGCCATCAAGTCACTGTATTCCTGCTAAGACGTTTGTGTTCGTGTCGACGGAGATTAATCGCAAACGTTTACCGTGTTTGGTGAGTAGGTGGAGAAGTTGAAGTATTTTGGGTTGTATTTCATGAGTGACGGAAGGCAGAACAAGGAGACTGATACACAGATTGGTGAAGCAGACGCAGTTCTGCATGAACTTTATCGCTCTGTGTTGATAAAACGGGAGCTTTCAAACACTGCACAGTTTCTGTTCCGATTCCCATCTATGGACATGGTCATGCATCTTGTGTAATGACTGACAGAATACTATCGCAAGGAAAAGCGGCAGAAATGGGATATTTGCGAAAAGTTCACGATGCGACACTTTGCGATAAAATGCGCAGCTGTGAAATTCGTAAAGCCCTGAATATCGAGTCACTTCTCTGAATCGAAAGATCCCAGTTGCGTTGATCAGGCCATATATCCAAAACGTCCCAAGGAAAATTGGCGAGGCTGCCACTAGGCGGGCCATACAGAACCAGGTGGAGTGATTATACATCTCCGACCTTGGTTGGTCCCGTCTTAGCGTAGAGCCATAGGCGTGCGAGGCAGGGGGCCAGAGGGTAATTGCACGCGAAGACTCCGGCAAGGTTAAAAAAATTCGAGCAAAACTGCCCAATATGTTTGGCCAAGTTGTCTTTTATCCTACACGATGCTGAAATTACAATTCCATTATTTTCAATCGCAATTCTTGTCGTTTCCGTGAAGGAAAAAATTCGGGCAAAGCCATAATTTTGCCGCCCCCCAAAGCCAAAGGTCCACGAGCCAGCAGAACTATCTGAGATGAGGTATCGAGCTCCTGGGGCTGCTTTCCTCGAAACCCTCCCCAGAAGAATAGCGGGCATGACAACGAATGAATGAACTATAGGTGCGAACCGTGCGATAGCAGCAGACGCTGATTCAGCCGAATCTTCCCGCGTGGACGAATGTTGTGCTTGTGTTCAGATGAAAACATTCCTCGACGAATTTGTCTATTGAGGGGTGTATTGTCCAGGTGTGTCAGGACTGCAAAATAAAATTCACAAAATTTTCGTCCGTACAGCCACTTGGATACTAACAACAACATCGCTAGATTTAATAGAATTGTGAGTTTCAGCCACATGCTTTCCCCAACCTTCCTCTTAATGAAATTCTAATTACATGCCACTCTTCCTGCTTCAAACGTTTGTCGCTTCGCACTCAAACCATTGGCCTTTCTCTGTTATGCTGATGGAATATCGACGCTTGCGCAGTGGCGCAGGCAGAATGAGGCCCAAAAGGTCATGGCCCGGCCCGAAACAAACTTACTAAGATTTTTACTGGTGCTTGATATCAGTTTTCAACTGTTAAAAAATAAACTGAAGGAACAGTCGGACTCAAGACGACGTCAGTGACTGACGACGTCATTCCGCACTGGCCCCTCTGGAACAAAATCCTTGGTTACGCTACTGCACTTGCGTGACGTCCGGGAAACTGCCGACAATATTTTTTTAAATTTTTGTAACCGCAGCATCTTAAATTATGTAAGTTTATTAATTTATTTAAAAAAACGCAACCAACTGCAATCCCATGTGATTGTTTGAAGCGGAAGTTACACTTAGTTAACTCGTTTATGTCAAAAACAGTCCTTGCGTTTCACCTGCTTTCTTTCTCCAGCATATGCAGATAACAACGACAGCAAAGCCACTACACAAATACAAGAAAGACCTGCTCCCCCACTTAAGAATAATCGTTTAAAAAAAAGGTTTCTTCTGTGGTTTTGTTTTCTCGGTGCGGTGCAGGTTTACTTTTACTATTTGGCATTTCCATAGGTAAAATGTGCTTTATCTTTGCTGCACTTGTTCCGGCTGTAATGTTTCAAATTGCTCGGTTGGTTCTCGAATGAGTAAGATGTATGAGACACTGATACAGTTCAAACTCCGAAAAAACTGTGATCACATTTTCAGAAACCACTGGTTTGGTTAAACGCGGTGAGAGGTCTTTCAGTCTGTATAATTTCTACCCACTTTAGGTGCGCGCCTTTACGGCGTTTTGCTTGTCATCAAGTAAAACTCAGGCTTAAGCGTTCGAGGGGCCTCTCAAAATGCATTTGTTCACGTGATATTTTCCTGCCATGGCGTACCGTTTAAAAATCTTCAGGTTTACGCATTGCTTCTGATATAAACGGCTCTGGCCCTGCGGTAAGCCATGAGCATTAAGAGATTAGTTGAGGACATATAGTTTTAAATAAGGTATACGCTGTGTAATGGATTGACGTAATAGTCACCTATAGACAGCTTCTACAGTAGTGTCACCTTTCAGAGGTGCCAGCAAGTAAGCACAGAGAAGACGTGCAAATTGCGAATCTTCAAAGATCTTTTGAGCTTTGGTAACAAGATTCACGTATTGGTTGGGATTTCGATACTGTGCTTCATTATGGTAAGATTCTGTTAGATGTGCAATCACTTCCTACTGTATGATGTAACATTTCTGTATTGCAGACAAAAAGTTTGTTGTTTGCAAATGATTTTATTGCCTGAAATGAAGAGTTACGTAACGTTGATGTTGCTGGTTGCTATAAACAAACCAAAAGACATTTTCTGACTTGTACTCTTTATGCTAAAATTTGTAAAATCTCACCTGAAAGAATTGTTTGCGAGCAACATTTCCATCCCTTGTCATAAACTTACATCATGAGAGGATTTCGAAGAAGTACCGGAATGTTTTTTGCACTGTCGGATAACTCAATTGTAATGCAGAACTACTTCTAGGAGAATCTGTTTTATGTGATTTGCACCTCGCTATGCAGATCTATTTAAATCAGGGTTGGGGAACCTATCACTGTCACGGGCCACATGAATTGTGCATTATCGCTGACGGGCTGCAAAATCAATTAATTTTATTCGAAAATTCTACGCTCATTTAACTATGAAAAAGAGTGACTTGCCTTGACTTGCTATCTAAGTACCGCATGGGATTTTTGCACAGTCTGGGATTTTGCCTGGGAAAGAGCAACTTCATGTCGTCTACAACCAATATTGCGCCATGGGATGTTTAAACACAAATGAACTTGTGACTACAAAATTACTACCATTTATAAAACGCATTAAATTTTCCAACTAAAAGATATATATAACCTTGAAGCGAGCAAATTCAGGTGCAAGTATGCTAACTCTCAGCTACCGACTACATTTATCAATTATTTTAAATTCATTACTGATGTTCATCCTTGTAACACAAGACAAATCAAAACCCGACAATTTGCTTTACCAAAAGCACGTTCAAACTCAGGCGCTAAAATGATAAAGTTCAGTGCAATAGAAATCTGGTCAAAATTTCCTTTAGAAATAAAAAATAAACACTGTTTGGCACTTAGCTCAGCGGGATACAAAAAAAATATATATTACTCAGCTACTAAAAACATTGTGTTCTTTTTATTGGTGTACACAAAACAGGTGCATTGATCTAACTATTTAACGGTGTTACAATGGAAATAATTGAAGCAAGATGTATCGCTGTTATATCATACTCAGTTTGGCGTCTGGTGTGTTCACTAAAATTGGTCGCAATAAACCCTTGTATGAAGCAGTTGGGTGCCTTTAGTCTACCAGCGTAAAGCAAACTATGCCTACTGAATTGCAAATGAATATTCATTCTCACGCGTGACTCGCGGCGTTGACTGTAGTCTTTTCCGTAATGTATGTTTGCACGCCTAGTCCTCAACCTGTTTAAATCCCGTGACACCATTGTAATGCCGCACTAGTTTATAACGTTTGACGCATTTCCTCACTGGCTTTCATGAATATTTTATATGTGCGAAAACAGCAAATCTTCAATGTGACAACGACAAACCATTTTCATCTGGTGGCTTGACCTTGCCTACAACGCATCTTGCTTCATTAAAGCATATATCCGCATTTCGCATATTAAACTTTATACTCAGAGCAAAAGACGTTCACACACTACTATAAACTGTTCCCTTTACACGAAAAGTAGCTTCGTCCTTGGGAGGTCTGCAACCTAGATGACCCCTGGTCCTTCGCAGCCTTCCATCACCCCCATGCATTCTATAAATCGGTGCATTTGGAAAGTCATCGCAGCACTACATTATGAAAATAATGATGGCGTCAATCATGCGTATGCCCTTTATGCTTGTGTTTCATCAAAGTAAATGTATTAGCACCATCAAGCGTATACTTTTTTACTACTTCCACGTATATATCTTCGAGTTCATACATCTATCTGTGAGCTCCTTATCAGGCCCGTAACCAGGGGAAAACACCCGGCAAATTTTTTCGCCCTTCTTGGAAAATGTGTTGGAGATAGTTTAAAATTATTGGGCATAGTTTAAACAATTTGGGCCCCTCTCAGAAAATTCTTCCCCCCCTGGTGTCCCAAGCTGGATACGGGCCTGTTGCGATGTGCTTGTACCTAGCGCGTTGCGTGTGGGAGTGAAGACGTTATACACCATAAACCAATGACAAGTACCTGCTTATCATGAAGCTTCGTTTTGACGCGATGTTGTGCTCCAACTCAGGTAACGAAAATTCTGATGTGGGTCATATCAAATGTTCACACGGGCCGCATTTGGCCCGCCGGCGGCAGGTTCCCTACCCTGATTTAAATCAACGCAATGCGTTTTCGTTGCCCGGAGAATCGTTGTGCAGCAATAGCACGTTAAAGCGTATGCTTTAACGCCGGTAAGGGCTTTCTACCTCAAACCAAAACTGCGTGGAAACATTACAATGCCTAAATTATTCTAAAATGTTTCTTGATATACTTTATTTCAAAATTTTTATTTTGCAGTCTCTTCCAGAGCAACTCAAAGATGGTAAGTGTTAGTTTATGTCATTGCCATGCTTTGGGAATCAACACATATTGGAAAGGTAACGAATAAATCGACGCAGAATGTACGGCGGCTTTCGAAGTCTTTACAAAGGAGTCTCATGATGGAAAACTCGGACCGGACGAGCTTGGAAAAGTATTGCGCATGCTTGGTCAAACTCCAACGGAGGAGGAAGCGCAAGAAATCCTTCGGGATTTTGCAGAAGGTAGAACGCAACATTTAACTATGTTAAGAAAAGTAAAACACCAACATGGGTTGCAAATTTCGCCCAAGTTTTTTGTGGCTCAATGCGCGCAAACCGCACTTAGGTGTTTTTCTTTCGGCTCGGGGGAAATCAATAGCAAGTAAGATTAACGGAAAATCATTTGCAATACGCTGAAAAAATTACCTCATTGGTTTTCTTTTGGAAAGGAAGTAGATATATTTGCTACATGTAAACATCTGACAACGCACACCTGTGCGGCATCCCGCGACAACAGCTTTTCATTATTTTCATATACTGCATAAGCCAATGTACAAGCAGTGTTTCCAATTCGGGGCAAAATTTTAAAACCCGGGTTTCGGGTAGCTGAGAAAAGAAACCCGGGAAAACCCGGGTATTTTCGGGTTTTGAAATGAATGCGATTTTGAGCGATAAAACTCAATATCATTGTAAAATTACTACTGTTGGTCCCTTCACAATTTATTAGCGAATTATTAAGTTAGGCACAGTTTTTCAATAATGTTTATAATACTGACGCATGACAATCACAGCACACTTTCATCATTCAGTCTGTTTTTGAGTTTTGTGACAAATAGTCCCGTGGCTGAAAACGCCCTCTCTGGTTCCAGTGATTTGGACGTGATTGTAATTAAGGCATGGAATATTTTTTTCAGGGTAATTTGACCTCTGCTTTGTAGCCTCAAAAATACTCATTTCCTTTTTCACAATTTGTGATCGGGTCTCTTCCTGTTCTGGAATAGTTTTGTTGTCTTCACTCTCAAGGATTACATGGATTCTATGCCTTGATTTCAACTGGTTGATTAAACGTTCGGTGCTTGAACCACCTGCGTTTGATTCAAGGAGCACAAATTGCGCTTTGGTGTTGGTTGAGCGTTGTTCTATAAGAAATGGCGCTGAGCTTCTGATTTTCTTCGACTACTAACGTCTTTAAACTGAATGCGTATGATTAAAAATCTACTTAAAGTCCCTTCTAAAGGAAAGCCAAATATTTTCTAGAAAATTATTGCAAACTGAAAAGGAACAAATCGATTTTGCAAAGAATCACAGCTTGTGTATGAACTAACATGTAACAACTTATAAATGAACTAACTAGTAACTAGGAAACTACGGCATACCTTTGAAGAACTACCTCACGTGGTAGTTATTTAATTA
>JGI24159J19872_10014638_pt1 | contig 10133 bp, 3 predicted proteins | sample Ectturendosymbi4_FD_19872 | JGI IMG/M metagenome (IMG submission 19872) | reverse complement strand
CAACAACACCTACAAAAAGCACCTTTGTGTAGTGGAATCAGCTTTCACCTTTTCATTTTCACCTATTCCCCAGCTTTCGCAATACCATAAGCCAGTGATGGCGAACCTTTTACAGACCGAGTGCCTAAACCGCAACCCTAAACTGACGCATGCATTCCAAAGTGCCAACATGGGCCAATGGACGTTTAGGGTTAGAAAAAACAATTTATGCATTAAAATATTTTGTCTTAAAAGAAATACGCAATAACAGAGCACTTTTAATAAACAGAATACGTAATGCTTTCCCATTGCGTTCAATCACTCCAAATTACTCTGTTTCAGGCCTCTTGAATGATCTTCTGTTATCTTTTTTGCAAAACCTGGGAGTCTACAAAACTTTAAAAAATGAAAGCACCCAGTTTAAAGCTATCCCTATGCAAAAATAGCTTACACTGAAAATAGATATTCCCTAGTGATTCACAAAAATTTGTCCAATTCCCTCTCAAAGCATTTAGGCTGGATGCCATCACCGCATCCTGTGGCGAGGAGTTCAACAGGTTAATTACATGCTGGAAGATAGTGCTCACTGTGTACAAGTACACGCTGGACAGTCTTGTAGCAAACTGGAGACTGTACTTGTAATCACCGCATAAATGTAAAGGTAGTTTTGTTTAATCCAGTGGTTTTCAACCTTGTTCATGCAGCGACCCATATTGCAACCCAATTTAATCTAACGACCCCCTTCCGAAAATTTCCAGTCAGGCATATGAAATGCAGTTGTGTTTGCACAAGAGAAACTCACAATGACTAAAAGATACGTACGATACCAAAATATGTGAATTCGATATTGGGGCAATTTGGTGAATTGCAGTAGCCTACCTACTGTTCAGTGCAGTGTAAAGTGGGTAAGCGTCAATCGCGTGACGCACTAAACGCGTTTATTGTTTTCACTCTAGGAAGCCTTCATCGACTCGTACCTCGAAGCGATGTATGCGGCGGTGCCATCGCGCCAGAACGACCCTCAGTGGCAACCCAACTTCGTGCTTGCCGAAACTCGAAGGTGAGGAGAAAAGCATGTTCTTAGCACTCGTTGCTCACTAAACAGTTGCTACTTAAACCTACGTTGATGTTTTTTTATCCTCGTATTTTTAACACGTCGCTGTGGAAGTTTTCAATCGCACGCAGTTGTTGTTTGTTCTTGCACCTACGACTTTTCCATCAATTAGCTCAATCAACTATGTAGCAAGCTTGTTCAACAGTTTTTCACCTCGTCTTGCGCAAAACCAAAAGACTCTGGCTGTTGACCTTCGTAGCAATGCTAGTGATGAGTGACCCTTAAGTTTGAGGTTCTCCAGCACGTGTTTGTTTTTTTATGACTCAGCGACCTCCGCCGTATTCTTAATGCAACATTCACATGCGGTGCTTAAAACAACGGAGTTGAAACTGCCACTTCACTAACGGAATTGCCACTAAGTCAGTGTATCACATCCTCTTAACTAGAACCAGTCGATAGGTGTCAGTGATATGCTCAAAGTAAACTTGATCCGGAAATATGTGGAGGGTCTGCTGTGAACCGAAGGCTTCGCAACCAAAGCGTAATTGCATAGCACAGTTGGGACATGCACAGTTGTGGTTTATACAATCTTTTTGGGGGGGTTGTTTCGTGCGCTAGTTACGGTAGTTTGCCAAGACTGGAAGTCCATGCAGCAGGTCCTTTACGCTGTTGACTTCCACGGAGGCACGCCAGCCCGGTGTTTTCTGTGGCTTGACATTGCTTGGTGAGAAGTGTGTGTGAAGCAAACAAACTCCGGCGCCGATAATTTACTTCATCTTGACATTGCAAGGATTAAATTGCACATTCAGCTGATCTTGTTTGCGCTGGCAGCGATGAAGGAATGTCATGAGAGCCAAACATCTGCAGCGCGGTTATCGCTGACTGTGTTGCTGAAGCAAGATTCCTAGTGTAGTTTAAGTCGTACTTGACTGGTCCACATTGTTCGCCAACCAGAAAGCATATCCGTGCGTCTTTTTATCCTTCTGGTATTCGCCACCGACTTCCTTACATTATAATGCTTTCCACTCGTGTTCAGTTGAATTTAACAACGAGCATCTAAATTTTGGGTTGAAACTCAATAAAATCACCTGAATGCACGTCGCGAAAGAATACCGGTATCTTCACGACAACGTAAGGAAAACAAAACTACTTCCACATAGTCAGTTGAGCATCGCATCCTTAAAAAGCAAAACATTGCCATAAGCTAGTCGTGATTCCGTGTTGTTTGAAAAGAAAGTTTCTTTACAAGAAAATTGCTTTCGTTTGGCAACCTTTCGTATATAGATTATAAACCTGACCGTTGTTAAACAGTGAGGAAGACAGTTGAATGAACTCGTGTTCATCTCAAAAAAACTTTCTAATACACTCCTTAGAAGTTGAAGGAAACTGAAGAGTACACCAAGTTTTTTCATTTTTTGTGTCGTTTCGGGGCTGGTCTTCGTTTTGTTTGCGTCGCGTAAAGTTTCAACTGTAAGTGTTTCCGTCAGTTTCTTTTAACAACTTTTATTTACATTTTTAATTTTCAAGCGGTGTTTTGTCCATCATGTTGCTGGAGTGTCTTGAGTTTCTTATTAATCATGCTTTGTTCTACAAAGCACTGCCTTTATATTTTTCGTTGCTCAGCAGGGTCTTTATGTCAATTTCACGCTGACCCGCATTTGGGACGCAAAGCTAAAAAGTTTCTTCCAATAGGTGCCCATGTATTAGCGCAAGAACTCATTGCTGATCGAAGCTCACGGTTTACGCTCTCAACTGCTCTCAGCCTCCTGCGCGACGAGCAGGGCTGGTGTCCTCTCTGGATCAAGTAATCAAACTTGACTTTGCCGGCTTCGGTGCGCCGCTTACATTGCATGCTTTATGGTTTAGGTATTTTTCAAATATTTGTAGCATTGTCTCACGATGAATGCTGTTTTATATATATATTTTTTTTTTGACACTCATTGCCGTTCTGATAGACTGATCAGTTCTATCGTGCGCGGTTTTGCGCCAGCTCTTTCCCTTGGTAGTTTGTCGACAACGTTGAGCGGACGTCAGGTTTAGAGAACGCTTTTGCATGCTGACAATGAAGCGTCCACACACACGCGTGTGTGTCCGCTGCTTTTTTCAACTTTAAAGTTGGAATGTGCGTTTGACATCGTTTGATACGCCAAGCTATACCGTAGCTAATTCATTTATGATCCGCATTCGATATTTTACTTGTAACAGTTGGAAAAAGTTTCTTCGTCGTCACAGTCACTGCTATTACGTGCATACACTCCTACATACCCTCGTGCTCCGCTTTGTTTTTCAGTTTTGCGAGATATGCAACAGCGTGTTTTTCCTGTTTCTCATCTGCTCATGATACCTCGTGCCGTATCATTGTGTGCGATTTTGTGCTGTACCATGTATTAACTTTGTAGAACAACGTCCTTCAATTCATTTGTTGCAGGTTGAGATTGCTGTCGCATTTATTCTGGGCTCTGTGGTCGGTCGTCCAAGCGCACATTTCCGACATCGAATTCGGATACATGGTGAGTTGGTAGCAGTCGATGTTCGTCGTTCGAGATCTCAGGCCTTTTTTTTNTGCTACGCCGTCAGCACCCAACCAACGTCAGAGCCTCCGAATCGCCCAGCGCTTTCAGCATTTGTGTTGTCGCGGTGCAGAACCCTGTCTTCACACGTTGCTGGTGCGTTGACAATGCACAGTGAAGTAGGGACCGTTGTTTTCAGACCGTCTCCCGCGCAAAGGCCGCGCGACCTCTTCACGCTTTATCACGTCGCTTCCAAGCGAACCGGTGACCTTTGCTCTCTGCTGTGCGCTCCAAACAACGCAGCAGAATTGCTCAGTGCCCACTGAACTTTGCTCTTCATGGCTGCTTGGGCACACGTTTCGCTTCGCCACTTATTTGAAACACGCTGTAACGGTTTTCTTGCTGTAATACCATGTCAGCGATTAGCTGCAGGTCAATTTAGAAACACAAAGCGATTTTGTTGCTAAGCTCCAGGTGATTACAAGTTGCATAATCGGTTGAGTAAAGTCCAACTTCATGATAAGGGTTTTTGATTTTATGGACGAGCAAGGGATGGATATGAAGCAGTAATCAAAACTTTCCGACTGCCTTGTTGGAAATGCACCTGGCCAAGACTCGCATGTTGTGATGGAGATCTTGTAATTAAAGCCACCCAGTGTTAACTCCTGCAGAAACTTTGTCGCAATCAAGTTGTTTTATAAGAGACAGTTTTCACGGCATGGAATATTTTTGAGTTACGTGATTAACATGTAGAATGAACTCCGTGTTTCTCGTGACAGCCGTAAATGATTTCTGACAGCGTGTTTATGTTTGTTTGCCAGGAGTACTGCCTCGCTCGAGTCGACGCTTATTTCAGACACAAGAAATTGTTGAACTGAATTCGGAGTCACCAACAAAACAATTCCCGCTTCCACGAAATTTGTTGCCGTCAGTGAGTTTCAATCCTTTATTTTCCTCACGCTAGTCATTGTTCTTCTTTTGAACTGAAGGCAGCGCGATGCTAACTGGTTCCATCCCTGCAAATTTTTTATTTTATTGTTGTTAAAGAGTTCTGCTATGCATTACATCATTTCAAGGCAGCAGCATTGCCGAGGTACTTCGCCGGATACTCTGATCCTCCGTTCTCTCATGCTGAGTTTCCATATGAAAATCAGTAAAACCGAGGCCATTCTGCCTTTATGTGTTGCTGTCTGTTTTCTGTGCTCATTTCCCTCCAGTCGAGCGCCCTGTTCGTTGTCGATACAGTCTATTTGTCATACGCTGTGTGTGTTTTTTTTGACGTTTTGCTGCTCATCCCAGTGTTATTCACTCTGCGTTTCGTCAGCCAATAAATGTTTGTAAAAGTTCGTGGTTTCAAAGCATCGAAGTCGTAAACCACTGAGTGTGAAGCGAAATAAATTACCAGATGAGGAAATTCAACTGGAAGCCTGTTGCTGGCTTCAGCAAACCTCATGCCTCTGTTGGAGGTTGTATTTCTCGTAAGAAATTAGCGTTACCGCATTTCTCTGGCATCTTGAATTGAGCTGAGGTCAATGCGCCTTCTAACGTTGCGAATGATTACATAACGCCAGTTGCATGATAAGCAGACTTTGATTTGAGAAAGTCGTTTCGTTTCCCTCATGGAATATTTCGCTGTTAGTGCAGGCACAGTATATGGGCCGTGGACGGCGTTGGGTGTCGGATTAACTCTGCAGCCGAACCGTACATTGATTCTGCCTAAAACTAAGGAATACGTCGGGAAACAAGACGAAACCAACGGGCAGTGCTCTCACATGTTGCGCAGATCAGTCCTTCCTGCCGCTAAATCGGCAGGAGTCCACCCTATGTAGCTTTTATAGCCTTATCTTTTTGCCTGGAATTTCCAACAAGATCAGGTTCTTAAATCCGCAGCAAGATTCAGACTTCACATCTTCATGCCAGGGGGGGGGGGCGATCGACCTCCCTAAAACCTACAAAAGTAGCTTCATTCATCATGATTTTTACAATTCGGAAAATAGCATTCCCGATATAAGGCCATTTTGTCGTCCATTGTTATGTCACAGCAGTTTTGTGAAGTGTACTTCATCCCTCTTACAGTAGCGAAGAAGCCGTTATGGGACTTGACTAACAAGTGTTACTGAAATCGCCCTTTCTTCACACCACTGGATCCGCCCCTGTTTTATGCAGTCAGTTGCTGCCACACTTGAGCTCGTCATTTCGCCTTATCACAAATTCAACAGTAGCTGGAACAAGAATAAAAATTTGCACATAGTTGAGTTCGCACAATAAAGCTTTTGCGTTGACCGAATATGCACTCGCTACTCCATATTATAACAAGCATTGAGCAGGATCACAAACTAACAATAAAACAAGCCGAGGTGACCACCATACATATTAAAATTGATTTGTGTTCAATGCTGCTGCAGCAAGCTTTTCAATGTCGATATCATATGAGCAGTTTTAAAGCAATATCATACCTAATTGTTGAGTTCGTGTAAAATAAGGCGGGCCCCTATAGCATCTGTAGGAAGCTCAGGCATCCTTGACATTCAAATTATTCGGCTTTCACGACTGCTTCGTTGCTTTCGCTCGAGAAACTCTGCTCCATTGAAGCAGTTCATCTCTATCCTGAAGGTTCTACCGATAGCTGCAATTAGAAACAGTCGCCTGAGTGCAGTGAATTGAACATGCAGATCTGTCTAAAGCTGCTATACAGAGTTCAAATCAAGGAAGGGACACACACACACCAAAGACAAGCGGTACTTGCGACTTTTCTAGTCTCGCGCTCGGCGACGTCGGCGTCATTCTTGACCTATCTATCACCATTGCAAAGTCCATCTGCATGCAACCGCGCAACTAGTGGCGTAGATTAAGCGGAGATGAGCTTCCGCAGACCAGCGCCCGTAACATTCCCCACGTTTGCAAAGCTTTATTTTTTTAGCAAGAACAGTTTTAAAAGTAGTTTGTCGATGTATGTGTTTGTATTTTTCACCACTTAATAATGAGTAATGAGCTGAATCAATGTTGGAAACTTCAAAGCTGAAGTATGATTCTGAAATAAAGCGGGTCTAAATACACACATGATGAGAACTTCAATTGTTTTAAGCATAGGTATAGGAGCAGGCTAATTTTTGGGGGTGCGAAGGATTTTTGCTTGAATTTCCCCAAACTTGCCCAAAAAAATTTTGGGTCCCTTTTTGTGTGAATACTTTCTCATGAAGACCGTATTGGGCGCCATTTTTGCTCGTATTTTCAAGGACTTTGTCCAGATTTTCAGGGATTTTACGAAGGTTTTCACAGATTTTGCCCGGATTCTCAAGGATTTTACCCAGATTTTAACCAAATCAAAACTTGGGGGTGCGCTGGCACTCCCGCCTCCTACACCACAGGTTATAAGAACTTTACGGCTGAATATTTGCATACTGGGGATTATATAATAAATAAACTTGCATGCAACGCAGGCCCGTAGCCAGGTTTCAAGGTTTGGGGTAGGCAAAATAAATTTTAAAAGGAGGCAAGGGCAAGGTTTTTAAATAAATATAATAATAAAAATTATTTAATAAATATAAATAAAAAAATTTAAATTTTCTTGGCACAACAAACTTTGGGGGCCATTGCCCCCCAATTAACCTCCCCCCGCTTGATGCAACGTGAAAAAAATTACGCAAAGTAAGAACAAAGAACGGGAGCAGGGTTTGTTTATGGTGGAAAACACTTCTACAGGCAGGCTTGAGTTAGCCTGCTGTTTATTCGAAATGTTAGGAAGCGCAAGCGTTATGTTCCAAACACGTCATCGCTGCCGCATTACCATGGCACTAACAGCTGTTTCATCGGAAATCAAGTGAGCCTGGCTCCTTAGTAATTTAAGAATTCGGAGGAATGTAGAAGAAGATTGGTTTCTAAAACTATTTTCCTTGGATTTCTAGCAACACGCGAGAACCTATGAAGTAGTTATAGCTTTTTCTATCAGGTCAGTGGTTTCATCGCGTTTACGATTGTGTTTTACTGGTCTGAACCAAACAAGCTTTCCTGTGTTACGTTCGTGACGTTATTACAATGAAACATTTGGTTGAAGTTATTCTTATTAAACTGTGCAGTTTATTGGTTGTTATCAGGGGTATCGTGCTAAAAAAGAAGTGTGGGAACGCACTAAAAAACGTCCATTTATGCTGGGGTCCTACGCAAGTTCATGGTCATCGGAAGAGGGGGAAGAGGCCCCTTGGATTTTGAAATTTGACATTTTCGTATTAAATTTATAGCAAGAAAAGGTTGCTTTGTTAGTTTCGTGTTGGCAAAATGAAATTTCATCACTCTAGGCTACCCCTGGAAAAAACTACTATTGCCTCACTGGAAAAATCCTTCCGACGCCCATGCGCAAGAGATAGCTTGTCATTCATTCATTTACGCAACGTCTGGAGCTGCACACAGAAAATTGAGAAAAAAGACACATCTTCCAGTCAGGGTACTACAAAAGTGTGGGAACGCATTCACGCCTCACTACACCCCTGATTATTACACAACTAAAAGAATGATATGCCTGTAAAATACGTAAAGTACTACAAAGTGAAAACGTAAAATATAGCATATATTGCATCATTTGCCGTGATGCTGTCACTAGAATGTACTGGAGCTGAATGCCTCGTTTGAAATATACGTGAGGATCGCCCGTTATGAGGCTACTGTGGGCGTCTTATGTCTAAGGTGGTAAAGGTTGTCGTTGCATCGCAACACAAAGACAATGATAGTGGAATCACAACAGTTGTAAATTAAGACTTGAGGTTAATTTATAAACTCGACTGAATTTACTAATTGTATGTCTACCGTTGTGCTGCAGTCTAGGGTTACGTGTTTAACAGGCAAATAACGCACTTTACCCTATTTGAAGCAAAGACCATTATTTCGCGTCATTGCCAAAAAAGTTAGAGAAAAATTTTTGTGTCATAGCGACATAAGAGAAACAATCTCCTCCAATATCATCGTTGGCATGTGAAACCCAGAAATCGGAAGCTGGCTTACGTTCTACATCGCGTGCCACAACCCAAACCCTTTACCGACACCGAGCGGAAAGATGAGCGAACGATTTATTGCAAATCTTTGTCCTAAATTCCAATTGTTTCAAATTTATGAACAAAAACGCTGGTGAGTTTGAGAAACTTCACCGACACGTTGTTAACCTATTGTTTGAAAGTGAGCTGTTCCCAGTCAGTATTCTTATACCACATTGCGCATTTCGTAACTTTCGATAAGCATTTGTAAAGATGCCAGTGATACGATCATTATGATACGATCTTCGTGTTTATGATACGATCTTCGTGTTTTTTTCCATCCGTGTGAACTGTTCTGCCATCAGCATAACAGACGCTTAGTGCTCGGTATGAAACACAATATAGTCCAAAAATACATAAAAGGAATGGTTGAAGAGTCACAATTTATGCTCTAGGTTTTTTGTGACCTTTCGAAGAATCAGCCGACTGGGCTCCGCTGTCAGGCCTTTAAATAATGATTTGGACTTGCGCTTATCTATGTTTAAGTAATGGGTCTCTGCAAAAGTGACCGAGTCGAATCAATCAACAAATTTTTTAATAGTGAATCGATATCATGAAACTAAACGCATTGTCGGTCCTGAAGTCTTATTCAAATAAAATGAATCTTAAAGAACAAAACCATTTACAAAGTTCCAAATAATCATATACAATAAAATAAAACCTGAAACTCATTTTTTCGCAAAGAATAAATCAAACACTGACAACATTGTATTCCCATTTCATATTTTCCGGTTTTTTTAACTTGGTCCTTACTCTCATCGTTGGGAAGTTTTTTTTCTAGGACGGCAGGTGTCAAATGACTTAAAATTACCCTGGTCAGTGTTGACAGATTCTGTGACATTTTGCTTTTAAAAGAATTTCGCTGGTTTAAAACAGGGATGGATATTTGGGAGGCGAAAGAGGCGGTCTCCTCGCCGCTCTTTTTTCAGAGATGTCATGGGGACCCTTTTGAGAGTTTAGCACTTAGCTTTTACATTGTGTCGTTAAAAATATTATGAACCACTCTAGAGCCACATTTAAGCTTTGAAGACAAGTCATACGTTTTTCCAAATAAAGCAAAAATGATGTGCAATAAATGTGCCAAAGGGGGACCATCCACAGTTTAATGTGTAGACAATAAACGATTTAAAACCAAGTGACTTCAAGCAATTCGCAATGTCAAATGGTCTTTTACGCAGAATCAAACTCCCAGAAAAAATGAAAAATTTAACTTGCTTTCAGCGAATAAAGTTTATGTATAGCATGTGCAACATATAGCGAAATTTCTGAAAACATCCAACAAAGCCACTTTGGATGAAATATATATACAAAATAACATTCTGACAATCAACACTCTATTTAAAATGTCTGCTGGTAAGTTTATGCACTCATATGAAACCAATCAACTTCCATCACATTGTAACCAGTATTTCCAATCTATGTTGACAGTTCATAAATACCCCACCAGACTTGCATGTTCAAAAACTTTCTTCTTACCCAGGGTAAACTCTTCCCAAGGGCAATGCTCCCTCAAATTCATTGGACCCAAGGTATGGTCAGAAATACCTGACCGTATCAAGTTTCGAT
>JGI24159J19872_10014637_pt1 | contig 10133 bp, 8 predicted proteins | sample Ectturendosymbi4_FD_19872 | JGI IMG/M metagenome (IMG submission 19872) | reverse complement strand
GGTCTGCCTCAAAAAAAGGAGGCAAAACGTGAGCTGAAAGTCAACTTCAACAACGAAACCCTGCCCTTCTGCTCCGAGCCCAAATACCTCGGAGTAACGTTGGACAGGTTGTTGACGTATCGCCGACAACTTGAGTTACTTCGCAAGAAGCTGACATAACGCGTCACACTCCTGAGGCGGCTTGCTGGCTCTGGCTGGGGTGCTGGAGCAACAACATTGCAAACAGCCACCTTAGCCCTGGTCCATTCGACTGCAGAGCACTGCGCTCCTGTTTGGTGCCACAGTACTCATACCCACCTCATTGACCCCACCATCAACGAAGCCTTGCGAATTGTGACTGGATGCCTGCGTCATACACCAGCGGACAACCTTCCAATCCTCGCAGGCATCCAACCTGCTGAGTTTCGTCGCAATGGAGCCACACTGTCTCTAGCACGCCGTGCCATGGAGCCTGGACATCTGCTCCACTCAGCGCTCACCCGTCCATCGAGTGCAAATGCACGGCGCCTAAAATCGAGACACCCATTTGTACCCGCCGCACAACAACTCATCAGTTCATCTGACGATAACAGCATACGTGCGGCGCTCTGGGCGGATTATCCGCCTCCGCGCCGGTATTGGAAGTTTTCGCTCCTGTTCGCGCAAATGAAACATGGCCGCTTCTGTTACTTGAGTGTTGCGCATCGACCTCCCCATGGGTTGCACGGCCTAACTGTTTTGCGTGGTGAGACAATCGACTGGCTTCTAGTGGGGCCAAACAATGGACTGAAAGAACTGGCTCAAACGATTACGATAAAGCAGCTTGTGCTTGTGTGTTGTAGACATTCCCATCTAAACCAACCTCGCTGTGCAGTATTTTTTATGTGTTGAATAAACTAATAATAAAAACTTACATTTTTTTCATCTTTTCCTCCCTGAAACAAATTTCCTCCCAGGAATGAAAAATTCCTCCCTTAGTTAGCAAAGTGGCACCCGTTTGAGAACCACTGGTACTTACAACATCACTCGTAATTTGGCTAGTTTTTGTCCAGTTGTGATGGGTCTTTTGTATAGGTAATCATTGCCTTCGTATTTAATTTTTTCTTTCTTTGATAGAGTTAGCAGGGGGGAAACGATGAAGCCCAAACTTCTGGTTCATCTTTCTTGAGTCAAATTTTTGGGATCGCAGTATTTCCATTCTGATACCATTGCAATACCGTAATGAACTGCTTTCCTTCCCCTGTGGGTTTTACGAAGTCCTTAGTGACAAACCCAAAATCATCTTCTGTGGTTATGCAATGATCAACGTCGAGTAATTCCAGTTCGCCCGTCTGGTCAGCTGTGCTAGGCCATGTGATAGTGGGAGTCAAGAATAATGTCTTGGTTTCACGATAGCAGTGGGGGTAGGGTCGACCTCTGAGTACGAACATACCTATAATCTGTTGCGACCAGTAGTGCGAGAGAGTAGGTAAATTGAAACTTACACGTCGTGTGTTGTTTCTATTTGTTGGTAAAATCAACATCACTCTGATTGCAGGGCACCCGTCGTACTCGGTTCGAGTTATTAACAGACACAACTCGTCCGATCGAGTGCTGCTCAAGGGATTCGAAGGAGTTGTTTGTGATGTAGCGTTTGCGTCACCAAACTCTAACATCCTCGCCGCGATAGATTCATCTGGCAACGTCATCATCTGGCAACTGGATGAGATCGCCGGAAATATCAGGTGTGTGAAGATGCCTGTGTTCGGTGTAAAGAACGGCTTCGGCTGTCCTGAATCATGTCCTTCCCTGGTGGTTTCTTTGTAAGCTTTCAGCAAATGTTGCTTATAAATCCACCGTTGAATGTAAATTATAACAATTTGCGAATGTGCAAAGGATAAAAATATTTTTATTAATTTAAACGCAGTTGCCACCGTTTAATTCGAAACTTTTTTCATTTAAAATTTTTCTTTATTGAGGAAGCGCGGAGAAAAAGCTGCACATCTTAGCGGAGAACAAGGATCACAGAGAAAGTGGAACGCACAGGGTGTCGTGGATACCCTGCGTGAACACAGACAGCGCAGACAACAGCGTCAGTGAAGGAGGCTACAGCGATAAGATGGAAGGGGGGGAACACGAGATCCAGAAGATTCTAGTGGTGTCGTACTGTAACGTGGTAAGTTCTGATCCATTTGCATGGATACTGTTTCGTTCGCAAGCTGTGGTGTGCGCAACGTTCCAAACAAGCGTATTGATGAAGAAACATGTCGCTAAGCAACCTCCAGTACTTTCTTTTCGGCAGCCGAGGCCTAACGAACAAATTCCGGCGCAGATGTTTACTATGCTTCATTTAAACAGATATTTATTATCTTTCAACGCCCTTGTTTCACATGCCCAGGCCGAAGTGTGGGATCTGGACAACGCTTTTGAAAACGCGAAAGCGAATCCGGAAGTGAGAAGATCTGCGATGCAACATGTCTTCGTGACTGTGGATGGACACGAAGATGTGAGTTCAAATGACTTCTTGCTCAGCCACGAGTGTTCTGGTTACGTGGAAAGCGACATGNGGGGGTTGTCCATGCTTGTGAAAGAAAGGGCNGGTGGTTATTTTTAAACTCAGCAAATATATTTGCAAAGCAGTCATTTCATGCTCAGTAACATCACGTTGTATCTACGTTGTCTGTATTTTGAATATTGCACAATCGTGTGATGACGTCTTCACAGTTCTCAGAAGCAGGTCAACTGGGGTCATGCTTTACGCGACGCAGTTCAAAGGACGACAGGACATTGTACCGCCTCAGTTTTCATGGTGGATGTTATGAAGACATTAGAAGTAATTAAAATACTATCGCGGATGTATTCGACAAATACTCCCCTCACCCATTCACTTTTATTGTGAAGTGCACCACAACGCATGTTCTCTTCCGGGTTAGTGCGCCATCAAGCGGACCTGATACAATCCGGTGTCAAGCGAAATTTCTGACCTATTAGTGTTTGTCAGTTATTTTGCTTCTCAGACTAAAGGAATAAAGTTTGGCGATTACTTTTTTGGTGTGTGTTGCGTAAATTAAAACTTTTTGGTTGCTAGAGTATGGGAATAAGTATGACCATTGAAATATATTGGACTTAGTCTTAGACCTCAATTATACTTATAACCTAATCCAAACTCTAATCCGACACACTTACCTATACATCAAACCCTAAGCCTTAACCATCACTTTTATCAGCGTATTTGGTATGTAGAATATTACTCTGTGTATGCGCACATGGCGTGATGCCAGAAATTTCGCTTGACACCGGGATATTTACGATTTATTTTCCTCATTCTCTGCTTGTAGGACATCTGTGATTGCGAATTATCTCCTTTGGGTAACGTCCTGGCAGTCGCCAGTTACGACGGTTACGTCAAGTTCTGGCAGATACAATTCGAAGACACCGAACCACCATCGTAAGTCGCACTGTGCTTTGCCCCTCTCCTTCAGGAGGAGATAAAGAATCAAAACCTTTTCTTGTTCGTTTCCAGATGTTTGCATTTATGGCAGCCACACGAGGGCAGGCCAGTGTCTGCCGTGAAGTTCTGCGACAACAAACGACGATCAGAACTCGGGTAAGTCGGGTGCAGTGTTCCCCCTTAAGGAAATTTTACACTGAGCAAATGTATGTGTTAGTGAGCATGAATATTTGAAGGCTGAATTGGCAGAGTTTCTAAATTAAATACAAGCTTTGTGAATTATTAGAACAACTACAAGATACTTCGGAATGCTGCAAGTGCGCGAGAATGAGATTTCACTGCGTAAAAATCTGGTGGTACTGCGCATGCGCAACTTGGAGGGGTTGGATGGCGATTGCTCCTGAACACCTCTCTTTGCATTTGTGTGTCGAAGAAACACACCTCGTTAACCCTTGTAATGCCGAATAAATATCTATCTGTCCGAGACTTGGACGCATTAAGAAGTGTTTTCCTCCGTGCTTAAGTTACGGAGTGGCTCGAAATTGCGGCGCATGTGATTATAACTCTCAACTGTGGTATTCGCCATCAACTCCTTGCAACCGTACTTTACTTTGAATCGAGGCACTGGATACCTTAACATCAGATTAATTATTCCGATGTCATGCAGAGTCTACTGGAGGTTCCTGTTGACTGGCTGCGACAGGAACTCGGAACTGAAGATGTGGTGTTCAGTGACTTGGGACTGTTTGCAGGTAGAGTGGGTCGACCTGTCAGTGTCAGCCTGGCACACAGTACGGGTTGTGTGTACGTTTAACATTTTCTCTCTAAAAAAGGTTTTTCGCTTCTTTTGACTTAAAAATGCATGACGCCGCTTTCCTCCTCCCCTCTCACAGCAATGAGAACATTGTGTTTCTCTTTTCCCTGCCGTTACTGGTTTTTCGCTTTTGCCATTAATGGTGTTGAGAGTAATTCGTTAATATCCCAAGAACCTATTTTTCGAGCAAGTCCCAGTGATTCGAGTTTCACATGAAACGAAACAGTAGCGTTATGTCGTTTTGAGCTTACAACGCACTGTGTATCCTCCCAGGTGATTAAGTTCCAGCCCCCCAGTCCAGCTCACGCACTTCCGGAACTAAACATCGTGTTGTACGTCACAGTGGACTACATCGCTTTGACGGACGTCAATCGGAAAGTGAGTGTGTGATGGTTGTAGTGCTGTGTGACATGCAACCGCCAAGCTTCTTGTCGTGGGGGCGTGGCATGGTGGTCATGGGGGTGTGGCATGGTTGTCATGGGAGCGTGGCATGGTTGGTTGAGTGAAAGTTGCCAGCTTGTTTTCACGCATTTTCTAACAGAGAAAATGAAAAGCAAACGTTCTTACAGAGTAAGTTGTATTTGGCAAACGTTTCAATGTGATGCAGGCTGGGAATTATATCTTGGACTGAACTAATGCCTGCAAAAAAAAGTGCAGCAGAAATGGAGTGATGAGTGGGCGTGGTTTGGATGAGTCGGCACGGTGGTTTGAAAAAGTGGGTGTGGTTATTCTTAAAGACAGGATGTTGTTTCAGTAGCTTGTGGAGAATAATTATTTACGCGCGATATCACAATGGAGGAAGTGGGAACAGGTCCATATGGAGTGTCATTGAGCAATTTAAAACTGGGCTGTGGGTGGCAGCATTTGGAAGATAATGAACCCAAGCGTTTTTCAAAAAAACTTTGTTGCTAATGAAAGATGGTCGGAAGCTTTTTTTCTCTCTGCTGACTCCGGGTTTTCTATGTTCTCGCGCAGGTTTTATACATAATGCGATGCAAGATGGACATTGAGGAGGGCAAAGCCAGTGTGATCAGCGTCACCCCATTCCAACTCGCCCAACCACTCCTCAGTGTCGCTTTCATCGATGCCCTCCCCTGCAAGTTCAGGGAGACTGGCGATGGCCTCGCCGCCGTAAACAGCGCCACGAAATCCACGCACGGTTTATTTGAAGCGAACAATGTCACAGAAGATGAAGACGATGAAGAAGAAGACGACGACAGCAATGATAACGACTTCAAACCACTTGGTTAGTGGCGTTTAGGTTCCACAAAAAAGCTTGAATTTGTTTCAAATTCTTCCACATTGTAAATTCTCGAAATGTTTTGCATGCCTGGCAACTATAGGTCCACCTTGAGAACAAGCCCAGTATCAGGGGGGGGGCTCTTTAGCGGCGCCGGCTTCATCTTCAGTTGCAGCTCTGCGACGACATCTACAGGAAAGGATGATTTGAGAAATTTTCCCAAACGAACTCTGGCAAGAACCATGGGTTGATCAGTCATCAGTGGACCTCACCTCGCATCCCGCAGAGAGTCCCACAAGAGCGGCGTGGTCAAATGTGTCAGGGCTTGATTAAGGTGCAGGGGCTGCCCGAGTGGTGAAACATTCCCCACCTGTCCATCGATTCTCATACCTGAACTGAATACCTTACATGGTTAAAGAGCTCAGTTTCTCCTTTTGAAATCACATTTGAATCTTGACAACTTGTAATTGCTGCAAACGCTGAGTCGTGCGACGCTCTATGCTTTCATTGGACCATGACCGCCAAGCTTGTTGTTTCTATCTGTGCCACCAAATAATCTAAACCCGTCACCACCAACTAAAGCAAGAAATTGTTGAATGAACAGTGTGCTGTCTCCTCCTGAAGTAGCTTGTAACCTGATTGCAAAAAAATAATGCTGCATTTATTTTCAAAATTCTCAACGTTTCAGCAACCATCAGCAGTGAGAAAACTATTTAATGTAAACTACGAACGCAAAAAGATAGCTGGGTTAACAAGCCGTGGATGATTAATAGATAATGTTTGAGAAAACTGCGTGATACAAATTTCACTTAGACTCGACCAAAACTGTGAGCAGATTTTGCCAAAATTAAACACTTGCTCACAAACTGAATAACACGCACAAGGCAACCCACGCTGCCTGGGGAACTGGCAATCGTTAACATGAAACCCACTCTTTCCAGTGAGAATGTCGGGCTGCCAAGGGGAACCACCTGGACCGATACCTTCAACCAGGCCTTGGTGTTAGCAAGTACAGCTTTTACACTCGAAGGCAAAATTTTGCTAATACACCAACTAGCCAGAGGGGACTTTTAAAAGGGGTTCTACATTCATGCGCACTTAATAAACATTTGTGCTTTGGTGTCTTAATCGAATCACAGTTTTTATCTTGATTTGGAAAACTTTGTCCCAATGACCCGTTGTCTTCACAAATTGAAATTGAACAAAACTTATGCCCAAAAGTCCACACATAATTCCGCTCACTTCGTCATAACAGCAGCACTTGTGACGTTCGCTTTCGTCATAACCACAGTACGCGAATTTGTTCATCTCGCAGCGCGAAGCCCGTTCGAGGGATCTGCGAAGAAAGTGGAAGGAGTTCTCATCAAATTGATCGGCATCCAACCCAAGTACGCATCTGATCAGATTGTATTGCTTCTAATCTCACTGCTTAGACGTGCTTGCAATGCAACACCTGGAGTAGAGCTTCGCTACGATAATATCTATGCTTGTTCTTGATCATGGTGTAATTACGACAGAGACTGTCTGCGCGGTGATACACTTCGTGCGATACATTCTGCACTTTCGCTATAGTGCATCTTGCAATTCGTGAAGCTTGGCCTTGTCTTGTCATTCGGAAGATGGAAATTTCAAGTTTTTGATGCTGTTCTGATCGCAAGAGATCCATATCGTCGTGTGCAGCCACCAGTGAACAATGCGTCAGAATAGACTGTCGCTATTTTTTGTTTAATAGCAGTTTTGTTACTTTTGTTTGATTTTATGGAAGGTTATATTCAGCTTCAGTGTTATTGTTACACAGAAGCCTGCAGTCTTTAGATGTTCAGCTGCGGACCCAATACCTGGAATCCATTTCCACTGCTGCCTCCCAAGACACCCTGAACACTTACAACTCGATATCAGAAGATATAAGTAAGTAATGTTGAACGTTGCGCTGATATATCTGTCGGTCGAGTGTCAAATGAGATGTCTTTCATTTTAACCCAAGTCTATTTTGAAGCCAGTTTAAACTAGACGCTACAGCTGTTGCAACATGCGATTCCTTGACACGAATTCATAATTGAGATTTTTTATCTGACCCTTTGAATTGTCGGACGATTGTGCGCCCACTACAGGCGAACACCCCCCAATTCCAGTTGCCCCCTTGTGTTGGACTTGTGCTGTTAATTCTTCCCCTGCGCAAGTNACGTCACTTCAAGTTGTCTTTGTCGTCTGCGCAGAGGATGACGTCAGCCTGGGAAGCGGTGACNTCATTGACGCTCCTNTCGATGGCGGGAAGGTTGTCGCGGGCGCTTGTGGGGGGGATGACGTCGTCGTGTCGGTTGACGCCGACCCATCACAAGGAGACCGGAAACAAGCGGGAGATTCAGACAATGTAAGTTGTTGGGCTGGGGGGTGAAATAATCGATGCTTGGCGATGCAACACACGTGAGTGCGACATGTCAGGCGAAACTGAATTTACACGCAAACAATGACGATTGTCATCCACGTGATCTCACGCTCTGCTGCACATTCCAGGACTTGTCTGAGACGCTATCGCATCTTTTCAGGCTCCGCGCAAGACCCCGTCCCCGGCAAGAGATCGCCCCCCATCTCAACCCATGCTCGCACATTCGTCAACCTCCGACAACGTCATTGCTCCGGATGTGACGCAATCGGTTGTTACGGCAACGCCGGTGCTTCTGACGCCCGATGCGTTTGTGACGTATTCGAAGAGTGTAAGTGGTTGAAATGCACGTTTCATGTTACTTGCGTTCGGTTGGCTCTGATGCAGGACCGCAACCAAGGGGGGGGAACGGGGAATTTCTCCTCAGAAACTTTCAAAAACATGTTTAGTTGTTAGGTACAACAACAAATTACATTTTGTCCCCTCCCCGAAAATATCAGCTGATGTCCTGCGAAGTTAAATCAGTCTGGAAATCAGCTCCAATAAGACTTTGCCACAAGTAGCGAATAGTTGTTTGCGTAATACGAGTTGTTCAAAGATGAACATGAGTGTGTTGCGCGGAAGCTTGCAGAGACGATTTTGATGGAAACAGGAATTCCACTGAGATTGCTGAAGTTTATTCTCTTTGGTGTATCTTTTGCAAGTTATCAGTTTCAAAAACTTTGCAGGTTTTTGCTTCCTTTTAATTATTAGTTGTTTTACATTTTTGCATTTTCTTTCTGGATCTTCCACACGGTGATCAGGCGAGTGGCATCGACTCAGCAAACAGCAGCTTCACAGCTGTCACCCCCTTCACCAACAAAGAAGACAGGCTGCAAGCGAACGAAGACGAGCCTGTGGTTATAGGTGCGTCGCCGCCAGTGTCGCTTGACCGTTATCTCGGGTTGCATGCTCCTACCCACCACCGGTCGTTATCACTTCGTGCGAACACTTCCGTAATGCCCGCGCTCTGGGTTTTTTTTCCCTGAGACATTTCGGACATTTGTCTCACAGTTACATTAAAACTCGCCATAGCAGTGTTCATTAGCCTATATTTTCAGTCATTCTGACCGAAATGACCTAATTTTTTTCGGCCATTTCAAAANAATTACTGTCTGTGGCCGAAGAAACCAGCTCGCGCTTTATTTGCTGTTGTGTGAGAAGCTCTGNCATCAGTTGTTGTTCATCTCTTCCTGTGTCTTCCGCAGATCTCTCCGGGGACATGAACCAATTGTCCGACATTGTCCTGAGCCCCTCCACCAATCAGGACCCTGCTCATCCGGTTGCTCAGCAACCAGCTGACGACGACCCTGCGACGCCCCCGTCCTCCCCTGCCCTCCCATCCGGTTCATCGTCCCCCCCCAAAGCGGACCTCCAGCAATCGCTGCGCGTGATCCCAGTCAAGTCACCTGACCTGATATCATCCACTTCCACGTTGGATGGGGAGGGACACAAACCACTGGAGGTGAACGAAGCTCCATCTTCGATGCCCCCCGTCATCTCTTCAGCGCATTCCAACATCCTTGGAAGGACTTACGCAGTTTCCGGTGAGACGTTAGCTTTATATGTGCGTCGCGTAGCAACCAGTAGAAGTTTCGTTAGAAGGTTTTGTTGACGCCCCTAAAACTCTTGTTACGACATAATTCAAAAGGCATTGCAATGGTGTGTTACGATGTGTTAATGGTGGTTTCCGAGCAAGAGAGACTGGGTGATAATGGTCCGCATAGAAATAGAAGACAAACTTTTGGTGGAATTTTTTCACCCGTTTCTTTAGTTCTTGCATTTTGCGTTAAAACTTAGTGGGAAAGGACAAGAACAGCACTTTGACAAATTTGGAAACGGCAGCAACGAAGTTATTTAGTGACTAAACAGTTGGAACTTTTATTGAACAACTCACAAGAGCTGTGTTGTTCGTTCATTGAAGATGGATGCGCTGTGTTCATCAACCAAACAATGTTTACAGTTGCTTGAAACAGAACTCGGGGGATAAGACTTTTTTGGCCGTAACCGATACTTTTGCATTAACACCACAATTGAAACATAGTGCGATGCTTATTAAAAACCAACTCACAAGAAAATAGGAATAATTCGCAACTTAAGAAGTACACGTAAATGTTTCCATTTTTGGAAAATAATAATTTAACAATAGAGCCGGCCTACGGTATATTCGTACTTTGATTTCGGCCTAAAAAACAGCAGTTTTCGGTTGCCTTACCAACGCCCTAGCTCCTCCGCCGATTGCGCTAGA
>JGI24159J19872_10014632_pt1 | contig 10136 bp, 5 predicted proteins | sample Ectturendosymbi4_FD_19872 | JGI IMG/M metagenome (IMG submission 19872) | reverse complement strand
GACATTACGCCATTTTTACGATTCCCAAGTGACTGAGCAATTGCACAATAATTCTCTCTTTTTCATTAAACGTCCGAAAGTAATTGCTTCTAACGTTACAACAATGTTTCAAAGCATTTAACCTGGAAAATGATACGGCCCGGTAACGAACTCCTCGCGTACCGGCACCGGGCCGCGTTCCGGTGGTTGCCGACCACTGGTTTACGCAACAACTAAAGGGGGTAATTGCGATAATTACAAAAAATATCTGGTGTTCCAAACGTCGATGCAAGCTGTACTGTAGTTTAAAGTTCAAAACTACTGTTACACGGTGGTGTAAAATCTATCCTATCAGTTTGCAGCACATGTTATTTCGATCTAATCAAATACTTTGTTTCATCTTTAAAACCAGTTGCTTTTGAGCAGTTCTCCATTCCGTTGTTAGGTTAAACGTAGTTTTCATTGCCCTTTTGTGAAAATTTCTTTCCTGCAGTTTGTTGCAGAATTTGTCTGATTAGCTAAAGCAGATAGCTGATTGGCAATAATTGAAAACGCTTGGAATAAAACTAATTTCGTTTGTATAATGTTTAAATAAAGGCTTTCCCTACATAAAGAAAGTACAATTTGCCTCTGACATAGCACTCATTACAGTATTTGCGATTAAGCAGCGACGAATGATGCATCTGAATAATCAAAAATATTGACAAAACAATAGGGTATGCAATTTTTTTGTTGATTGCATTAGGGGACAACAATGAAGTAAACGATGTGAACAACTGTATGCCTGTTCGCATGAAGTTACAAAACACAACAAATGCAAAATTCATACATGATGTGATAACCTTTGAGCTGCTCCTGACGGGCAGAAAATACCTTGGGGGGTAAAAGTCGATTTAAATGGGAAGAAATATTTAATAAGCTGCATTGGGCGCCACTTGTTGCAGACACTGTCTTGTTTTGCGCCATTTCATCCAGGTACATTTCTGTGTCAGACGTATTTCAGGTATTTCATCAGTCTTTCACGAAGTTTCGCAACATCCGTGCGCGAATTTTCCTGGGGTTTGGCCGGATTTTCTGGCATTTTGCCCTGTTTGTTACAAATCAAACTTTCATGGGTGCGCTTGCATCCACGTCTCCTACACCGCTGGAAGATGAGATATTTGATCCACGACTACTAAGTAAATAGCAGTGGCGCTTTATTGGAGAAAAATGTTAACCTTAACAGCCGCGTCAATAATTCTTTCGAAAAGATTCAGGGCTTCGACCTTATTCCTATTTCTGTCACCGCATTGAAGTTACAAACCACATTCGGAAATAAAGTAAAAACGTAACTGATACAGCTCTTAAAATTAAAAAATGATGAACTAGTACTTGATCAAACGTTCTTTGCAATCATAAACAATTAGAAACACGTCTATTTCTGTTTCTCTAGTGAAAGCTTTGCATATACATTTCTCTGGATGAAATTGCAAAGCAAGGGAATCTTTTATTTTTTTACACGTTTCTATTACTTTCAAACACGTTTGCAATGTTATCAACGGAGTGCAGGCAAGTCCAAAGCTGCATCTTACATCGTTTCATAACTGACCGATTTTCCATTTGTGCCATGCAAAATCGGTCAGTTATGAAACGATGTAAGATGGTTCTTTGCCACTTACATCACATCGTTCTTGATTTTCTCATTGCACATGGTGATATAATCCATGATTTGAGTTGATAATTTTTCCCACCGGGCCGAAAGAAAGACACTGTGGACGTTTTCAGCGGTTCAACTACAGCTGACCTTGTAAATTGAAGTAGATCCCACTTAAGGCTACATTCAGTCGTAACACGAGTCTCGTATAGCTGCAAAGTTCAAATGTAGGGGGAAGAACCACGTTTCAATCGTGGTCTCTATTGACTAGCAAATCTGGCAAGTAAATCCGCAGCTCCTATTCCCTGATTTTACTAATAGAAACGAAGAAGTCAGTTGGATCATTTCTTCATTTCTTGTGTATAACGTTTTACCCTGCTAAATCGGCAATAGCGTGATTAAAACTATTGTAAACAACCTCATTGTCTTTCTACTGGAAAATTAGTATAAACGTCAGCAGCCATGATTGGCATTCTGGGGCAGTGCCCACTGAAAATTTTGCGTGCTCAAAATTTTTTTTTTATATTCAAGTAGATATACATCTGATCCAAACAAATCTAATACATTTTGCAAATGTTCGGTGCAGTCGATGTAATGATAGCATTTGATTACTTGCAGTTACGTGCTTTTCACGCCGCAGTAAGCGTCGCCTGTGGTACACTGGATTGTTCCCTACTTGCTTGCTTACCAGCTGCAGTGCGGCAGTGTATTTATGAGCTGGAGCCGGAGGTGTAGCGTTTAGCTTTGGTGCGAATTTGTGTTATTGTGAGTTTTAATTTCTTCGCTTGTTTTCAGACCGTGTAGATGTTAGTAGGATAAAGTTAACAGACAGAAAACATTGTACCTCCTGGATTGTCACACTCGGTGTCAATGTGTTCAAGTGTTACCCCAAATCGTAACACTACCGCACATTGGATAAAAGCTAACCTCATTCTTACAAATTAAATCGTACTACGGAACTTTCTACTGGCTTTGGCATGTTACAGTTTGTTTTAAACATGTAATAAACACTAAATCTTTCCCCCTAAAAACTTATTTTGTCCCTAAAACCTGGCCCCGGGCCTATTGGTACATACGTATCAGAGCAAGGGAAAAAATTGTGGTAGTATCACGATTATAGAGATGTCCAAACGCAGCAACAAAAAAGAAAGAATAAGAAACGTCATCCAGGGTTATGACGCAGCTGTGAACACACGTTGGACCATTGTTCCATTAATGGAACACGTTGTTGCTAAGCAACCGCAAAAAATTAACCGGATTTTTCATCTTAGCGCATATATAAAATGGATACTGAAAAAACAGAAAGATATGATTTGTATTTTGTGCAGTGGTCATTGATGGGTTAAAGATGCCAAAAAGTTTTTACCAGTGCACTTAGGGTTGGAACGCTTTCAGTACATTAGCTGAAACTAAAATTTATTTTCTAAGATCGAAGTAAGTCATTCAATGTGCGACTCCACTAATACAATATGTCATTCACTTTGCGGCTTTGGTTCAAAATAGTGACATAATTTTTGGTTCAATAAGCAATTTCGGTTGGACATAGTTGATCTAAATCCTAAACAGGAATCCTAAGTTTTTAAGGGAATGTATTAAAGGCGATCCCATCAAAAGTATTGTGTCCTATCGACTGACGTATCGCCGAATAGTGCATCGTTGATCACCGAACCGGCGCCCCCCAAAACCGTATTGCCGAACAGTCACATTTCGCTTGAAGAATACCTAATTTTTAAACAATTAGGAACCAAAACTTTGCACCCTGAATGCCCTTCGTTGTGTATTTTTTTGCTATGCTAACAGTGTACTCAAATAGATTTATTTGTGTACAAAACGTGTGTTCAAAACTTCCCTCATCCTTTTTTTCCGTCCCAAGTTGCTTTTTTATAATAAAGTCACTTACTTGTTCAAGTTTTCTCCCATTAACTCGTGATGTTTACTCTTGTAAACTTTCCAACATTTTGNCATATCTTCATCTGTTTCTTCTTCATCTGATGACGTTGCTTTTCTCTGTTTAGAAAACACGTTTTGTGTAGATATGAGCGCAATAAGAAGAATCACAAAACTTCCAAATATATAAGCGAAAAAAGCAACAACTCTTGATTTAAATTAAATCAAATTGGATGTTTCAAAAATCAGCATTTTTGACCGTCAAAGAAGCTCACGTAAGCTGGTTTATATTGTAAATGTCCCACTGCTTAGAAGAGTACTGCAAAATTTTCGTTTTCAAGGAATTCAAACGAAACGTAAGTGATTTTCTTTTCAATAGCGTTTGCGCAATAGAAAGCTTCCATCAAACCATGCACCAAAGCCTAACAAAATAAACAAACACTCTTGAATAGTGGTTTTCACTGTCATTTCTTGACGTCTGTCTTTCAAAACGCATTTGCACTGCAAGTGGCAATGCAAACACCGCGTTAAATGGGTCATGTTTCAAAGATCAAGTAGTCAAACCCCATACCATGATGTCTTTGAACTACAGTAACTGCTCTAAGATCAACATCATGGCATCTGCAGCGATAATGTAAAGCAAATAGACTGCATCGTAGCTTAAACGTGGTTATGCTGATCACATATGTGTGCACGAACCACTCAAACTTAATAATATCTTTCCAGTAAAAGAATGGCAATGTATGGTAAATTGCCTGGATGTCGCACAGAGTTAAGATGCGCTTTTGGTGTCACNTTTCTTGTCCAGAATCAAAGTAACATCATCTACAGACTTTAAAAAATACAGAAAAGTTGGGAAGCTCAGGAAGGTATTGTTGCAACCTCTCCGGTGGTGTTGCGTTGAATGTGTGATTCACCACAAACGGGATGTGCGTGAAGAATAACGCCATACATATATGTGGCGCGAACAAGCAATAATAGAGTGATCATGGCATGTGAACTCTATTGTTACTTGCTGCCACAGTGCGAAGCTTTGCGCATATGCTGATCGGGATTTCTGATCGCAACAGCATGAACGCCCCAAGAATTACACAGAAGGTGCTGTCAAATTTGATTGTTCTTCTTGAGTTCTTGCAATCCACTGCTTGTCCGCACTAGATCTCGGGGAAGGTGTTGTGCAGCCATTCGATTCTCTCATCGTCCAAAACTGTCAGGCTGTGCAGTCCATGAGGACATCGATGGATTGGACATTGAAGGACAACTTGGTCATCGGTTTATTTTTCTGCGCCACACTCACAGGCCGCAGAGGAGGCCATACCCTATTTGTCCGTGCGAAGGCGGTTAAGCCGGATCCAGGCTTTTTCTTGGGAGGGTCATTCCGGGTGTGTGGGAGGTGAACGTGCGGAGTCTTGGAGGGTAGTCTGCCCACTTCGCATTCCATTGGTCATCCGCCCAGTGTACCGCACGTACGTTGTTGTTGTCAGATAAACCGATGATATGTTGTGCGGCGGGTACACGTGGGTGTCTCGATTTGAGGCGCCGTGCATTTACACTCGATGGACAGGCGAGTGCTGAGTGGAGCAGGTGTCCAGGCTCCATGGAACGGCGTGCTAGAGACAGTGTGCTCCATTGCGACGAAGCTCAGCAGGTTGGATGCCTGCGAGGACGGGAATGTTGCCCGCTGGTGCAGGACGCCGGCATCCAGTCACAATTCGCAAGGCGTCTTTGAGGGCGGTGACAATAAGGCGGATGTGAGCATTGCCACACCAGACAGGAGAGCAGTATTCTGCGGTTTAAGGCACCAGGGCTAAAAGTGGCTGTTCCCAACGTTGTTGCTCCAGCACCACAAACGGAGCCAGCAAGCCGCCTCAAGAGTGCGACACGAGATGTCGGCTTCTTTCGAATTAAGTGACGCAAGGTGTCGGTGATACGTGAGCGACCTGTCCAACGTTACTCCTAGGTATTTGGGGTCGGGACACAAGGGCAGTCAAATTTGATAAAACATATATATTGGCTTCATTAACCTTTAATAACCTGATGTTTCTCTAATACGCCACAATAAAAAACAATCTTTCCCTGAGGACAGAACTCAGCTTCAAACCTTTTTCCTTTGATTTATTTGATTTGTAGGCAGTGATTTATCTTTCTGCATTGCCTCTTCATGTTATTTTGCTATTTTCCACCTGATTGTTTGTGCTTGAACGTGATGTAACGATTTCACCCTTTATTTTGTAGCAAGCAAGTTGCTTGGTAGTATAGATCGAACATGCGATTGGAATTAACAACTTTGCAGCTGTTGTGAGTGCATTTAGGCAATCTTTTTAACAAACCCTAGCTCACTCCACCAAAGAAAATTTCACCAGCTGTAGCTTAACTCTGGTGTTTGCCATTAGTAGCGTTGGAATCTTTCTGTATAGTCATTCCTACAGCGACGATTCTCAAAACATATTTCGGTTCACTAAGCCATGACCGCAACAATTGCATATTTGCTAACGATGAAAATAGTTGTGTGAAACGTTGAATATGGTTTCATGAACAGGATAAGTTGTTGTGTTTTAATGGTTTACAGACGATTTTTTTTCACAATTTACCTTTCTCGAAACCACTTCCATTGAGTCGAATTCAGCTGAAGATTTTGTTTTAAATATACTCTACTTCACAGCACGCAGAAATACAGATAAAATTTAAAACGTTTGCCTACCATATCAAACCTAGAAAAACCAAGCATTGCAGTCAGAAACTGAGCTGTTCATTCCGCATTCAAGTCTTTGCAGGCTTAACTTAGTATATTTCCGTGTGGGGAATATGGACATTCCGAAAAAACTAACAAGTTCGTTCAACAGATTTCTTTGAATTTTGTTGAAAGGTTCAACATTTTTCATTGAATGGTGCTGAAAAGTTTCGAAACACGTGTGTCAATGTTTCGCTCGTGAAAAAAGTCAAAACAAGAATTTTTGAATGGGAACAAAGTTGCAGTGCATATGAAGAAAGCCTGTTTTTTACTTGAGAAATTGTCCATGCTTGATGTGTAACTACCAGAGTTATGTATTGAAAATCTGGTGCGAATTTAGAAAAGCACGTTTTAAGATTCAAATATGGAAAAGAACTTCAAAATATTCAAAAAAGCGAGGAATTCTTAATGTTCGCAAAACATTTTCAATTGATGGAGGTATTATTTTCAAGTAAACGCTTTGGCTCGGCACTTTCAATCATGACTTGCCAACCGATAGCGCATGGGAACTAACTGAACCAACAAAAGCTGCGGAAAGTCTACGTTTTTCATTTGCCAAATTACCCGCTTTTTCAATGAACTAGACCAGGGGTTCCCAAACTTTCTCTGGCCATGTACCCCATCAGCATTTCAATAGATGAGCATGCACACCTAAACACGGGCGCCGGAAGCATTTTTTCCAGGCAAGGGCCAAAAGTGGAAAAATTTCATTTCACGTCTCGAAATTAAGAAAACATTTTTTGCAAAAATTTGATGGGAAAACATCAAATTTCAAAATCCTGGGAGGCCTTGTCTTCCCTTCCGGCGCCATGCCTCTAAAACTGTTTATGATCAAAAGGCTGAGGAAAATAACAAAAATGTATTTACTAATAAGCATATAATGATTTTTGCAAATAATATTCACTGATATTTGTTTTAATCTTTGAACCAGACACGAAGTCAACAGAGCATAGACACACAATATCTGCACAACACAGGTTGATAATAATAAACACAGAACGTTTTGTAACGGCATTGATGGTAGGACCACGGCATTACATCCAGTTGTTCGCTATCTTTTGACACATTGTGCAAAATTACATTGCAGACAGTTTCTTAACATAGTTGTTCGATACCTCGTAGCACTTGGTAAACCACTACATTACAGACACTTTCTTAACATAGTTGTTCGCTAACGCGTATCACTTGGTAGAATACTACATCCAGAGCAGGACATGCAAATCGCATCTGAAGAAATAGAGTCCAACTCTGGTCAGTAACAGGTGAAGGTGAAGTACGAATTCGTTGTGGCCTGCACACACCCTCAAACTAACACTGGAACTTCCAGGCCTCCAGTCACTAAGTATAGCGCAGTTTGTAACCTTCCTGCATAAAGGTGAGTGAAATTCGCCCGCTAACTACTAAGTTAGCCCAGAATGCAGTGAAGCTCGAACCATCTCACCAGTAAAATTAAAAAATGAAACAAAAATGACTTGTTCGCAGCAACCAACTTCAAGAGTACTCGAAATAAAGTTGTTTAGCTTCACCCCACCTCAAATGAAGTGGTAGGTCGCCCCTTATCAAGGGAACTTAAAGTTACGGCAAAGTTGATTTGCTTTTAGTTTCGTTTTATTGCGTAAATAAACCTTCAATGTACAGTCAAAGAATAAGTGCGAATATAAACAATCCGACTACATCAAAGTGCGCAACCACACTTTGTTGAGCGTTTTGCATCGTTCAAGAAACAGATACACATTTTGTCACAATAGCGCCTCATAGGTAGGAACGGTACATTGAACCTGACGACTGCTAACACTCGCTCGCCGCGGCAGGTTGTACAGTGCTCTGCAGCCAAAGTCTTAAGCCACACGCAATCTGTGGAAGTATGCCTTCCTGAAACCACCCCGAATTTGTGATGCATACATGGACGTACGGAAGAAATGGAAAAGTACATTTTTCAGTGCGTTCGAAAATCGGGAAAAAGCTTTTGACATGGCAGTTTTCTCTGAATGTCTTTGTCATCTGAAAGCTCAATATCTAGTACAACTCCCAAATATTTGTTGTGGGAAACAGATTTTACTCTTCGTACACCCTATGTCAGCAACGGGATGACCGCGCTTTTTGCCGTCTCAGCCTTGAACGTCATACAAACAGTTTTGCTGCAGTTGAAAATACTTTTCATGCGATTCTGCATAAGCTTGACACACATCTTAATATACTTTGCAACCCACGTACACTTGGTCAAAACGCACAAATATCATCAGCGAACATCAAGTCATTCGATAAGATTTTACCCATATAAAATCCAGATTTAATGTTGTTTAGTTAAAGAGATAAATCATCTAAATATAGAGCAAACAAGCATGACCCTCAATACTCCCCCTTGTATAACCTAATCAATAACATGCAACGGTTCAGACAAATTCATAGGTATAAATATTTTGAAATGAAAATGTACAGACATATTTTCCCCCTCTGCTGGTAATCTTAAATGCACCCCTTCAGATAGCTGAAAGATGGCCAATTAAGGCCTGAAAAGATGCACATTTTTTCTAGTTTTGAAAAAAAAACGCGTAAATTGACACTTGAACTTTTTTCACAGGTTTTGATAACGTCTCAGCAACCACCCCGTTACGTCAGGCTATGTCCTCGAAAAACCTTGGCACCAAAAATGCACAATTTTGCAAAACCGCAACTAGAAAACTTCCTGAATCTTTGAGTCGTTCAATTAGCTTTCGAGAACAATCAAATGGGGAGTTATTTCTGAAACATTGCGGTCCACGTAAGTGGCTGGCGCGGGTGGAAAAGGGTTGCAGGTTGTTTTTTGAGGATGGTTTCGCTATGTTGGAGACAGTAAACTTGAATTTTGCTGGCATTTAAATATTAAATTTGGAATGAGCAAATTTACCTGTATATTTACCCTTGAACGCCATTCAATTATACGCATTTGTTTAGCGATTGCGAATAATAGCATAATAATAGCTCATAGAGCGATGTACTGGTCGGAACAAGAACTTGATGTGCTATCTCTTTCCCATGTAGCGGTCTAAGATCCAAATTAGTTCGATTTATAAGTTTGTGCGATGATTTGTGTCTGATGCGCAACAAAAGTTAATTTTTGGAAACGATACGCTACAAATTTTCACAACCACAGGGTCATTTTAAAGGACAACAGTTGAAGGCGTTTGCAAAGTCTTGAATCTTTCTGAGTGCAATAACACAAGCCACAGTTAAGGGAAAAGATCCCAGCGATACCTCTACGCATTTTAAACCTGCAGTACAGCTTCGTGCATCATCCGGGACGTCACACGCCATCCTCTCTGGTATATACACCTTTGGCTCAGGTGACCGATCAGGCTTCATGTCATTACGTCATTTCCGTCATAGTTATTTTAGTATTTTCTTCATTTTTGCAGAGCCATTCTCCCTACTTCCTACAAAATCTTTGCAGCAAGCTCACTGCTGTTCAGATTTCACAGTACAGTTGATGATGGCGCCGTTTACCGATGTGTCTGCAATATACCTTTACACAAAGATCTGCTATATGCCCTAAACTTTTTATAAAGAAATGAGCCATACCCCTAAACATTTGCATTCTTACTTGTGTCTGCGCAGGCAGCAACAATTTGTTGCAACACCTTTGTGGATTATAGTTACAAGAGCACAGAATGGCAAAAACTTGAAACTACTGTATACACTATGATACCCAGCAACAATGCAGCTCACCGGACTGAGATTACTTTACTTCTACGTAGCTGCCACATGATTACATAGAGTAGGTGGTATTTTTAGCCCACGTCCCCTTCGCGGTGATTCGCGCTCAGATTGTTCATGTAACGTCACCCGCTTTCACAAACAATAGCAGAAAAATATAATACAACTCCAAAATTTGCCGGTAACTCTGGGATGGACTCCATCAGCTGTATG
>JGI24159J19872_10014631_pt1 | contig 10136 bp, 9 predicted proteins | sample Ectturendosymbi4_FD_19872 | JGI IMG/M metagenome (IMG submission 19872) | reverse complement strand
ACTCCTGAGGCGGCTTGCTGGCTCTGGCTGGGGTGCTGGAGCAACAACGTTGCGAACAGCCACCCTAGCCCTGGTCCATTCGACTGCAGAGTACTGCCCTCCTGTTTGGTGCCGCAGTGCTCATACCCGCCTTATTGACCCCACCATCAACAACGCCGTGCGAATAGTGACTGGATGCCTGCATCCTATACCAGCGGACAAACTTTCAATCCTTGCAGGCATCCAACCTGCTGTGCTTTGGCACAGGGGAGCCACACTATCTCTAGGACGCAGTGCCATGGAGCCTGGACACCTGCTCCACTCAGCGCTCACCCGGCCATCGGGTGCAGCTGCACGGCGCCTCAAATTGAGACACCCATTTGTGCCCGCCGCACAACAACTCATCAGTTTTTCTGACAACAACAACAACATATGTGCGGCGTAGTGGGAGTGGGCGGACAACCCCACAAGACTCCGCACTTCAATTCCAGACACCGGTACACACCCCTCTGGAATGACCCTCCCAAGAAGAGCCTGGGTCCGGCTCAACCACCTCCGCACCGGTGTCGGACGTTTCCGCTCCTGCCTGTAAAAATGGGGTATGGCCTTCTCTGCGGCCTGTGAGTGTGGTGCAGAACAAACCGTCGACCATGTCGTCCTCCACCGTCCAATCCATGGACCCTCCCACGGACTACACGGCCTGACGGTTCTGGACAATGAGACAACCAAATGGCTGCTCAACACCTGCCCCGATATCCAGGCGGGCTAGCAGTGGATAAAAGAACTCACTCAAACGAAAGAAGAAGGTCACATCGTTACTGTTTGCAGGGAGATTTCCCTATGCCCACTGACACCTTGGTGCAAAACTTTTTAAGTTTTCTGATTTATACGTAGGTATACTTGTTCCATTGGCACTAAACTTGTCTATGAAATCACACTTCCAGAGTGGTCAAAAGTGCCAAACTGTCGTTACCATTGCAGTTGAAATTTGATCACTTTCAGTAGATTAGCTTATACTAAATTGAGTTTGCTAGGAGCAAGGCCATTAAGTGTGTGGCCCTCATTAATATGTAATTAAATGTGGGGCCCTGGCTAAGATAGTGACATAATTTTGGAGCTTCCTATCCTGGAATTATTACGATTGTTGATTATCCCAGGACTTCATAATTTTCGCACATTAGCTTTTGAGCTCGGTCGATGTGTTTGCCCTTAGCACTAGCTGCCCACGTATTTCATTTTGGCTGCTTGTGGGTGATATACCTTTAATTTTCGATTTTACAAGCTGTCATACAGTAGCCTATGTCACAAAAGATGAAAAACCAGCTGGTGTGCATAGCCAGTAATCAAAGCAGTAACTTCAAGTGATAAACAGTTTAAACGCACAATTTTTCGTACGTAGGTTGGTTGATGCGTGGGTGTGGCTCCAAGTAGGCTACCCAATAACAGGAGTGCAATAAAAAGAACAAAACACCAAATAGCAGATTTATTTTGTTTTATTTCTTGTGTACGTGTTTGGTTCAAACACAAGATCCACATCACATTGGTTGAAAAAAAACGACACAAAGGCACAGAAAAGCGTATTAGCAAGTAACACTGAGAGCATCGCAACATTGGTGTTAGTTGGTGCGCATAGTCATTAAATGAAGAGGGCCAAACTCTGAAACAAAGCAACAGGAACTGCTGCTTTCCAACAACGTCATACAGAAGCATTGTAAAATAGAACAAAAACGGGATTTGTGGAAAGCATCAGACATTTGAAGTGGGCGAAAAACGACATTGGGTGAAGACGTACATCACATACAAATTGCTTTACAAAAAGTCATAAAATGAATGCAACTAAAATGCAGTGCATCACAAAATAGTACCAAGTTCAACGTGATCAGAAACTCAAAACTTTCTATTTCAGTGTGGACTAGGCTATCTGCAGGCGTATATGATTTCTAGTGGCATACAACAAATACCTAACTCCTTTGCAAGGCAGAGTCTACACGGCAGTTAAGTTGTAGCTTACATGTAAAAGTTTCACCAATAAAAAGTTATGTTTTCTTCCATGATGTACTTCACTCCGCGAAGAAAACGAGGGCGTTGTAGTAAACAGATAAACGTTTTTGGTTGATACATATTATCACTCACATTTGAAAAGTTTTTTCCATTCCATCTGCGAACAACATTAGATTACCCGAGTTAGTGTATCCTTTCACCATTTATCACACAACAGGACTCATCTTAGCAAAAATACAAAACACAGTATAAGCGCCGTCAATGCTAAATATTAATGACAGTATTGTGTACAACCCATGCAGTGCCTGACATGGAAACGAAATGGCGTTCCTGCTGTATTGGAAGTGACGCAATTCGAAACTAGCGCGAACTGCGAATGTCAGCGTACTATAACCAGGGCTCCCATTCTGTAATTTCTACTAAACCCAGATTGTTCATGAAAAAAAACATTTATCTAACAAAAAAAACAGAAATGCAAAAAGACATATGAATGCAAATACATGAGGTAAAACGGTGATTAAAATACTGATTTACTTAGTTATAGTTCCTTTTTTAAATTGTGTGTCTGCAGCGTTAAAATCAACATAAGTTTGTTTTTGTTTTAACATGATTAACAAGTAAAAATATTTTTTGCAGTAATGCTGTAAAATATGATAAACTGCAAACATGGTCATTAAATCATGAAGCTTTGCAAACACAAAGTTATCTAAGCCATCTTTGATGTTACGCCGATTATACCAGAAATCAAGGATATTTATTGGGCAAGGACACATGCCTAAACTATTGATATAGCCTCCAGCCCGTTTTTTTGCTGAGACGTTTTGGTCATTTGTCCAAACCTTTTGTAGGCCAAAATGTGGCTATTTTTGTCGGTCGAACTATGAACTATAGCCACAGTTTCAACGCGCTTTGTATCATTCATTAAGAAAACGTTTGAAACAGGTCCCAAAAAGTGGGCCTCATTTTTCACAAGCTACACATATCTCGTTGTGACACTGTTCAACAGAATGGAAGCAAGCGGGCTTAGTCCCCCAAATTCACAATCAATACCTCCAAGGTCAAACTCTAGTTTTCTCATGAAGTCATTTTTCAATTCATTGTATGCTATTACGAAGGCCCCGATGAAGCTCAAAGCCACCCCCAATACTGTTGATCTGGCGATGGATCTGCTTCTATCCAGCCAGGCCAGAAAACACAGATGAGAATCAGCCTATTACCAATTTAAAACTACGAACCTTTGCCAACACCACAATCACCAGTAAAAAAGTTAAAGTTTTCCCCAGAAGACTGCTTTTCTGCTCAATTTATATGATGTAAGCGGAGTGATCTTACAACCAATAAGCTAAGCATTTTTCTGTCGGTTACAGATTTCGCAAACCGTGTCATATTTCTATTTTCGTGGCCAGTGTGAGCTGTCTACGGGTTTGCAATTGCAACAAAAGGATCAAAACCGCACAGCCATCAGTCATTGTTGCCTGACGCATATCCAGACGGGGGCGAAAGGCGCCGTCATTCCCCCATTTTTGGACTACAAATATTCAAATGCTCAGCAAAAATTGTTATGACCGCGTAAAACCAATTATTCAATCTACCAAGCTGTAGGTAGCTAGTACTTTGCCAAAGTTTCTGCGTTAGAGCTACAGGCGTACAATGTGGGAGGAAGATTCGGGCAAGATAAAAAAAACTTCAGGAAAAACTTCCCGATATGTTTGGGCAAATTGCTTAAGCAGAATCATCGCCCTGCACGACTTTCCTATTCGTTTTCCTCACCGTGGTGCAAAAATTCGGGCGAATTGAAAATTTTGCCCCTCCCCAAAGCCAAAAGTTCTTGTGTGCCTCTGGTTAGAGCTGAGTACCATTGTTTGTTGGGACGCGTCGCTGCGAGCAGTAATCAAGGCGTAATGACAGGTGGGCAAGGGGCAACATTCCCCGGGCGCCGAATCACTATGAGGTCACCCGAATGACTGCGGGGGCCGAAAAGTCCTAACAATGTCACAAGTACTTCAATGCAATAGGCTACATTTGGCTTTCGAAACACCTCAGGTTCAAACTTGGGGGCCCTAAACTTGCTGCTTGTCCCAGGCGCCATCAAACCTTGTTACGCCCCTAGCAGTAATTCAATATTTCTCTGCGTTTTGTCCCGGTATATGGAGTGAGGTGCTGCGCAATTGCATAGTTAGGTCATAAATCTTTGAGCTAATCGAGCACGCTTAATGCACTTTTGTCACATAGCGGCAAGTTGTTTGCTAATGTATACAGCTACAGTTTTTTACATGCTGCATTATGTTTCAATCAGGTGCTTAGTTCCATCAAAAAACTCATTTACTCATCTTCATGTTGCAATCCTACGATGCAGACCAGAGGCTTAACGAGGGCGGGGCAAAGCGGGCGCAATTCCCCGGGCGCCGACTCATGTTGGGGTGCCGAAAGGCTCTAACAATGTCACAAGCACTTTCTTCAACAGCAGATTTGCTTTCGAAAGAACTCAGGTTCGAACATGGGAGCACCAAAACTAGTTTCTTGCCCCTGGTGGCATCTAATCTCGTTACGCCCCTGATGCAGACATACTGCAGACTCACGAACTGCGCTGGCAACAGCCCTGAAACTGGTTTTTCGTATTCCTTTTGGAGGCTTGCAAAATCTTGAGTCAGTTATACGTTTTCCATATTGCATTCTTATTTTCACTGCTGCCTTTCCATGCGAGGATGTCATCATGCATTGAATAAATAAATTTGTAAAAAAACTGACCACTTTTGTACAGCGTGTTAAGCGAAAGCGACTGCGTTAGTGATTACATAACGTAAGGCTGGACAGCTCTAGTACGGCAAATAAATAGCGAAACAGTAGCAATGTTCACGCTATTCGATAAGAGGTTGGGTAAAGTCCGGCACGTAAATCCTCACGTTAACCAAGCGAAAAACATTGGTTATTTTAGGGTAGCCTATTTTTAATCTCTGTTTCTGCTTCCATGGGCACCAAAAAGGGGCGCATTTATGGCAAAGGGGCGCCATTCAAGGGGCGCCACAGAAGTTTGGGGGGCAGTTGCCCCAAACTGCTCCCTTGATCCACCACTGGACAGTGGCATAACTAGAGGTTTGAGCCAGGGGGAAATCTTAGCTGAAAAGGGCCCACCAATCAACACTCAATACAAAATTGAGAAATGTTGTAAGTTTGTGTTTTGCCTCTCCGGCTTATTCCTTGGGTGAGGCCAGTGTTTTTGATTTCATGCTTTTGGCGACATTCTTCTCGTGTGATTGACTACCATCACCGCGTGGGCGTAATTGACAAGGCGCTCGTGAGTTGTTGTTCATTCGCAGTTGAAACGCAATATTACCTTTCACATCTACCTGTACTTCCAGACATCTTATGCCTGCAAGAAACGCAGCTCACATTAAGATATTACCCGAACATTCCCAATTACGTTATGATACGTAAAGACAGACCACGTGCCCTTGGAATGGGTGGCGGAATCTGCATCTGTGTGAGGAATACTCTGTATTTTTCGGAAATACGCATCCCCGTTATCAATAGTTGTTTAGAAGTAATGAGAATTACCATAAACGATTAGGCTATTATAAATGTCTACAATGCCCCTAGGAACATCATGAATATCCTAGACCTGGGTTTCCTGTCCAGATTTCGTAGGATCATTCTCCTGGGAGAATTTAACTCCCACCATACAATGTGAGGCGGCCGTTCGATCAATCCTAGTGGCAGGTCGTTGGGGTCTCTGATCGAAACGAACGATTACGTAGTGCTTAATACCTCAGTTCCAACCCATTTTACTCTGATTGGCCCATACGTGTGGAATATTTTAGATTTGACTGTGGCGTCCAGTTCCATAGCAAGCCAATGTTCCGTTTCAATCACTGACGAGTTTCTCGGCAGCGACCATGCCATTATCCATGTTATGGTGCATGGCGTGGTCCCGGACATCACGGAGCCTCTTCCCAAATGGAATTTTTCACGAGCAAACTGGACTAAATTTCATCAACTTTGCAGCAGCTCCTTGAATTGCATCAGTCTAGATCTCGAACACTCGTATCAGCTATTAAAAACGAGCATACTAGAGGCAGCTCGGGCAGCCATACCACAAACTAAATACACTGGTAAGATATCAGTCCCTTGGTGGAATGCGACTTGCGATCTGGTCATCAAAACGAAAAAAATATGCTCTAAACCACCTGAAGCGAACAAGGATGCCAACAGACGTCCTAATCTTCAAACGTTGCCGTGCCAAGGCCAGGAGAGTTATCTTGGAAGCAAAACAATCATCCTGGGAAAATTTTTGCAATGCATTGACATCTCATTCAAAGCTCTCTACAGTCTGGAATGTGATTAAAAAATTCTCCAGTCACCATCCACGACAGTTTATTCCATATCTTCGGTAGGGCAATTATCACGGCTTGCAACAATCAACACAAGGTAAATATGCTGGCAACTCATTTCCAGTCCGTCAGCTCCACCTCAAACTATGAAATAGCTTTTTGTCGCACAATGTCGAGTCTCGAAGTGGAAACACATAAAGCCGCATAGGAAATAACTCCGAAAGACCCCCGGTTAAATCAACTTTTCTCAATAGGCGAATTACAATGCACCTTACGGAGTACCAAAAACTCTGCGCCAGGTGCTGATCAAATCTGCTATAAATTGCTTAAACACCTACCCGATGACTCACTCCGAGTCCTTGTCAGCTTAATAAATAGGGTTTGGGCAATTGGCGCCCTGCCGACATCATGGCGTCACTCCATTGTTGTCCCCGCACATAAACCCACTAAGCCAGCTCACTTGCCATTATCATACCGACCTATCTCTCTTACCAGTGCAGTCTGTAAACTCATGGAGAAAATGATTGTCTCAAGATTGAAATGGTTTTTAGAAAATTATAAGCTTCATGATATGTCACAATCCGGTTTCAAAAACAGAAGAACAACAGACCACATTCTTTGCTTACATGACACCATACAGAAATCTTTGGCAAACCGACATCATGTTCTAGCAATTTTCATCGATCTTAAAAAGGCTTAACGCTTTTCACATGAAAAAGCTTAACGCTTTTCAAAAGCGTCTTAACGTTTTTTGCATGCGTTGTCTCCGCTCTATCTTGGGTTGTCCAGGAAGGACCGTGTGCCCAATACCTCAATGCTGCAAACGACTGGTTCTTACGACCAAATAACCATTATAATGATAATTATCAGACATTGACGTCTACGATGGGCTGGTCATGTGTGCGATGGGCTGGTCATGGATGGAAGACAACCGCCTGTCAAAGCAAGTTCTACATAGTGAACTACCCAATGCTCCCCGACCGATTGGACGTCCAAAATTGCGTTTCCGGGACGTGCTAAAACATGACTTAAACGCATTTAGCATAACAAGTACTTCATGGGAAAAACTCGCTTCTAACAAAAAAGAGTGGAAGTCAGCCATTGAAACTGGAAAGCAAACATAAAAAAATCATTCTTGGAAGATTGTGAGCGCCGCCGTGTCATCGTCGCACATGACGGGATAGGCCTTGATGATAATGATGATGAAAAGGCTTATGACATGGTGTCACACCAAGTGCTTCTATTTAAATTAGTACAAATGGGAATTCATGGCAGAATATTTCATCAACTCATATATTTCCCGGCGTACGTTCCAAGTGTGACTAGGTTCCTCCTTGTCCACCACCAAAACGTTGGAAAACGGAATTCCACAGGGCAGTGTTTTAAGCCCGATCCTTTTTACGATTGCAATTAACGATCTTCCTAAATCTATCTCGTCCCCCTCAGCACTCTATGCTGACGATTGCTGTTTCTGGGAAAGTGGTTCAAACATTGAACAACTTTATCATCTTTGCCAAACTTCTTTGAATAAAATAGCAGCATGGTGCACGAAATGGGGTTTTCGGGTATCTCCTTCCAAATCTGCAGCAGTTCTTTTTACTGAGAAAAGGAAAACCATTGCCCATAAGTTGACACTCTGCAGCAGCGATGTTCCTTTGATAAAAGAGTACAAGTATCTTGGAGTCATCTTTCAACGAAACGTGGATTACCCATCTCACATAGACTATGTCCACGGCAATTGTTTGAAACGACTTAACCTCCTCAGGATGCTTAAAGGTACCTCCTGGGGTGCTAGTAAACGACTTCTTTTGTCATTATAACAAACACTCATCCGGCCGGTCATCGAATATGGTATGGAGGCATATTTCTTCTCACCTTTGTTGTCAGTTGACCCGATTCTTAAAATTCGAAATGAAGCATTGCACATACACACTGGTGCAATGAAAAGCACACCACTTATCTGTCTTCAACATGCATGCCAAGAAATGCCTTTACACCTCCAGCACAAATACCTATCCTTAAGACTCCGAGTTCATCTATGTACGTTTTCTGCCCATCCCGCTTTGTCAGTGGTTACTGACAGCTGGCATGAAGCTTTTCCGGATGTAGCGGGTTTTTGCTCCTTCAATCAAATGACAAAGCAGCTGCGGCCAAACGATCATTTCATTGCAAGCACTCTCCTTATCCCCAACAAACCTGTCTGGTTAATCCCTCGTCCTGCCATAGACTTGCACATGCAAGCATACAGTCACGCTTCCAACCAAACTGTCATTCTCCAAGCCCGTCACCAGGATTTAGCAGCAGGGGGAGCCAAAGACCAGAAGGGGGGGCCAAAATTTTAAAATACAGTATTGGTTGTTTGCAGCAACCGGTGGGCCAAACGTGAAATGGGGGGCACCGATTTCAAATGATGGGGCCGGGCACCACTGGCCCCCCTCTGGCGACGGCCCTGCCTACTTCTCCCATTTACATAGACATTACGCACACCATACCCACATCTACACCGATGGTTCAAAAACTACTTCTAGGGCTGGCTGTGGAATGTACGTCCCACAATCCGGGAACAAAACGTGCATTGGGCCAGCGCCGTATTTAGGGGGGGGTGCCGGGCCCAGGGCTCCCACCAAAGAGGGCCCCCCACCATGTTTATATGTTTAACCATATGTGCGACATGTGCGTGCCACTTAGTCATTTTTAGCAAGAAAGTTTGTTTGTAGATGCCACTTAGTCATTTTTAGCAAGAAAGTTTGTTTGTAGATGCTATTCATTTATCGGTCGGCCAAACAGCAGTATTTCACTTGAAGAATATATATTGTGACGAAACAACCATTACACTTACTCGTTTCCTGAGAGTCGGTCAGGTATCTGAATCTACTGGATGCAAGGCCAAGCTACGCAGAACACGTAGCTTACCTCTCTACTCGTTTCTGGTCGATTTTGCGTCTGCTTTACTCAGATTTGCACAGGTCGCATATGAGTAGCATTACTAGGTATGGCTACCATGCGCCCTCTTTCGAAGTAGGCCTACATGTCCACTTTTTTTCATGAGAAATGAAATATTATCTGAGGACATTGGAAAATGTCCTCCTTTTTGCATTTTTATTTTACATAGCTATAATCAGTGGCGTAACTAGAGCTTTGTGTCAGGGTGGAAAAATTTTCTTAAAGGGGCCCACTAGCCAACACTCGGAAAAAAAACGTGAGAAATGATGGTCAATCCAGATGTGGATAGCTATGCTAAAACCCTAAATAACCGGAAAATAATCCGAAAAATGCAAAAAACAACAACCTACTGAAAACCAAACGAATGCTAAAATCAACATATCACTTAAGGTGGCGGTCCAGTTTCCACATTCAGATTGCCAGAGAGGGAATTTCACCCCTCTGCCTCCCGTCACTTACGTCACTGGCTATGATATCTTGTTTTTGCATACAGTAAGCTCTCTCTACTGCAACAAGATACGAGATGGTGGCGTAGCGTTGTTTATGGGAGGGCCTGCGAGTTGTCTAATTAATCTATCGTTTGGTTGAGTTAATTCTCGACTGGAAAGGCAGGAATGCCTTCACATTAATCGTCACATAACAGTGGAAAATCTTTTTTCAGTATGTCAATGACCTTGGCATTAGAATGCAGACTGCTGACGCCAATATATTGTACTAGCTTTGCTGATGAGCCGTGATCAGTGTATTGTACATAGCTTAGTGCAGTAGTTTCTAGTAATTATAGCGAATCCATTTTGGTACACGAAAAGCGGAAGTGCTAAATAGCCTTATAATAAATACTACGGCCAAAGCAAATGATACAACTGACATCTTGCAAACGTTTCG
>JGI24159J19872_10014630_pt1 | contig 10136 bp, 4 predicted proteins | sample Ectturendosymbi4_FD_19872 | JGI IMG/M metagenome (IMG submission 19872) | reverse complement strand
TAGACGCGTTATTTGTTTTTCGATTTTTGGTGCTACTCTCTGTTTCAGTTTATCAAAAAGTTCTGGGGTCATGCGAAAAGCAGTAAAAAAGTCTGATTTTTTCAGTTCTCACATATCTCGCACATGTTTGTGGTAGTCACCTGCAAACCCGTTGGTGTGGTAATTGCGTCTCGAAGCTACCACACTTGTCTAGAAAAGGTTAGTGCATATACTGTTCAGTTTCAACTAGCAAGTTTGGCTAAACAGCTATGTCCAAACCACGGCCCGCATGCGGCCCAGTTGAAGGTTTGTGCGGTCCAGCTTAGGTTTTCACTGCAGTAGAAGTATTCTACATATTCACAACCTGTCCTTAGTTTGATAATCTTGAATTTGATGTTATGGATGCAGGTTGTCCTCAGTGCCACTTTATCACGTCTATTGCCATTGCATTGGGGATTGAACGCTTTCAATACATTAGCTTAAACTAAATTTAGTGTGCTAAGATAAAAGTAAGCCTTTCAACATGCGGCCCTCATAAATATGTCATTCAATGTGCGGCCCTGGTTAAGAGAGTGAGATAATTTTTAGCTCAACATACTATTTCGGTTGGACATAGCTGGTCTAAACTGATAGCCTAGCTAGATTATAATAGGCAATTACCAGTGACATACCTTCCCAGCACAATTCCCTTTTTTGCAAAATAGGATGAACCCAGTACCTCCGGAATCGACGTCTTGCACGCTTTCTTCTCTTCATCAGCACTACGTTCAAGTAATGCCGCCAAACAATTCTCATTTCAAGAGAAACCAGATCTACCTCCATCTTCGAAGATCACTTGCAGCAACTGGCCCGAAAGTAGCTGTTACGTCACCGACGAATGAAAACGTCGCTTCCCAGTGTAGACTGAAAAAACACCAACCGCGCCTCGCCACTTATGCTCACGTCTGGCCACTTTCCGTCAATTCCCAGTGTCGATCGGGCTTAAAACAGAAAAATATGAACCGCCACACATGGTTACCCCCAATCAGGGGCGTCGCTAGCGGGGAGGCCAGTGGTGCCCGCTCCCCCCATTTGAAATCTGTGCCCCCAAATTTCACGTTTGGCCCCCTGGTTGCTGCATACATCCAATACAGTATTTTAAAAAAGGAGACCCCTTCTGGTTTTTGGCCCCTCCTGTTTTTTGGCCCCCCCTGCTGCTAAATCCTGGCGACGGGCATTCCCCAATTGTCTCTGAAGTGCAGGCTGCCAAATCGTATCAGTTTTGAAGTTTTTGACAGGTGTTTCTGCAATGCTGAAACGAGGGCATGTGAAACGCTACCCAGTTGCACTAAGCGTTTAAGGGGCCTCGCGATCACGACTTTGCCCGGGGCCTCGAGTTCATTTTTTATTTTCATTTTTTATAAATTATTTGTTTGTTTCCAGACACGAAGTCCATAGTGCAAACACACACTCTCAGCACAACTCAGATCGATAAAAACAGACTAAACAGAACTTTGTACAACGGCATTTGAGCAGGCGGAATCACAGGGTTACAGACACTTTCTTAGCAGAACGTTTTGCAACGGTGTTGGAGGCAGAACCACAAGATTACAGACACATAGTTAACACTAATATTGTTCGCTAACCAGTGACACTGGTGCAATACTAATGTAGAGCAGGACGTCAATTCCTAAACAGGTCGAGCCGAGGTAAATTACGAATGCTTTGCGGCATGATGCGCCATCCATCAAAGAAACACTGCAATGTACGGGCACTCAGTCACAACATAAAGTGCGATTGTAGTGTTCAAACAAAGAATAGGGACGAATATAAACAATATGACTGCATCAATTAAAGCACGCAATCATACGTTGTTCGACTTTCTGCATCTTTCGAAAAACAGGCACGCATTTTTCCGCAACAAGGCCTCAAAGGTAAGATTGTTACATTGAACCTGATGACTACTAACACTCGCTCTCCAGGCCAGGTTGTATAGAGCTGTGCATCCAAAATTATAGGCCACATGCAATCCCTGCATGCTTGCCTTCCTGAAATTACACCATAGTTGTGATGCATAAATGCGCGTACAAAAGGAAGGAAAAAGTACATTTTAACTGCATTTGAACATCGGGAAAAAGAAGCTAGCAGCTTGTTTGCTCCACAATATTGATATCGCAGTTGTCTCTGAATGTCTGTCATCTGAGAGCTCAGTATCCATTACTATCCCCAGATACTTGTAGTAGTTAACAGATTTTACAACTTGGCCACCCAATGTCAGTAATGGGGTGACTGTGCTTTCCCACTCTTAGCCTTAAACGTCATACAAACAGTTTTGTTGCAGCTGAAAATAATTTCATCCGATTTTGCGTAAGCCTCACACACCTAGTATCTTTTGCAACCCGCGTACACTTGGACAAAACACACAAATATCGTCAGCATATATTAAGTGATTTAATAACACTTCACCAATATATCTCCCTGCTTTTATGTTTTTAGTTCAGTGGATAAATAATCTAAATGTAAAGCAAACAAGTATGGACTCAACACTCCCCCTTGTCTAACTCCCCTAGTCATATGAAATGGTTCAGACAAATGCTTGCCCCGTTTTGAGTGCGTTGTTTGTTCCTTTTCCCAATTTTTCACTAGGCATACAAGACACACTGGCACCTTTCTTTGAATTCGTTTCTCAAATACTTTCATGTGTAATACTCGATCGAATGCTTTCGCGAAATTTAATCCGGTCCTGGGTATAAGCAGTAAACACAGAGAACTTTTATAGCGCTGTAATTGAGGGCATGGCGCTGCGATGGACAAATTGCTTTTGGCAAGTTTTCACTTTTCTCACATTGTCAATATGTTTAAAAAGTAATGCACACATTCTTGCAATCGCTCAAAAGCAGCATTTCTAGACTTTTCTACTGGTGATTTTTGGTTCTTGGACGCATTTATGCTTCAGTGTTGATTGGGAGTAACTCTAAGCTGGAACTTGGTCCACAAGGCAGTTAAATGAATAGACAGATGTAAATTGTCAATTGCTTTTTAAATAACCTCTTCTTCTCCAATGCTAATGGCACATATCAGAGTGAACTGTAAACATAACCACAATATAATTCCAGGTTAATTGTCCAGCAAAACTTTCTACGTACGATTATAACAGGGGTTCCCAACCTTTCTCTGACCAACTACCCCTTCAGCATTTCGATAGATCAGCATGTTCCCCAAAATTTCTTGCCATAATAAAGATCAACCTTTTTCCCAAATATTTTATCATGACTAATAGATATATTATATAATGATTTTTCATATAAACCAGACGATGATTTTTGAAAATAATACTCACTGATATATGTATAAATATTTGGAATTAAATAATATATGAATATATTTTTTCCTTCTATTGCTAACCATAAATGTACCCCTTCCGATTGGCAAATGTACCCGTAGAGGTACATGTAGCCCAGGTTGGTAACCCCTATACTAGGTCATGCAGCACACCGGATCGCCAAGAAACCGGGTTTTAATTCACACTACAAGTGAAACGAATCCGTATTGTTTTCGAAATACAACGCAAAGGTTTATTATTACCATAATAGGATTGTTGAAATCGAAAAATATTTGTATATTTTTCCATTTTTGACACGCTTTCAACATCACCTTTGACAGTTGCTAAGAACATGTGATAGCACACAAACAAAATCATTTGACATAAAAAGCCTTCTTCAGCGAATTTGTTTGATCAAGAGCTTTAGAAAATCAGTCAAGCGATCTAATTGTGTCATTACACACTTGATTAATCAACAGCGGTAACCCCAAGCACAGACCTCCGCAGCGAGGTGTAAAATTATCTTACTCGATTTTCCGAGAATGCAGGATGAAAGGGATTTGAAAGGTTAGTCTTGTTCTATGCCAACCACCAAGTTTGCATTGCAGCAGTCAGCGACTGAAATGTGTTGAAACTGGGTTCCTGGAAAATGGCGCCCATCTATGTTTGCACAGCGATGCAGTTCCAGACTTCTAGAGTCACTTACGCTTACTCTTACGCCAGTGGTTCTTAACCTGGGGTAAATTTACCCCTGGGGGTAAATTTCATCTCCAAGGGGGTAAATTTACTGAACCATAAATTACAGCCAATGCAAATTTATATAAATAATTTTAAACTGTAAGAGTTTGTTGATTTCGTATTTTCAATAAATGAGCAGATTTACCACCGTTGAGTGTTTTGGGGGTAAATCTGGAAATCTCGTTTGATAAAACGGTAAAACATGCAAATAAGATTTAGAAACACTGTCTTAGGCTGAAATCAGTGGATTCTCTCCATTCTCGACACCCAATCGTGGTGACTGCGCCGTCAGCGCTGCCACAGGCTCCTCTGCAAAAATAACTCGATTCTCAAAAAATTCACTGGATCTGAAAACAAATCACTACATTTAAAATTTTTGCGTTGAAATTCGCAGTTTTGCTTGAAATGATTTAGTTATTTACTTTATTGCCCAGTGACCTTCACATCATCAGCAAATTTGTTAAAAATAGATCGTGCTGAAGCCTGGAAAATCTCATACTAACAATCTTCAGGCTTTTCTTAATAGCTCAAAACGACACCACTGACGGAGTATTTTAGAGCAATCAACTTCACATTACATTATTTCCACTTCAGTGTTCTTGCTAAGAAATGAAAATACCGTCATGATCAATAATGCAGCAACAAACACCACGGAAGTGAAAAGAGTGAGAAACTCAAATTACAAACACTTGTTCGTTCTGTTGGTGCAAATCTTCAAAAAACAATTCGAATAAATTAATCAATTGTTTACGGATTAAAAAAGGCTGAAAATCTTTAAAAAAGGGCTAATAACTGGAAAAATCAGAAAAAAGACAACCAATCTATTTCAAACACATACTTCGCAAAAAAATCACTAGATTGCAGTGAGAAATCACCAGATCACCAGCTCTCTGGGCGTGATACCAGCGTGCGCCACATTTCTGTCCGGAAAGCTTCACAGAAACGAAAAGTGTGAGTCCAATCCTTGCTAGGCTTTTCTTTGTTTCATATACTGCTGTACTGCAGGCGCAATCACATGATCTTCCCAAAGGTGCATGATGTTAGAAATGCCTGGACGCCATCCTGGGAAAAAGTGAATGATCTTAACTCATCTTGTTTACAAGTGCAGTCTGTAGCTTTGGTTTACTATTAACGCTTTTCACTTTGTAATAACTTTTTTCTCTAAAAAATAACGAGACACTGCTGATAGCAATAAAAGCGATTTTCTTAGGTTTGTGTGGGATCAAGGTGTGTCAACGACAAGATCAGATCGCTACGGCCTGTAACCAAGGGATGGATTCGTGGACAGTGCCCGCAAAAATGTTTGTGCCTATAAACATTTATTTTAAACACGTAATGAAAACAAGAAACTTTCCCCCATGAAAACGTATTTTGCCCCCCGAAAATCTTGAAATCTGGTTACGGGCCTGGATCGCTATCGTGCCGGTTCTTAACGTGTTACATGTGTGCTGTTTTGAAAACTATTGCCATTTCATTTTTGGAGCAGATACAGACAACTAGTTTTACTCCTCAAAACAAACCCACGCAAACAAATACCTAAATAAATGGATGTAATGCAAATTCAGCAAGCCCTGAGCGTAGNTGCACTGACAATGTAAAAAATCCATCCCAGAGTTCTCGAAGTCAGAGTTGGCAGGCTNTGGGATCAATGTCTAACAACCTAGACTCGTACTAAGAAAGCATTTTCAACAAAAACAAAGTTAGCCACCTAGCCCAAATTTGTATGCGTGGGTGCGCTCTTATCTTCAAAAAGTGTTCAAACATTAGGGTGTTCCGAGATCATAGCAAAAATATATAAGCTACTAACACACAATTTCTCAGAGAATATTTGTTTCAGCTTTGACTATACCAACATTGATGATGCTAATGTCAACAAGTTTCAATAACGCTACTTTCGCAGTAATACAAACCGAATTGAAATAACCCGTAATGATACTTCTTTCTTTGGGGAAGGTATGCTTTTAACCCGCCCGAGTCTTGTAACAAGGGTTGAGAAACATTTCTTCAAACTTGCTATAGAAACAAAAATTTCGTATTTGTTTCGAATATCTGTTCCAGCTGTGTCCAACCGAAATTACTTACTGAGCCAAAAATTATGTCACTATCTTTGTGAGGGCCGCACATTGAATGACTTACTTTCATCTTAGCAAACTAAATTTAGTTCAAGTTGGTATGCTGAAAGCGTTCGTAACCAAACTGTATTGGTAACGACTGTTTGGAACCTTTAACAATTCTGTTCATTGTTATCTGATAGGTAACTTTGATGCCAATGGGAAAAGGGTAGAAATCAGAAAACTAGTAAAAGTTTTTTCACCGAGGTGTCAGTGCACACGGAAATCACCCAGCATGCAGTAAAGATCTCAAACTCAAATTGCTCCGAGGGTCAAATAAGAACTTCTAAAGTAACCCGAAGGTCGCACTATGACGCTGACGCAACAATGGCGGTAATGGAACCATACTAGAAACAGCTTTTACATCATATTTCCTGCAACAGGTATCGTGGGTTAAAGGCAAGCTAGCCGTCTCTATACTCGTTTAAAAGGAACTTGTTCACTCGCTGGCACAGCACCGGTGAATACAGTGGTGCAGGAGGCGGGGGTGCAAGCGCACCCCCAAAAATTTTGATTTCTTGAAGATCCGGACGAAATTCATGAAAATTTTGGAAAAATCCCTGAATATCTGGGCAAAATTCCTGAAAATCTGAATAAAATTCCTAAATATCTAGACAAAATCTCTCAAAATTTGGGAAAAAATGGCGCCCAACGTTTGCAGAAAAACAAGTGAAGACCATTTTTTGGAGGCCACACCAAAAACGGTCGGCAAAAGTTGCACAACTTTTTGGACAAGTTTGGGAAAATTTTGGCAAAAATCCTTTGCACCCCAAAAATTTGCTTGCTCCTACACCTATGGGTGAATAAACTAAATAATTTCAATATTAATTATTTGAAACTTCGCAAAAAGCATCGCGAGACGCACAAAATGCCCTCGCGGGCCACATGCGGCCGATGTGTTTAAGACCCCTGGTCTATGCTCAGTGCATTCAAAGACCAAGCAAATCTCTTTTAAACTGTTTTTTTAAGGCGTTTTCCGGAGCCGATTCGGGTCCCTAGATTCAGAGAAAATTACCAGCGGGCCCCTAGAATCAGATAAATCGGGTCCCCACAGGTCCATACTGGGTACCCAACATTTTACTTAAAAAAAACTGCTTTTAACCACTGTTTTTATCAATTTCAGACAAAGGCGTCGCAAGGATATTTTCCGGGGGGGAATAGTGGATCTTAACAGGAGGTAGCCAGTGCGATTTTTTCATTGGGGGCAACAGTTGCGAAATTTCATTATATCAACTCAAAACGAAGAACATTTTTCTACTGAAAGGTTAATAGGAAAATATCAATTTTCCAAATACAGAGGGCCCTGGCCCCTATCTTCCGACAACCATGCAGGCCCGTAACCGGGGAGGCGAATGCCCCCTGCAAAAAATGTATTGAGCATAGGTCAAAACTATTGGATTTGATTTAAAAAAATTGGGCCCCTCAGAAAACTTTTCGCCACCCCTGGTGTCACCAGCCGGTTACGGCCTGCAGCCATGGTTTCATGAAGTTTTACCATTGAAAAAGTGAGTTGTTGCGAATTTTACTAACATAAGCCAACTGTTTGCACAGGAGTTCAATGGGAAGAGAGCTTACAAAACTCATCATTCAATTTAGCAGCATAAGGCTATTTAACACAAGATCAGGATGAAGAAGCCTTTCCATTATGTAGAGCTAAGGCTTGCCTGCGGGGCAACGTTGCAGCAAACTACCTGTAGGGTATCAATGGTTTGCAAACATGCAATTTATAATTTTGTCTCGTATTTATATTAGTCTGATCACGCGAGGATGACACCATAATCTCGTGTCGGTAACGTGATTGGTAACAAGCACTTAACACCCCCTATGGCTGAAGTTCTTTTTCCTCAAAACAGTCGATGCGTGTTCTGGGCTAATGTCAAACGGAAACAACAAAACCGTCAAATAAAACGAGTTTTCGCATGCCCAGCTGCACAAAACAAAGCGTACCATCAATAATCGTACATTCCCCAACTAACCAATTCAACGCCTTTCATATTTGAAGTTCCTTAAACTTTGGGCCAAGCCGTATTTATAAGAAGTTCCATATGCAAATTTGAGATCGCTACTTGCTGGGCCTCGCATTCGAGTGACATTTTTGCTTTACGGCAGCATTGCTTTCTGGTATTATTACATATACATATGTGGACAACCCCAAAAGCTGTAGCTTTGGAATAACGCAAACTTTGCTAAAGGTTCCAATTTCGAGTAGGGATTCGATGACTACTTGCGCGCATGTAGATTCGTTACAACAAAATCAAAGTAGCTTTGGTCAAGTGCATAAAGCTTTCTGTGGGTAATTGCGTTTGGTCATCCCGCTCCGTCGAAGATACGCTAAACTCCATTGGAGGAGACAGACAACGCGCGACTAATTGCTAGAGAGATTTTTATCAGCTGCACGACTGTCTTTCTGACAAGCTGCGAAGCACATAGAACTTCAGCGCCAATCCACCGCTAGCTGTTTCGCAAGCCTTTTCCACACTTTTCTTGTATTAGCGAACAAAATAACTATAAACATATATGGAAAAGCCAAAAATCGCTTAAGAGGTGGCCTGTTTGAAATAAATAATCAACTTCCAAAAAAATGCGCCGTTTCAAGTCCTTCAGTTTTCGTTGAAGCGGACGAAGTATCGATTCACAGATCTGGAGAAAGGCCCTCGGTTGCAGCTTGGACGCACTTTGCCATCGTTTTGGAGGAACGGGTGATGGAATCTGAAAAAAGAAGTGAAGAATTTCAAACTCTACCACTACGGTACATGATTGGCAATAGTCGAAAATAGCCACACGATACCACCCAAATTCCCTTGAAAAATATTTCTTTTAGTAACAGCCTCAACACAAAGGCGACGTTGTTACAATCTTCGTGCAGTATGGTGTAGGTTCATCAGTATTTCACTCCAGAGTAAAAATGGTACAAACAGGACGGGTATCAGCTTTAGAGAAACATTTTGTCTGAAATAATTTCCAGAGCCTGATCGCACACCGAACAACCACAGATGACTAGTTTCATCATTGGCTGTTGTCGTTTCGCAAAAAAATCCGACCGCAATGACACTTTGGCAATAATGAAAAAAAAGCTTACGTACGAAAAATTTTTTGATTCGGTAGAACGCAACATACCTTGAAACAACCACATTACAATGACAGCTACGCAAATGTCAGTTGGGCTGGCATTACTGCACTGAAGGCTGGCCTAGCTTCAGCCGTTGTTGTCGCAATCTGAGGTACCATATTTTTTGGACCATAAGGCGCATTAAATGAAGCAATACTTTCATAAGTCAAACTGTATTCAACTCTTCACAACAAGTCTCGAGTGCGGGAGTCCCCACTGGGAGTTTAATCTGTCACACACGCTTTATCCGCTAGACACGGAGAATAAAAGTTGTGCGCGTGTTTGATTCGGAGTGCACGTAGTCAAGAGCCTCGGGGAGTAATAGGATCTGTGGTATGTGCGAGCTTCGAACCACATACGCTGCTCATTGCAATTGTTGATGGTTTATTACATAACACGACAGACTGTTAAAAAAAATCGTAATTAGCGATTAAATAAATAGCACCCTTTACCACACACAATTGGTTCTAGATGAGAAAGCACAACCAGATTCATATATAAGGCGCACTTTCGATTTTTGAGAAAATTAAAGGATTTTAAGAGCGCCTTATGGCCCGAAAAATACGTTGTTTACACTAGGTACAACCCATCTGAAGCCAGATTTTGCCACAAAGCTAAAATCAAAGCAATTTCACAATTCCTTTCAATAAATGTAGATTCATGTTTTGACATTCTCTCGTTTTGAACCGGGGGTTATGTACGGCCTTCGTACTGTTGTGTAATACTGTAGCTCATGTGGCCTTCGCACAAAATTTTTCAAGGTCCCTGATCTGCGGCTCGGCGCGGACACAGGGGGGGATGCATCCCCCCCACCAGACCTAAAGAGGTGTTGACATGACACTTGATTTCATTGAAAATCATCGCCAAAAATATTTTTGTACTGCACATTACTTAATCG
>JGI24159J19872_10014626_pt1 | contig 10138 bp, 4 predicted proteins | sample Ectturendosymbi4_FD_19872 | JGI IMG/M metagenome (IMG submission 19872) | reverse complement strand
GAACAGAAATGTACACAAAAGATAGGGATTCTGCCGGGACCGACGAAAAAGTGACGAATTAAGCGAATTGACGAATTAGACGAGTTCTACTGTATTACCACAGGGGTTCCCAACCTTTTTACGGTCTCGTTCCACTTGGGCACTGTGTACTGTCAACGCGGACCACTTCTTCCAGAGCAACTAATTTGATCAAATCTTAGTTTATTCAGAAGAATAATATACGTAAAATAAAAATGAAAGACCACAACTAAATTAATGAAATTTTTGTTTACTTTCCGCCAATCGGCCGATGTGTGGCGTAAATTTGCTAACAACGCATCGAAAGGCATGATGTTACGAAACAATAGGAAGCTACAGGAAAATGTAATCCTTTAGTAACAAAGCCCGATACGTAAACTAGAAATCTGTTTGCATCCAAGTTTTTGTGAAACAATGGAAATTACTCGCGTACCACCTGCAAGACCTTCGCGTACCGCAGGTTGGGAACCCTTGCATTACCAATACCCAACAAAGCCCAAAACCATGTTGTTTTTCCGGTGTTTGTTTGTAATTTCTGGTATGTGCTTTAAGTTATTGTTCGGGTGAATGTTGTTTCTTGCCGAATCACTCTCTAGCCTGTGAAATATTTTTTCTTAGTAAAAATACTTTCTAGTATTTACTTCTCGCAGCTGACTGTATGTGCTTTGAGTAAGTACATTCTCGACTACCGGAAAAAAACAGGAACCTTGTGAATCAGCGAAAACATAAGTATTACAAACGATGACGTCACAAATTGCATCATAGGGGCCCACCAGCAAAAATTGCCCCGGCCCCCCTACCCTTTAATCCGGCTCTGCATGCGGGACCGTGTTGCCGTTCTCGAAAATATCGTCTGGTTGTCGATCTGATTAGCTGTACGCAAACTCCTCTGTTGTAGTAACAACAGACAACTTTATTGACTAAACAAGCACAATCTATTCAGTGGAAACAGGCTTTATTTACGCCGTTTTTAAGTTGCCATTTTCCAAGTAATACAAAATAAAGTGTTTTAATCCTCTATGATAGGCTGATGGTAAATAGCATGAAGACAAGTTTGGCACAGCAAAGTATTTTCGCAACATCCCCTCAGCTAACCGTATGAAGTAAGCCCAATATAAAGTAGACACGTTTTTCCAAGTAAAACTCATGAGACTGTTTTAGCTGATTTAACTAACATCTAGAGCTTCAATAAGCAAGCTCTGTATACTAGTAATCTAGTTGGAAACAACCAAACGTAGGATCCGAATCAAACACGCTACAAATTTGTCTACGTATTTCAGATGTATTTCAGAAACAGCGTAATTGACAAATGGCTTACTGCTAGAGACCACTGTGCTGCAGTGACTAGGGATCTAGTATTTCAGAAGTGACTAAATGATTTACTGCTACAACGACTTTGACAACTGAAACCACCACTGAGAAATTAACGAAATTTTATACAGCTTCAAAACTCTACCTTTGCGATAAAACACTACCATATACAAAGTATACTGTAAGACGGGGCGTAGCCAAGGGGGACACGTGGGCCTCTTAGCAAAATGACGCCAATTCATGAATATTTCTTTAAATCCACGACCAAAGCGAGGAATTCGTGTTTTTTATCACTCCAATAAAAATGTCTGGCTACACCATTGCCTTAGAAGTCGTTCTGTAAAGCACATTTGAAACCGTTACCACAGGCAGCCCTCACTAGATCAAGCAATTGTATCCATGAAGAAGAGGGCAAATATGTAATTATCTGCATCAACCCATACCAAATGTTTCCCACCAACATATCCAACAGTCATAGTCTATCGCCACGTTTTTTACGTGCCTTCAGGGAAGCGAAGTTATCAACAAGTTTTTCGCAATCTAGGACGGCCGTAACATCTAACGCAAGGCCGGCAGACGCTGCAGAACTACGGTGAAAAGCAGTATTGTCATTTTTGTATTGCGTAACAAACAATATTATCGTGTTGTTACTGTACTGACAAGAGTCTCGACGTTTGCATTTTCGCTTGTTTTTGGTGAGGTTATGCCTCTGTGCAGTTTCCCAAATTTTAAGTTAGTAATGAGTCTCTCTAGGAAGGAGTTGTGCGGGGCCCCAAAAGACCCGGGGTCCTAAGCCATGGCCTGTGCGTAAATCCGTCACTGCCTAGAAGTTTAAACTTGTAAGCCCAAGTCTTGCAAACTTGTACCTGATACATTAACGAACAACTTGCAGATTCACATGACATCTTATAGTTGGAGATTTTCGCAACGATGGTTTTCATCTTCTGCGATATTCCGTGGATGAAACTCAAAACTATGAAGCACATACTTCTTGGCTGCATCTCCCACGTGTTTTTTTATTTAACGATTTGAGCTTCAAATTTTTGGCTTTAGATGAAAACAATTATTTTTGGAGCCTACCGACGTGATTTCATTTCAACCCGCCCGCGTTTATATTATTGGTTTTTGTATCTTGACTTTGCTTTTGAAACTGTAGCAAATTACCAAACACCTTATCACTTGTATGGTTTTTATCTCCAAAACGCATTGTCTTCGTGAGTAATTGCACCAGTGGATGCTTTTAAGCAAGGTTTGCAGGCATGAAAACCCAACGCGATCCGACAGCCTTCGTGGAAGACTTTGTTTTCAACCCACGTAAAATCCTCCAGCAACAATAGACTAATATACTAATGTGCACCTTCAGATAACTGAAACGATTATCTGGCTTCTTATGACGTGGAAGTGAGTATGGAAATAATAATTAATCAGAGCTTAGTGAAATTCGACAGAAGCTAAAACTTATAAACGATTTCAGGTAATAATGGGCACCATGATAGTTCAAGTGACTCAGGATCGTCTTAAATTTCGCAGACGAATTTTGCAACATGTGGACACCACTCTCAGAGCTGGTGATTTACATTTTGCAAGTCTCAGCTTGTGCTTATATAAAAACAGCCATTGGGATGTATGTGTAGGCCTGCGGCATAATTTCCTGTTCTATTCGCAGCAGGAAACAGATTAGTTTGATTTAAAGAGCTCAAACTCTTATGACTTAGTTACAGTAGCAATCAAACAGAGTTGATACACTAACAAGAAAACTTGCTTCAGAAATGAAATATCGAATTTGCTATTTCAATTGCGGTATTTCCACTTAGCTTACTGAAGAGCACCACAAAACCGAAATACTGTAAGTCAACTAAAAAATTGCCCTTTGAATACAGATTAAATGGAAAAAAATTAAAAATTTTATAGGCATATTTAAATTTGATGATTTTTGAAAAAATTTATTTAATCATTTTTGATGAAATTACTGTAACGGTTAGCATAAGATAAGATGCAAAGGAATTTCAAAAAATGACAAACATTGGCGGATAATTTTTTTTTTAAAAAGACTTTGCAAGCTACCAAGTAAATCTTTCAGAAGTGTGCCTGTACCTAATATTTCAAAAGCACTGGAACAAACTTGACCTAACATTTGCTTCTGACATGCATGCAGAAAAGGTAGCAGTCTGCTCGGCCCTTAATTCCATGCACTGGCAAGTCTAGACTTAATATTTGGGGCAGTCCTTTGAAACTAACTCAAAGATTAATCATTACTCAAACCGTGCTTTTTCCTTCCACGCATGCATTATCCTCTAAAAACTAGCGTCGTGAACAAAATCAAAAGCATCTTGGTATAGTTTTAATCATGGAAACTAATAATTTTTTTAAATAGGTCGCATGGTTGCAAGAAATGTGAAATAAAGATTTCTTAACGTAAAGTACAATCCCGATCAGTATAAAAAAAAACAAAAAAAACGAACTGGCCAAACGCCTAAATATAACATGACTGTCCTAAACAAAGTTATTAATCTTTTATCGGGCGTCCCAGATGGGCTTGCCGAACGCATCTCATGTATCACTCCACTGTGTCAGCGCATGCAGCTGATCTCGATTACGACTGCGTTAACTTTCTCAAACGTGAAATAAGTTAATCAAGTTGTATACACTACGTGATGGTCGTCCTGTGTTCTTCGCAAACCAAAAGTCCTACAAGTTGTTCCTCTCACGAAAAGCAATGATTCTTATCTGTGTAGACACAATGTAGAAATTTGTGATAAAAAGTAGAGTCGATTTATGGCGTGAAACTAAAGTATATTTACATGCAGATAGATATTGCACGATTCACAAGCTCTCCCATTTCACTGCGGAAACGTTTTGCATTGCGTTTACTGACCTGCAATCAATGCAGATAGAGATATCAACGTCCAATGCGCTACATTCATTTTCTTGGTCCTGAAGTATCATACACACTTTCACTACCATATTATGCCCAGCAGATGGTCCATCATGACTGTTGTACAGATCTGGTGGGAAAGTTGCCATATGGAGGTTGTTTTGTTGACCTTTGATAAATACGTTTGATGCTTCTGGAGTGAGACGTTCTTATCCAAAAAATACGCTGATTATAAATGTTCAGAGATTTGTCAACGAAATTAAATGTTAAGTTTTTCTGCAAAGTCACGCAGCCCGGACCGTGGGAAACAATGATCTTGCAGTAGATTAAAGAAGAGATCATTCTACAATGAAAATGGTACTCAACAATACAGGGTTATCTCTTATCTTATTTTACATTTTCAGCATGATTTGCGCTCAAGACCCTTTCCCTTATGTATAATTGCTGACAGACTAATCACAGTCGCAAATAACAAAGACGACATGGATTTACGCTGTAAACTTGTTGGTAAAATGAAGCGAAATTCAAACCTCCTATACAGCCTAATCTTGTTCAACAATTCTAAAAATATAAGCGCTCCCTTTGCTAGCCTTGCTTTTTGATGGTGCTTTTGACGAGGTTTCGCAAATGGATGGCAGCCGCTGGCATTCGACATTTTGTAAATATTACGTAACATTCCGACCACAATTTGGCGCCCCCAAAACGCTGCACCCAGGGGAAGATGTCCCCTAGTTACGCCACTGTCCTCATGGACTGCACGGCGTCGCTCTGACGGACGGTTCTGGACGATGAGACAATCGAATGGCTGCTCAACACCTGACCCGAGATGGTGTACAGACCTTCAATCACGCGTCATTTCATCACGCGACAATTAATCGTTGACATTTAATCACTAGATCAGTGGTTCTTAACCTTTTTTACATATCTTACCCTTTTATCAAACAAGATTACCAGATTTACCCCCAATACACTCAATATGGTGGTAAATCTGCTCATTTATTGAAAATACGGAATTAAGAAACTTACAGCTTAGAATGATTTACCTAAATTTGCATTGGCTGGAATTTATGGTGCAGTAAATTTACCCCCTTGGGGGATGAAATTTACCCCCAGGGGTAAATTTACCTCAGGTTAAGAACCACTGCACTAGATAGTTAATCACAAAGACAATTAAACACCCAGACATTTAATAGACTCTTTATCACTAGACAGATCAACATGCAAATTTGTACACAATACATATTTTTTCAATTGTACACAATACATTTCAAACTCGCTCGTGGCATAATCCTGCCGCCATTTGCTGCCTTGTACAGAACAAAATTTAAGTTGTGTATGATGGCATTTTGAAGGAAGTAAAAAGAATTATTGTTTTGGCGTCTCCTAAGAGAATACTGCTAGATTTTGAGAGGGCAGCTATAAATGCTTTTAGAGCTATAAATGCGGACGTGCAGCTATAAATGCGAAAATGTTACACTTGGAAAAGTTATCATTGCAAAGTTCTTCACTTCAACCGCCAAAATTTGATGTTGAAAAACCTAACTAAAGTTTGGCTACAGCTTATGGCACTAATTGCAAATATCCCACTTAACATTAAAAAGTAACATAAGATGTGTCAAGATATTTTTTCTATAGTTTTGGCAACGGCAATTAGCGGCATACGAATGCCTCAAATTGCTACTTACCGGGGCAGTCGAGGCGAGCGATCTTGCCCAACGGGCGCTACGGCGCTACACTCAGTGTCGGTGAATTGGACACACAACCTTCCAATTGAGAGGCGGAACTCTACCACTGGGCTATCGCCGCCCCAGCGAAATCTTCTTCGCCAATGCTTAGGTGTCAGGTGATGTTATGGTCTGCCATTGGGGAGTTACTGAGGAACCAACGATAGGAGATAAAAGGTTAAGCTAGCCTTGACTGCTTACCGTGATTTCATGCAAAACGTTTTTTATCAGATTTTGAGAGGAAGGGCAATGTCAACCGCATACAACCGCCGCCCTAATGTTTGCTGGTCCGCAATCCACTGTCATCTCTTTTCTTTGTTCAAAAGAATTTTGACTGAGTTGGCAGAAGTGGCTTTGCCTGGCGAGGAAGGTGTAGGGACTGGGGCACAAATGCCGCACAAGTAAGTGTGTAGGAAACCCTAATTTCAAGACAAGCACTGGGGCAGTTTCGTGCATTGGATTTTTGACCCAGACTTTTGCATAAACATTTCACCAATTTGCTCGCTCCACAGCCACATGACGTGTTTTTGTAGGGTAACCTACCAGTCTAGGGCTTCTAAACACAATAATTGAAAATAGTTGGAACTTTCGAATCTTTTATAAATTTATTAAAAAATAATAACGAAAAGCTAGAACTTTTAAACGTCTTTCAAAAATTTATTTTTGATAACCAAAGTGGCGCCCCCCTAAAAGTGCCGCCCGGGGCCCGCGATCCCCCCTTGCTACGCCACTGAACAAAGGGATTTTAAACACATCTTTGAATTTGTGTTAATGCAAATGTGTGCATGTTAGCAAGAACACATGAGAGAGGTAATGAACTATGCGCTTTGCGCTCTTTGCATGGTTTGCGTGGGCAGCGCTGTTAACTGGAATCGTCAAGACTGCAACAGACAAAGCATGCAACGAGTGCAAAACACTTGGTCAACTGAGAATGGTTTGTGTTTAAACGCTCGGACACAAATGCAGCTTTCCAAACAGCCATTTTTTTGATTATGTTCGTAAGAAATGATAAAAGGTCGTTATGCATTGACAGCAAAACCAGCAACTGCCCTTCCAGAATTTGCGTATATTATCGTTAACTTCAGTTACGTTTTCGCTAGTAGCTATTCTCTGAATTGTCTGAACCTGTGAATGTTGTTTTTACGATGATTTCTTCATGCTAAGAGACTGCTTGTAAAAAACTACCACATTAAATTACTCAAAAAAGTTTGGTGTTCTCTTAGTTGTGTGCTTGATATAATTCATTTTCCATTTAACTTGAGGCACACCAAGACAAAACGAACAGAAATGGAGCCGTGCTATGAAAAAAAGAGCTCCGGAGCTGGAGCCATGTTCATGAAAAACAGAGCTCCAGATCCGGACCTGTGTCATTTTTTATAGCCTACGCCAGAAATTAGAATGGCTGATCAACCAACCAACCGTTGTGTTAAGCTGCGGCAAAACGATTTCGTAACTTACAGCAGGACCGTGATGATAACCGATTGTGGCTTTTTTCACAAATACACAGCACAATCATTTTCTCATTTTGTGTAGACTGATTCATTGTTAACTTTACCCTAGTTACAATATTGTCTATATCTAGAAATACCTCCAAATAGCTAGCTAAATACATAACTGTTTTTGGGAAGCGAGCTTAGTGCAAGTAGTGTACAAATATGCTGCCAAACTCGCAGTTCATAGCGCTTTATGACATAAAATCCAAACTTTTTTCTAGCGTGTTGGTAGATATTAGTGTGGAGATTCGTGTGTTGTTGCCTCGCCCTTACTTTGTTTCTTTGCGGAAAGTTGATTGCTGCCACGACAGCTCGGGGCAGTTGGCGTTTGTATTTCACGGCGAGTGTTGAGCGAGCCTTCTTGTTGTTGTCGCTATTATGTGTTCTTGACACTGCTCTTTGTTTCTGCAGATTGTAACTGCGATTTTATGTTAATTAAAGCCTAGTGTACTAGAGTCGCCTCGCAGGTCAAACCGTGTCACAATCAGCGTTTACGTTTATCAGCTGCATACACCAGTGAGTCACTCAAGAATTGGACGACAACAGGATCCACGTCTTATATGCACGCAAGTTTTGTAGGCCTTCAATGTGCTAGAGCAAAGTCCTATTCGGCTTCAACTGAACGTGTGTTGGTGTACGTCAGAAACGTGTAAATATAAAAAGCGCAATCATAATGGCGGTCATGATGACTCCTTGCTCAACTGAAATATTGGCTGTGAAAGGCATACAGCATACCTTACACATATGCAGCTCTGGGGAGCCTGCGACCCGCGTGAACATTCAAAATGGCCCGCCTCAGAAAATTTGTTACGTAAGGTACAAGGCAGCATTGTGCCAATACGAAAATCCATAAGCAGATATTTAGACAGTCAAGAGAGGTCTCTCGCATTCCTCAATTTTCTTCACTTTTTTTCCTTAGGAAGATAAACTCAGAATTTTTGCATAAAATTAAATTATTTTTTCGGCCCGTCAGCGATATTCCACATTACATGAGGCCGGTGATAGTAAATGGTTCCTCACCCTGGACTGATAGCATCGAGAGTTTAACAAGCGCTTTCGCAGGAAAGTTTTACGAGCAAACAATGGCTTTCATTTAACATAGAAGCTTGAAACTTCACTAAAAGGCTTTTACAACTTGTCAATTTAACAAAAATCGACGCTTTTTGCCAGTTTAAATCTGAATACAATTCAGGAAAAAACGCCAGACAAATGCACGTTCTATGTGTAGCGGGCCTTGCATCGGCCCGCAACCTAATCAAAGCATTGAATGTAATTATCGAACGCAACTAACGCGGCGGCGCGATGCACTCTCATAGTAACACATTTTTCCACTCGCGCGACAGGAAAAACACAGAACATGCGAGTGAAAGACGCGAAAACAGCAAGAGTACGTGTGAACGCGACGAGAGTCGACATGTGCGCCTGTTTTGTATGAATGCCAGTTGAAGATTTCATCACGAGAGCCAGCATGATCAATCTGCTATGTTTCAAAGCATCTCGAGCCTGTTCATTTGTTTTCCGTTCGAAGAATAAAGTTTGCGCCTCGTTTCCATCGTCGTTCCGAGCAGAACCGTCGCCAGAAAGTTTTCACTAGGGGGGCTTGACACTCTAAAAATTGGCAAAATCTCAACTGATATATAGTTTCATTTTCCATTTTGGGNGCNTTGTTTGGGAGGACTAGGCCCCCCCGTGGCGACGGGACTGGTTCCCAGACTTTCTCTGTAGCGAGTTACAGACCTTCCGNACATTGGTTCCCAAAAATGGTCCCCTAATATGGATGATCTTTTAAAAACACNGGGCATTAGATATTCAAATGTTGAAAATTCGTTGTTTGCCCCCTATCAAAATTTCTGTCTACGCGCCTGGCTGTTAGTTTTCAATACATAAATTGTTACTTTTTCAGGAACGGTTATGTTTGCACACCTAATAGTCATGCAGTTGGCATAATCAGAACTAGCATTTCGCAAAAGCTTTTGCCAATCTCAATGGGGAAGGCCAGAGGTTTTATTACGTCAATGTGACAAGCAGCAATAGAGTTCATCTACCAGGATCGCTCTACTACTGCTTGGTACGTCTGGCATTATATACTTATCCCGTACTTTGTGTATTTATTTGCGGTCCATCTCTCTTCATCAGGTGATCTCCTTCATGAACGGCATCTCACCGTTATCTGGGGGATTTCCACAGGTAACGGTCTGCGCACCGTTACATCCAGGGGCGGAGCTAGGGGGTACCAGGGGGTCTACTGCACCCCTAAAATTTTCCGCGTGACGTCATGCCACAGGAGTATGTCTTTTTCTGAAAGTCCTACACAAACCATTGACAGCTCCCCTTGTTGCAAAACTGGACCCTCCAGTGGCCCCCCCAAATGAAAATGTCTGGCTCCGCCCCTGGTTACATCACTCCCCTCTTTTTAGTTGGTTATCTTCCTCCTTGGCCGTGGTATCGTTTATGCCTCTACAGTGTTATTGTAAGAGACCCTACGGTGCCAAATGCCTTGAGGGCTGGGGTTTGGGAAGGTTTGGTTAATGGTTCTCACACCGCGAACGCACCCCTGCTAATCTGCAGTCCCGTAACTATCTTGGGCAAGCCGTGCAACAAACAGACCTGCCTGACTTATTAACTCTGAGCTGCCAGCACGCAGTGAGGACAATGCCTCTTTAATCAGAAGTAACACAAAACGGCAGAGAAACTGTACAACACGACACTGACTGTCT
>JGI24159J19872_10014625_pt1 | contig 10138 bp, 8 predicted proteins | sample Ectturendosymbi4_FD_19872 | JGI IMG/M metagenome (IMG submission 19872) | reverse complement strand
CAAATATAGTAATAATGCTGCGGATTTTCCTCACAATTGCCGTTAGTGTTGCTACCTGTTAGAGGAGTTTTTCGAAACTAAAACTGATCAAGAATTATTTAAGATCTAGTATAAACACCTTGCGGTTGAGAAGTCTTGTCACACTGTTTGTGGAGCAACAATTGACAGAAAATGTAAATTTGGACATTGCCATTGAAGAACTTGCCAACAAAAAGACAAGACAAGTTACTGTGTAAAGAACTGTAGTTTTAAATTTCAGAAATAAAGATGGTCCTAATTTTTTACACTTTTTTTACTATTTTTCCCTACATACGATACAGTATGTCATTTTTGCTTTTTGTTTAATTGTCACAATGTTTGAGTTTTTTTTGTGTGTATTTAAAGCATACCATATTTGAGCATGTGAGAGTACTGTAATATTATAGTGGTGCACAAACTAGTTAATACATATACAAAGCTTTAAGAGCCAGTCACTGTGCAATATGTACTTTTATGGGTTTCGGGAGCGCCAAACTCACGGGCCGCCCCGGGCAGCCCAAACTCTAGCTACTCCACTGAGCAGAGGTCTTACTGACGTTATCATTGCTCTGTGACGTACGTGGTACGTTACTCAACAATGGAGAAGTTATCATGAGAATTTCTCATTTATTGTTACATAACATAACGTCACAGAGCAACGTTAATGCCGGCCAGAATGAAAGCAAATGGAAATTTTAGTGATGCAATGCAAGCGTAGAACGGTTTTATTCAGTCAGTCAGAATAAATCGTATGATGAGCCCGAGCAGGGACGCCGGAACAGCGGTAAGGCAGGGGGCAGTAGAAGAGTTGAGGGCAATGGAAACTTGTAAAAAATAAAGAAATCGTCACGAATTATGCTTGCTCTTTCGCAGCAACAATATTGACCTCAAATAACAGCAGAAATTACAGAAAACCATTCTGAATTTTATACGTGCTCGAATAGCTGCAATAAATTTGTTTCAAGTCGATCTTGATAAACCATAAAACTATCTGTGATTCTGTTATGAAGGGCACCTCCGCCCCTCTTGCCCCCTTTTGAAAGGCCAGGGGGAAATACCCTCGTCATTTTCCCGCTCTCCGGCGTCCCTGAAATTACCCATGACGCTGTTATGTAAGGGCACCTTTGCCCCCATTGCCCCCCTTTCAAAGGACAGGGGGAACAGTGCCCCCGTCATGCACCCCGTTCCGGCGTCCTAAGACCGAGTGACGCTGATGACCTGGGTCGCCCCTATAGCAGCCTGTTTGAATTTCAGGTGGTTCAGCGATACGTTTTCATAGTGGTGTAATTTTGTCAAAAATAGTGCAATTGAGACCTTCACATGGTGTATAGGTAATGCCGTCATATTTCAATGCTTGTGACGACACAGCTGCAGAACCGTCGCCAGAAAGTTTTCAATAGGGGGCTTTGCAGTTCTGCGGAAGGGCTTGACATTATGAAATTAACCAAAATTCCACGTATTTATAGTGTTTCACGTTTCAATTTGGGGGTGCTTGGAGCTTTGTTTGGGGGGCTAAGCCAACCAAAGCCCCCCGTGGCGACGGGACTGCACAGCTGCCAATTCAAACCACAAAAGTTTTCTATAATTTTTTGACGTGCACTTGTGCCCCCCACTTTGAAAAAGGTTCCTCCACCCATGATACTGATATACCTATATGTATATATATATATCTATATCGCATAGCCATTTTAACGCTTGGAACGCTTCACTGGGTGTGTGTCTGTATGGTTGCGCAATTGCATGAGCTTAGTGCGCAACAAAACAAACATTTGCTCAGTGTAGAATTTTCTTAGAGAGAAAACTGTTTGTAATACTCATTGATTTACAAATTATCTGTAGTAGTTCTGATGGCTAGGAGAGCAAGCTTTTATTTTTGTGTTTTTTTCTATGAAACACAAAAGCATTCTGTACAGGAGTGGTCAGCCGCGGTAGGAACCTGTAATGCCAGGAACGTTGCTGCAGTTACTTGCACCCGAAGGAAAACTTTCTCGCAGTGACTTTTGTAAATGTTCGTGCTGTGACATCACTTCCATCCCACAAAGAGTCGGTCCCTCTTTTTGATGATGCTGGTTGCTCCTATGCAGGGGTGTCGTGCTAAAATAGTAGTGTGGGAACGCATCCAAACACTAACCATTTTCAGTAATTATACAGTTATGCTGAGGTGCTAGTGCTACGCAAGAGATAGGTTACCATGTGTTCACGTATGCGACGCCTGGAGCTGCACGCAGGAAATTTGATTAAAAAGTGCACATTTTCAAGTCAGGTTACTTTGAAACCAGTGTGGCAACGCGTTCCCACAACTTAAAAAAAGTGTGGAAACGCCGTTACCGCGCCATCCCCAGTACTCCCCTGCTCCCAGTGGATGTTGCCTTGCATCAGTGACATTTTAAAGACCGTTCCTTCCATTGTGAAATACACCTCCGAAACTTTTCTGTAATTGCTTTCTTTCCAACCTTTCGTTTCTGGCAAGCAAGTTGGCAATCGTATTCGAAGATACTGTCAAATTTATTTTCAAAATATGCAGCAAGTTAACTTGTTCAGAACAAGGGCGTACGCAAGGGGGGGTTGGGGTTAAAAACCCCCTTGAGCTTGATATTTTACGAAAACTTTATTACCTGCGCAAAGGAAATTAATTGTTTTCGCATACTTTTTGCTTGTTAATTTGTCGACTCAGTGCAAATACTACGGAATGCATTTGCACGCAAATTTCAAGGTACATTGTAAATGGGCCAAAAAGTTATAATTAGGTTTTGGTGGGAATCTGGGTTATCTCTGCATCCAGAAACCATCTCACCACTTTTTGCAGAATTTCGTCCACTACACATGTTTAAGATTGTGTTCCGCGATAGTTCACTTTATCGGAAACAATTGTCTCTGATTTGTCTGCTATGGCTGAGCAGCGCATGTGCTCACCGCATTGGCTACATTACCAATTTCAGTAACATGATAAAACTGTTGCACGAGCTGAAGAACAGCAGTTGTTAAAATAGAAGCATTCAGGTATTTGGTTATGTCTCAGCAAAACTAAAAGTTTGCTGGATTTCTATACATAACAAAAATAAAGTGTACTTGCGTACTTTATGCGCCTTCTCAATTCTTGTGTAGTTTAGCAAGATTCGATCTTGCAAAACGGGGTGAGCGTCAGCCAGTCAAGCCGCACACCTTCTATGCTCCACTGCTCGTATTCGACAAGACATCAGCGCCGCCTCATTTTGCAGTTGTAAATTGCTCTGACGCAGTGATAAGTGTGTTTTACTCCCCTGTTTTAACGCGCTGCCTGATATTTTTGCAGTTATGACCTGTGGTGTCGTAAAGTTGTGTGTATTTTCCTCCGATATCCCAACCTGGAGCACTAATAGTTTATAATCAGTTCAATGACACATAAATTAAGGGGAGTGCGTGTGGACGAATATGCATATTATGTCAACAAACTTCGCCAAAACGTTAGTTTGGAAACCTGAATATAACGTCATATTGTGACGTCACAAATAGCACACACCAAATACAAATGGCCACCATATGCAACTGAATGAAACCCCCCCATGAAAATTATCTGCATATGCCACTGGTTCAAAAAACGCCCAAAACTTGGTAGCATGGCAGATGCTCACAGACATTCTAAAGTACAGTATGCCCAATTGTCCATGAGTTGCCAGAAATTGTTAGCCATTTAGAAATGTTTTAACGACGTATTTGTTCGTTTAATTCAGCAGAACCTCAACTCAAGCACAACCGAAATAGCAGAATCCTAACAATGACCTTCCGAAAATTCGCAGCAATGGATTTTTAGATTTCCAACTGTGTAAAATGACATCACCAGTATTACTGCACAGAGACCACATGATGATATTCACTGTGACGTAAGTCATTCAATTGAAACCAAAATGAGGTCAGTTGAAGAAAGTTGTTAGTGGTCAGTTGAAGAAAGTTGTTAGTGGAAGCCTCAACAAAGCAGGGTTGAGAAAAACCCGTTATTTTGTTTTTTTTAAACAGAAACCGCTTTTTTGTTCTTTTTTTAAGAAAAACACAAAAATCTTTTTCAAGTCCTTCAAATTTTTGTTATCTATTTTTCAAGTCCTTCAAATTTCGTTGCTGTTCGTTTTGTTTGATTTAAAAAAAAGTACTGTTACCTGTTCAAGTATGCTGCTTCTGTTACTTCTTACTTCATATTACATTTTTCAAAGGAAAAGCAGGTGTGGGTTCTTTGCTGGGTTTTATTGTTGGTTTTCAAGAGGGCTTTTTAAAAAAAGCGGGTGTTTTTTGGGGTTGTGCACAATTACATCAACCCTGCAACAAAGGAACTCATATGTATTAGAGAACCTATATGGTAAGAAATTAAATGTTCCTGAAGGTAAGTAATATTATACCTTGCATTCAGTGACATAATGACAAACGTAGAGATGGGGAAAATTTTTTTACAAAGTTAAATACAATGCCACAGTCACAATAGCTGGGAAATTTTCCTATTTAGAGTTTATGTTTATTGTAAATTGCAATGGTGCGTCGCTGCAAAAATTCAGTTACGTTAGTATTTGATTGCAAAAGGGGGGGCCAATATATTTTTAGTATTTTTGTCAAATTCCTGAACGAATTAGTTGATAGAATTCATGTACAGTTTTTGGCGAAATAGACAGAATAAAACAGACTTTGGTGTTGGCCACATCTTCCTAAACAAACTAACTGCATGAAACCCGTCAGAAAGAACATAAAGCGGACATAAAAAGCACACGATTCGACAAAAGTGCCTTAACGCAACACACATTTGATCTAAATCACAGAATGGATTGGGATAACTCAAAAGTCTTGGAATTTGAATCCAACTATAACACACGCCGATTTATCGAATCCTTTCACATAAACAGTGACAAAGACACAATAAATGAAAAACGATCGGACTTGTTCCCCGACATTTACCGGTTCATGTTGCAATAGTCTACACATTATAATTTTCTAAATTTCCTTCGTTCTGTCCACGACATGGTTCATCATTCTGTTGTTTTTACTGTCTTATCTTTTAAACAGTGTTCCCCGCCTCCCGAGTTCTTATCAGCACGATGCAACCTGGAGCGCACACATTTTATAACATCCGTGTCCGCATCTCACAGCATTTCGTTTTTAGGCCTGATGAAGGTAGTTGTATCAACTATCGAAACGTTGGCAAGTTTTTAACGTGTTTTTATGTTTTTACCGCCAGTAGAGCCTGATTAAAGTTTGCTTATCGAAGTCCTGGCGCCTCCGAAGCACAAAGATGTTCAAACGTACTGCATTTACTCTTGGCAAAGAGCATTGTTCATCTACAGCAGGGCTTCTTGAATGGCGGATCGCGGTCCGAATCCGGACTTTTGGACGGTGAAGGACGGATCTCGTCAGCCTCAAGAAGTATTCTATTAACTGAGGTTTTTATCTCAAAATCTAACGCCTTTAGCCGTGTAGCAGTCACACTATCGCGACTGCTACATGTGAGCAAAGTCGGCCAAAGCAAGAAGGGAAAGACCAAGCAAGCGACAGTTATAAGTGACTTCCATGCAGATGGAAGTGAGAGTTCTCTTTGGCCGATTCGTCTTGTGCGGAGTTAACATCGCTGACGTCACAATCCATCCTTCCCGAGGTTGGAGGATCAATCCCACACTGAAGCAGGACTCAACAACCGGGGAGTTCCGCTTCAGCCGTTCTTCTTCGCCAACTGTACAAATGTCGATCAACCTATTGTTTAACTATATTGTAGAGCACACTTGAGCTGCCCTTGTTATATTTTGGTTCAAAATAATTGTTTCGTCATCATTGTTTCACAACCGCTTGCCATTAAAATGTCTATCCTGGTAAAAACAGTAAATCCAGGTTAAAAAATGGCAATGAAGCCTTTTCTTGCCGGAAAGTGGATTTATACAAATTCACTTGTACACAACATTGTAAGATGGTTGATTACGGCACATATAACATAGAATTCGTAGCTGCAATAGAAGAGCGAACTTGGTCAAATGTCAAATCCCAATTGCTATTATGCTGAGGATTGTCGGTTCGACTCTTTCTTTGGTTGGCTCAAGACGACGCAGCATTGTGCCTGCAACAAATGGCTCCGAACGTGTCGGTGGCTGGAATCCACTGTTAACCTGCAGTCCTACAGTAATCTGCAGTCCCAAAATTGAACCGAAAATTGCTAAGAATTTGGAAAGAAAATAATCAATTCCACTCCAATTCTGTTTAAGCAAAAATGATAACATCCAAATCCATCAATATATTGAAATGTCACAAGATTTGAATCCAACTAGGCTACATGTTCATCTCTGGTCATTTTCATGTATTGGGCATGCGCAAGCTATAGGCTACTTTCAATGCAACGCCAACAGAGAAGTTGCAACAACATCCCCTCGTTTTTGCAATGAACCGCACCTATTGCACGTTATTTTTGTGAAGGTTGTACCTGGCACCACCTTCACATCCTGGTCAAAGTACCACTTTGTTGTGATTGGAATGGCCGAGCAGCAGTGCGCAAAGCTTCCCACTGTCGCAACAAGAAACAATAAAGATGCCACGTCGTGCACATCATATTTCTGCTTGTTCGCGCCACATGGGTGTTGTTCTTCACGCACATCCCCTTCGTGGTGAATCGCACATTTACCACAACGCTAACTGAGAGGCTACAACACTTGCAGCAAGGTTGGGCAAGATTTTTGAAATGATTGAGAGTGAAAAAGGCAAGTAAAATGCAAACTGAGAAAATTTAGATACAAATAACTTGCAATCAAACTTGTTAAAACAACATTGGACACCATTTTCTAACTTATCGGGCGCCATTTCGTAGCATGTTGGACACCATATTCTAACTTATCGGGTGCCATTTTTAGCATGTCGGGCGCCATTTCGCAGCAAAAAATGTCGTAGGAAAAACGTCAACTTTTTAGTGACTCGACATTGACTCGATCTTGCAAACCAATGACTTGAAGTGACTCGACAATTGTGACTCCACTTGACCAAAACATGACTCTGACTCGACTCGAAAAAATTTTAGATGACTCTGACTCGAAGGACTTGTGACTCTGACTCGACAAAAATGACTAGGACACATCACTGGTTAGAACTAGAAGTAGAATGGATCTTCTTATAAGAACAAGTGACAGCTAAGTCCTATGAAAGGAGCCTCATAATTAGCTAAATGACAATCACCTTTCCAGAGTGAAAGGATCCTGTTAATTAGCTAAATGACAGTCACCTTTCCAGAGGTAACTTGTGGAGTTAGATGTCGACTACGCGCAAAGTGTATTTAATGGTGAACGGGGCACTGAACGCGGTTGTGTTTCTTCAGGTAAGAAACAACCAAAGCAAAACTTACCACAACCTGCTGTTTGCTAAACTAATTAGGCGCAATGTAGGTTACCTATGCGCATGGTAAGACTCTTGTTGAGTTGGTGCAGGTGAAAGTAGGACTGACAAACACTCATACAGCAGGCATATAGACACTAAACTCTCCACTCACTACATTCATCTTGCTACTAGTAATAGAAACTCAACGTTATATTTGGACAAAGGTGGATACAGTTCGAATAGCAAAATAGCCCCAGCAGAGCGTTTGCCGTTGATGGCAAAATATGCACCACCAATTTGACAAATCTGTGAAATTGGATTGAAACGGATTAAAACTACTCTAAAAAACTGCTCCGGGAAAAATTGGCTTCAGTCCAGATATAGTCCGATCCAGTCCTGTCCGTACTCATCTCTCTCTGTTGGTGCTTGGTGCCAGAGATGGGCATCAGTGTTGATCATGATCCGGTATCCGGATCGCGATCCAACATGATTCAGCAATTCAGAACCGGATTGGACGGAATTTCGAAAAAACCTCTACTGGATCAGATATGGATATCCAAACTGCGTTGGCCACTGCAGTCAAGTGCTTAATCAGAGTTTTTTCTGATATAAACCGTATTGGATCAAATATTCGGACAGTACTGCTGGTGTCAAGCGAAATTTCTGACTTCACGCCATGTGCGCATGCACTGAGTGATATTTTACATATTAAATAACGCTGAGAAAACTGATTATTAGGGCTCAGGGTTTAGTGCTTAGGTAAATGTGTCGGGTTAGGGTTTGGGTTAGAAAAAGAAAAATAATTGAGATCAAAGACTAATTCCAATATTTTTCAGTGGTTATAGACTTATAGTTATTCCCGCACTGTAGCTTGTTGTGGATATCTGACACCTAACCAAGAAGTTTTAATTTATACAACACACATCAAAAAAGCAATCGCAAAGTATATTCCTTTACTCTGAGAAGCAAAATAACTGACAAAAAATAATAGGTCAGAAATTTCGCAGTGGTCAGAAATTTCGCTTGACACCAGATTAGCATCGGACTGGATTACACAATGAAAATATTGGACTGGATTAGAATTGCAAAAATCTCCGATTCGTTCAACACTAGGATCTGGAGGGTGGATCAGTTTTGGACCATGGTCTCTATATAATTGACCTTTCAGACTGATTATATAGCGACAATGTTTGGACTGAGTTAATGTAGAAAAAATTGCAGCATTTCTCTTGTCAAAAAGCCGTATTTTATCGCTTTTTTGGACTTCATTTGGACTTGGACTTTCTGTTTTTTTTAAATTTGGACTATGTTTGGACTTGGACTGAGTTTTAGAAATTCAGGCTGAATCTGGATGGTGAAATATGGGAGTCGCTGGCCCTCATCTCTGAAATTTAACTGGGAAGCTCTCAGGACACATTTTATTTCTGTCAACACTAGATCAGAGTTGCCAACTGGCATGTTTTTATGTCAAAGGTTTGAAATTTGGCATTTTTGACATATTTCTCAACAACCAATTTTTTGACGTATGCGAAATGTTGAACCTTAATGAAAATGGCCATTTTGATTAAGGTTTGGCCATAAGCTTCGGAAAAAATCTGGCAACCCTGCTTCTGTTAGTTGTTTTCAGAAGAACTCTTGTTTCCGAGGATGTTTAATCATGATGAATTTGTCAACACAAAACTTATGAATGTGTTAAAACTTTCAATGTTATATCATAAATGTCATATTGCGAGTAAGGCATAACTTAATAGTGAAACAAATCTTTGCTGTTGTAAAGATTTGAAAGTGACCAAAAATGCAGGAAAATTTCATTGTTGTTATGTACCTTGGCATTGTTGGAGAACGAGATATACTACTGCACATATGCTACATAATATTACAACATGACATGGCTGTATTGTTTGCAGTATGATTCTGTACCTTTTTGCAATATATAATCTAGCCTTAGAGGACTCCAGTGTCTTCTGAATATTTGTGGTGATGATGCTGCTGAAAACGAAATCGCTTTTAATTGCAAGAAAGCTATTGGTGCACTTTTTAGGCCGAAAAACTATAAACAACCTGTTCCATCGAATGTTTTTCTGAGTGGTGTACAAATACGATTTTTTCGCCAAGCCAAAATCTTGGTGTATGGCTAAATACCTCACTGAATGATGATGCTGATGCCCGAGACAAATGAAATCCTTGTGTTGTGTAGTAAACAAGCTCAGAGGCAGTGGCGTAACTGACAGAGGGCTAACCGCTTCCCTGGCAGGCTAAGTGAAAAAATCGGCCCCTACTTAGTAGGTCTACTTAGCTTATTTATGTATTAATATGTTTTTTTTTCGTTTTTCGTAGTGTTTTCTTGTTAATTCGGTTTTGGTATAGACATCCACATCCAGATTCGCTATCATATCTCAACATTTTTTGTTTTTGGCTGGTGGGTTCCTTATGGTGACCAGTGGGCCCGCTTCAGCTAATTTTTGCCCCCCTTTTTCAAACCTTTTATTATGCCACTGCTCAGATGCACTTTTGCTCAGTGCTTACCTGCAGTAGAAAAACTCTATTCTGTGCCTATTGCATGCCAATGTATGCTTGAAAGTGCCTGTCTTCAAGACAGACACTGTCTTGTTAGCGTCTGCTGAATTAGAGCTTGTCGGCTATACAGTATATACAGCAGAGATGATCACTATCCGGTTTGCCGGTTGGATATCCGGCAGGATAGTCAATTTTCAACCGGAAACGGATATCCAAAAACTGCTTTCAAACGTGAACCGGATACGGATCCGGATATCCGAAAAGCTTTTATCAATATTTCGAGGATTGAGACTTTTGGAAA
>JGI24159J19872_10014624_pt1 | contig 10139 bp, 10 predicted proteins | sample Ectturendosymbi4_FD_19872 | JGI IMG/M metagenome (IMG submission 19872) | reverse complement strand
ACCTGAGCTTCCTATTCCCGACAAAAGCGCTATTGTTCGACAACAAACTAAACGTTAGTGAATTTTGCGTTCCTTTCAGCTTTGACTGTTGACGTTTGTTTCTGCAACGCTCTAGGGAAAAGCTTTTCATCTCCCCCACGATAGTGCTTTGAAACGAGGAATTCAAAACAACATCGATCCTATTTTTATGCGATGGATTGTGACGAACGCACCCGCCAATCCAGCATGCCCCGGACGTAAACATGGCCACGAAACTAAATTTAGCTGCGCACAACGAATGCTAATACACAAGATGTCGAAGCGCGCGTGGCAAGAGACTTCACAAATCATTGCCAGAAACAATTTTCTTAAACAAAGCGCCAGTGCATATCTGGCTAAAACATAAAATTTTTGCTTGGTATGAAGCAGCTGTACAACATCCTACATATCTCAGTTGCACGATGGAGTTCGGTATGAAGATCAATGCAGGTTGCCGTGTGAGCCTACTTCTTCGTAGAAGAAAACCACATGCGTCTAAACACGGGAGCCCGTCGTCATGGTAACGCAAAGCAAGCCGCCATCTTGCTTACCTCCATGCAACGCCATACAACAATAGCTGCTCCCGAGCAAGTCTTTGAGCAAACTATCTGCCCTTTCCTGCTTGTCGACGAAGACAAGAACGGATCCCTGTTCCTGGTACTGGCCGAGCAGTTCAAGCAGCTTCAAGTATTTTTGCGCTTCGTTGAGGATGACCTGCGCGAGAATATGTTGTTGTTGCTGGTATGCAGGGTTCCCACACATTTTTTAAAATCATTTTCCATACATTTTCAATACTTTTTCAATACTAAATTTACCAAGTCCAATACCATTACTTCTCTTCATTTTTAGAAATTCTTAATCATGAAACTCAACTTTGCACATTGCATAAATAATGAACTACTTTCACCAGTAAAATTCTGCTCAGATACTTCAAATTTCTTTTTCTATTAGAATTTCCATACTTTTTCAATACTTAATACACATATTGGCCAATTTGAACACTTTTTCAAGGTCTTGAAAACCGATTTGGAATTCAATACTCTTTCAACACCGCGTGGGAACCCTGGGCGTGGCGACCGCGCGATTATTACTCGTGCTTTCGCATCTTTGTCGCGAATTCCGAGAAACTTGTTTGGATCGCATTAGTCCACACGCACGACAGGTGTTCGTTCTCGTTCGGAAGGGAACAAGCGCGTGACACAGATTTAACGAACGCAGCCGAAATGACGACCTCGCGTGGGCGGCCCGCATTCGGTAAAAGCCTGTGATTGACAAGGCTGCTGGTGACCAGAAGCTGTCAACAGAAAAGCCGAAAGGGGGGATATTTGACGATGCTGCAGAAACAGCCCTTGCTCGTAAAGGATAGCGACGGAAATATAACTTACAGAATGCACAGCACAGGAAAACACGGCTTTTCGCGACAGAGTGATATCAAGAGAGCATAAAATTTTTTCACGCCCTTGTTTGCAAAACTATTGAAAACGACTGTTTTTGCGATGATACTTCGCGCGAGCGAGTGGAGAATGCACGTATTCACCGTGCAAAAAGGTGCACGTACCACGTACTGCGTGACGTCAGAGCAGACGACACTTCGTCCTCCTACTTGGACCTCGACTGGTTTGTTCAGTATCCGCCTCGCTAGCGCCTCCATCTGGCGGGGGAAGGTGGCGGAGAAGAGCACCGTCTGTCTGTCAGGTCTGCATGAGTTGATCAGGTGCATCACCTGTATATTGACGGTAAGAAAGCGGAGCTCGGTTTATTCTTCAAAGCACGCGGCAAACACACGGAGTGACGCAACGAGCAGTTTGCGTCATCTCCAGAATATCATGTCAAACTTGTTTGCCTACTTGCTTTTTACCAACGTTGATCTTTGCAAACGCGTTTGATGACGCGTCTGTAACTGTTTTCCAGACGAAGATTTCNTGTCTGGCAGCAACTNCGGTTTTAAGGNCCGTCTAGACTGAGGACGAGCCAGGAGTTGCCAGGCGCAATCCTTTGTTTTATTGTGTCCAGGAGTTGCCGAGCCGAGCACGGCGCAGAATTACCCGACGCAATAAAACAAAGGATTGGCAACTCCTGGATCGTCCTCAGTCTAGACGGGCCTTCAAAGTTTAACCGCAGCGACTCTGTTTTCGTAGACCTTTCGTTCCTAAACGATTTTTTGACCTGATATAAAGCATTGCAAACGGCGCCGGCCGTCAAACGTCTAATGAACAGCCGACGCGTCATTCCGCTGATTCCATTGGAACAGCGCAGCGTCGAGCGGATTAAGCCGGGTTTACGNCTGCCCGACCGCGACCGACAGTTTTCNATTATGACGCAATGGCCGGCCAGCGTCTGTCAGCAGTTGCGTCATAATAGAAAACTGAAAAGCTGTCGGTCGCGGCAGGTCAAACATGTAAACCCGGCTTTGCGCAGCAGCCTCAGGTCGATCTGACCTTCGAACCCTACTATAGCAGCGCGCAAGCAGAATTAAAAACAACCAAAGTTAAACCAGGCGGCCTAACGCAAACCTGCGGTTCGAAGCCCATGTCAAACATGCGATCGGCTTCGTCCAAGACGAGGTAAGTGCAACGTCTCATGTTCGTGACGCGACCTGTCAAGCAAACAACCCGAAGGCAGAAACAGAAGGAGCTGATTAGAACGGTGAAAAAAGCAAGCGAAAGAAGAAACGAAAGTCGTTTCTTGAAAATCTTTCAAATCACAGCTTTAGAACGACATAAGCAGTACGACAGTCGCATAGATCTGGCGCTACATAACATTGACTCAAGAATGCAGCCACAAGCGATAAATTTTCGCTGTAATAAGCCGACACGGGAGCGGCATGGCAGACATGGCCGACGGTTGCTCGTCAAACCTAGAGAAAAAAATAGATAAGGATTACACGGCATGTGTGGTGTCAATGGAAAGCAATGACCAGCATTACAGAGAAACAGACACTACCTCCGTTTGGGGCGCTTGACGCCCTGGTTTACAATGCTTCCAGGCCCTTTATAGGGGGTTACGACTAACATAACGTTCACGTTGGGATTTCGCCAAATTTAAATTTCTACAATTGCTTTGTTTTCGTTTGAACGTTTTTTTTTCGCCGTTTTGGTTCGCGAAACCGAAAAGGCATGTTTGGGAAAATATCGATAGACACATTTTGACTCGTCGAAATAGTCTTTGCTGTTGAAAAATTTTCGCAAGAAGCGTTTTCGTCTTTTTAGTACAATCGAAAACACTCCCACGGCAAGCGGTGCAGGAGGATGCCGGGGAGGGGGTAATTTTAGGCCCTACACGCGATCACGCGTGTGACGAAGTGGTCGCGTGGCCGAACCTGAAAAAAATTGACAAGGGATCAGTAACTGCTCATTTACTCCTCAACATACTCGTCGCAAGGCAGGAGACGAACGAGGCGACGTGCGCCGCAGGCGATTAAAAGCACCCGGGGATACATGGGCGTCAGAAGGGGGGGAGCGCCCTTTCTCCCCTAGATTCTGAAATGTGATATTTCATTATTAACTTTTGAGTAAAAAATGTATTTCCTTTAGTCTCGGAGTTGGCAAAATGGAACTTCATCACTGTTACTCCCCCCTGTAAAAGTCCTTTTGGCCGCCCCGTGGAAAAATCCACTATTGGACCCTGCCTGGAAAAAAATCATTCCGACGCCCATGCGGGGATACGTTTACGGCGGTTTGCACGCGCCATTGTGATTGCCTGGCGCTGCCGTCTCGTGAGCAAGGGCGTTCGGTCCTGCCTTGCTGGGCCGCATGCAAAAGATCCGGAGCTTTACAGCACACAGGTGTTTACGGCACCAGGAGCTGTGCGGCTGTGGACCAACCGTTGTTGGCGGCCAGCATGTCGATCATCCTCCCCGGCGTGCAGACGATGATCTCCGCTCCTCGCTTCAGCTCCGCGATCTGGAAGAAAGCGCAAGTCGTTGTGACGGTGAATGAGAAATCACGCAACAATACCAAAGGGTTTCGTTTCGGTCTTTCGATTTCATCGTATGCGTCTGTCTTGACATGTCATTTAAAATCCTGGAAGATCAACAGCAAGACGCCAACTATAAGAGTACAGATTACGGTTTAAGCAGGGTTGCGGAGTGGGAGGTGAAATATCCCACTCCGACTTTCCAAATTTCCGACTCCGACTCCTCAGCATGAAGGGAATGAAATTTCGCTGTTAAAATCAATGGAAATCGTGGCACACGGCAAGAAATCTCTGTTTCAACAAAAGTTTCAAAAGAATTTGTACCGTTTCAACAGGAATTCCGAATTTAGGAATGTTATGCAAAAAATGATCCAAATGGACATCCGGAGTCGGACAAAAAAATCCGACACCGACTCCCAGTGTTGTTAGGAATCCCACTCCGACTTCACCCAAAAACCTCCGACTCCTTACGACTCCGGAACCCTGGGTTTAAGGCGCATAGTCTTCGCTTTTTCAGGCTGCCTTGATGTTGACAAAATTTTCTAAAACAAACCTGTTCAGAAATCCCAGTCCCGCCGTAGACGCAGACGACGTGCAACTTGCTCGACCTGGATAACTTCTTGCATTCCTTGGTGATTTGCAGCGCCAGCTCCCGCGTGGGGGTCATGATCACAGCTGCGAACATAAGACATAGCTCAGCGACGCAGCACAAACACGGATGCTAATCAGATCTGCTGGTTGCCGACGTTTGTGTCTACGTACTAGTTCGTCAGACCAACTTGTGCGGAGAATGAACAAGCAATCGAATCGTCATAGATCACTGCATTGCGCAATGGAGTACGTCATAGATCAGGGTTGTACAACCTTTTGCTATTGCCGGCCGCATTACTTTTATTTATATGCAGTACGGCCGCCAATGAGTTCGAGTTATATTTATGAAATATGTTTAATCTAAGAATAGTTTTTTTCCGGTATTTATGTTTGAACACATTCAAACATAAATTGCGTATTGATTCTATAACTCTTTGTGACATCACTATTCAGATTGTTACGCATCGTGTCGACTGATTTTCTTGCTTTGCGTTTGTTTTGCTTTAATATACGCCAGCACGGCCGCCAAATCTTTTATTTTAAATTACATGTGGACGGCCGCAAATTTCATTACCCAAAGGCCGCACGTGATCGTACGGCCGCAGGTTGTGCACCGTTGTCATAGATCGAACAATCGAGTACGTCACTGTATTGCGCAATTCCTGAAAGCGCGACGTTGCCCACAGGCTTGCTTCGGGAAGTGAGTCTGCTTGCATTTCGCCACCGTTTAAAGAAGGGAGGACTGCGCAACTTCAAAGCGTGCGATCTAGTTACCGATGGGACCGTCTCCGGTTTCGAGCGGTTTCTGATCCAGAATGTGTCGAATCATAGGAAGGAGAAACGCGACTGTTTTGCCACTTCCGGTCTTCGCGATACCGATAAGATCATTTCCGGCCATGATGGCAGGGATAGCTTGCGATTGTATGGATGTTGGTTTTTCGTAATTTGCTCTGCAAAGAAGCAGCATACATGCATGAGAACATCGACTTATGTGTATTCAAAAGGTTATGTGTATTTAAAAAAATCCACTGTGCCACGCAGCTTCGCCTTTTTCGATCAACAATAAACTGATGTAGTTCCAAAAGACAAACGTGCCGGTTTTGTTTTGTGCAAAGTGTCATGATATGGTTGATGGCAACCGACGACAGCTTAAACGTGCTACTGGCCAAGGCGCCCATTGATTTCATGGGCAACGCCCAATACTCGGAGAACTTCAAGGTGAGTTGCAGGGACGCTGAATCATTTTTCCTACTTTTTGTCATTCACGTTTTAATTGTTCTTTTGTCAAAACAACCCAGACGAAACCAGTATACCCGGCCTAGATGGATAACTTGGACGCAATCGAGGACAGTAGCATTTTTGTTGAGATGCAATGAAAAAGTGAAAGTATGGCTGCTTTACTGGCGGTTAAATTGTTTGCTTGTTCACNATCGCTCGTAACAAGTTCGTCTTAAGATCATTTTTTAATCCTGTCCGTATCTTCGTTTTTGATTCACGTCGTCTGCCATGCCGCAGATTNGCTTCTACTGNAACATTATACTATAGCAACCAGGTTTTAAGGGTTGACCTTGCTGATCGGAAAGACAGTGTGAGAGACCGCAATTTTTTATCCGAGTACCCAGATGGTCGTAAGTTTTAGTGTTTTTTGATGGTGGCAGTAAACCGAGTTTTAACCGTATTTTGAGTGGCCTTTGAAAAAACTTGAGAGACCGTTTCGGTCTCTTAAAGCATCTTAAAAACACTGCAACGACCTTTATTATCTGAACTGAAATGACCAGGAAAGTGCAATACTTAAGAATATATTCCTTTTGCGAAATAATTACAATTAATCTAATACAGTTTCCGTTTTTACGAACTTTTTCAAGCCACTCAGAACTTTCATCGAAACGCCTGCTTGCACCCATGACTGTATAGGCTTGGGACAGTTCTTTCCGCGAATCTTTGTGTTCTCCATCTCTGCTCGCATCGTTTCCACCTCAGCTGCTGATAAAGCCGCCAGCTCTGGAACCTTTGAGAGCGAAAGTGAGATACATTATCAAGGTGTGAGAAAAACAACGATTTAAAAGGATTTCCAATCAAAAAATCTAGACGACTCACGCAAAACACGCATTGAACTTTACGGCAAAAACCCAGCACCTCGACATAGAAGTTTTTTCGGAACGACGGGTAATGTATCTTGCTATGGTCAACTGTCGTTTCCAGCTTCTTGTTCTGTTGTTTGCTCTGAAATTTCCCGAACGCAGATGCCAGACTCTCTTCCTCTTCCTCGGAGGAGTACTGCGGAGAAAAGAAGACTGAAGTCAACGTCGACAAAATCACTGAGATTCCGGACATCACATTACACGAGACGCACCATATATTGCAGGCCTGGCCGATCCCGCGGCTCGCATGCGGCTCTTACGTAAATACCGTATTCATTTGTGTAGAAGTCGCAAGTTTAGCACCAGTTGTTCACCTTGAAAATCGGGGTGCGACTTACACAAGCATTGCGTGGAAGCGTAACTGATGGCTTGCGCAAGCACATACACACGCGAGCGCATTTGCGCGACACACGTGTCAGTTACCGCGTTGCGTAGAAGGGCGCTTTGTCTTTTGCGCAAGAACACACATACGCGAGAAAGAGATGGGGTGATGTTCATGTGTATGATGTGGCTCTTTGCGGCAACACAATAAGAAATGTGGCTCTTGGTCTCTGACTGGTTAGCCACCCCTGATCTATTATATCGTGCTGTGCGGCTAATATAGATTATAAGTTATCAACCGAGATCTTGAGAGTTTCGTACTAGCAGCAGACACTGCTCCTCAGTTAGGTGCGCTAGGATTAGTCAGTTCACGTAAAACCCGTACGTGAGAATAAAAGAAAAAAATTCTATGCAGATATTGGCCGACGGTTACCTCCATGAGGTCAGCGTTTCCTTCCATAAGTTCGCCCTTGTCCGCGATATCGCTGTCCGAGTTTTTGCTTTTCGCCACCGCACTAACCCGACTGACCTTTGGACCACCATTGCTTGGCGCTGAATCCTTGTCGTTTGAGGTCTGAAAGTGCAACGTTTCATGACATCACCCGGGCAAATCTTGCCACAGGGATAACTGGACCAATGACTACCGACAGCAAAGCAAAATACTTTATCACACTTACTTCAGCTTTCTTTTCCTCCTTGTTTTTGCTCTTGGTCAGTTCCATCATGAAAGCGTCGAGGGGGTCGATTTCTTCTTCTTCCTCTTCCTTCTCCTCAACTTCCATTTTCTCAGCCTTGTCTTCTATCGTCTCAGCGTCTTCGTCAGCTTTGGTTTCACCTTTGCTGCCAGTTTCGTTGCCTTCTGCTGATGAAGCAAAATGTAAGTCGCGTCGCATCATATTTCCATTCTCTGCCTTGGACCGCAACGTTCATTTGCACGGACTGTGCTTTGAATCGAACCGGCACTGCTCACGTCACCCTGCCTAAACTGGGCAATAGCAGTTTTCAACTAAGTGTAGAACTACTTAGAATTAACGTTTAAACTTGATACTTCCAGTAGCTGATTTTTATGGGATCTCTCGAGCAGTTCTGTCGAAATCGGCACTGTTTTCGAGTAAGGGGGGATTGGAAATTTGGCCGTGCGTACCTGACGTGTAATAAAAAAATTTGGCCTGGATTCCCTGAAGTGTCACACAGGAAGCTAATTTGCTCAAAACAGAATGTGCACATGGAGGTGATATGACTGTGGAGTCGGAGCCCAAACTATTTTGGATTGGAGCTGAAGTCAAAAAGTTTTCAATATGGTGGAGCCGAAGCCGGAACCTGAAATTTTGGTTCCGGTTCCACAGCCCTGGTTTGTGGGGCAAGCAAGTTAACTTACTGCGGGGCGAGCATGGGTTGCCATATGTGTAGATAATTTTCCTCCTTTGCGTGTAGATCAAGGTTTCTCAAACCTTTTGCACTTGCCTCACTAACCATCAAACGTATCATTTCGTGACACCTCATCTAAGCTGGAGTAATAATACAATTTTTGAAAAAATACAAAATGGTTTTCACTGGACCAAATCATTTTGGAGCCAGAGCTTGAGTCAACATGTCTGGAGCTAGAGTCGGAGTCTCGGCTACTGGTGCAATTTCCGCATTTTCCTGCCGTTTTGGTGTATTCAGTACACGTGTACCTTCACCATTTTTTGGGGGGGAAATTGTGTTTGTTTAAAAAAAAAGCTTTTTTGAAACAAAGCAAATTTTTTTCGGGTCAGATGAACTTGAGAATATTGCTGAGTTGTTGAGAAAACGCGCCTATGCTTCTAAAACTTTTTAGTAAGCCTCGGTAACGGTGGGAAAAATTTGCCCAATTTGGGTAATGGTACCAAAGGTGTTGGTGTTTCTTCGTGACATGTGCAGGAAGGTCCCAACAGCACAAAGTTTTAACTTCCGAAAGGTGTTGAAATCACTGCATATCAATCGGCTGTGGGCGACAGGCAATTTCCAAAACATGTTTAGTTTTTACTTGTAAGGCACAACATCAAGTTACAACAATCATTTTGCCCTCCCCAAAAATACCAAATGGTTGCGGCCTGAGTTGGCATGCTGCTGAATATTGCTTTTTTTTTCAAAGCCAAAATTGCACTCGAAAGTAATCCACAAACAATTCACAANCTCCCAGCAAAATAAATCGAGAAGATCTGATGTGCCNCTCAGCCACGCATGTGGGATGTTCGCATAACTGCTCCTCCCACCTTCGTCGTCGTCGTCGTCATCTTCGAGCGACCAAACTTTGCGCGGTTTCTCTTCGTCGTCGGCGTCTTCCCCGCCATCTTCTGTTTCAGTTTTCTTCAAACCGCCGCTCTTTTGCTCTTGCCTCCATTTCTCCACCCTTTCTCTTCTCTTGCGCATCTCTTCTTCCAATTTGTTTTGCTCGAAGTCCTTTGAAAGCTGTAGCGACGCAGCAGGGTGGGAAGTTAGAGTGTAACAACGTAAAAAATAACAAACGCAACTAACTACGAGGTACCGGAACGATTAGGCATACATACCTATGACTTCATATTTACATTTGAAAAAGTGGTGTAGATAAATAGCAACAAACAAAGAAAAGCGATCCAAACTGGCAACAAACAATTTAGAGCTGTTCAACTTAGAAGCAAAAATATGTTTATTTTATCCAACTTAGAAGCAAAAATAAGTTTATTTTATCCAGTTTATTTTATCCATAGACGTGTCAGAAACGAGGGCACTTGTCACAGTTTTGCTGACGCAACATCGAAAAAGATCAGAGAACAAAACACCGCATCATCCCGTACACGCCAAGCTGTTCAGCTACCGGTAACTGGACAATTACTCGTAACACGAAAATCAGTTTTTACTGGATCGACATCAGAGAATTTGGACGATGTTTTTCTGCTTTTTTCTGCGTTCGACTTGTCGCGACCTCTGTCGCGCGATCGCGACCTTGACCTTTTTCTTGATCGTGACCTGAAATGAAATCTGTACTGTGAGGATAAGTCAAGATGGTGTTTATTTTTAAAGAAGTCGGTACGTTTTGGGTGGCAAACGGGATGAAAACATTCCTTGAGACATAGAGGTGAGAGTATGACAAGTGCAACAGCTAGTTAAAAACATATAAAGGAGTGAATAGAAACGGCAGCGTGAACGAAT
>JGI24159J19872_10014623_pt1 | contig 10139 bp, 6 predicted proteins | sample Ectturendosymbi4_FD_19872 | JGI IMG/M metagenome (IMG submission 19872) | reverse complement strand
GATTTATGAGCTTGTATTACGAAATTTCGATTGTAGTCTTGAGTTTGTTTTTCTCTGCTGTTACTTCAGCCTTTCAACTTTTCACCTGTAAGCTTTGTTTGCAATTTTCAAGACTGAGAATGCGTAATTTTACGTGAAATCGATTTCCTATTAAAAATTTGCGGACCGATTCCTTGCTTGCACCCACCGTGGAAAGTACATACTTGAACAGAGATATGTGCAAGTGCGAATCATCGCAAAAAAACGAAAGCAGATGGCAGCCGACTGATTCCTCTAAAGTGAAAGAAGTTTATTGCAGCTACTAAATGGACCCATAGAATTCATAATGGTGTTCTATATTTTCTGTTATTGTTTTTAAGGTAAACACTCTTGCTGAACAGAAACAAACATCTTGGTAACAATTCTTTGTTTTTATAATATTCCATTGCCATGCAAGTTTTGTACTGACTCCTTGCCTGCCAATACTCTGGCGTTCCTGACAACAACTTTGCCTGCATTGTACTGTATTTATTTTTAACTACATTTTTATTACAAATTTACATTCATATCTTCAAGGTGACCAGTTACTCTGTGCATGCGTACATGGTAGGAAGTCAGAAATTTTGCAAGTCACAAATTTCGCTTGACACCGGATCCGCAGTCAAACATTTGTGAAAAATAGGACTCGGAACCGAAGTCAGTTTTCCATTTCGGCAGTAGGAGGAGTCTGTGTGGTCATTTCTTTAGTGAAAACATGGGTGAATTACTGTACGGTTGGATGGATGATTGAANCCGGATTCTGAACAGGAGTCGGATTCTCAAATTTGTAGAATTTGCCAGACCGGATTCAAACATTTGGAACAGGAACGGAGTCTGAGAAAGTGACTCCGGCCACCACTAGAATCTAGTGANTTTTGTAGAGAAGCCTGTGGCAGCACTGGCAGTCTGGCANACGCAATGACTCAGCAGTTGATGTCATTGTGCAGTGACAGCAGTTCTCTCACGCAGCGCAGGGTTGCCGATTTGGCTTTGTTGAAGCCAGAGTTTGAAATTCTGGCTTTTTTTTGACACGTTTGGCTTTTTTTGGAAATAAAAAAAGCAAGACAAAATCTGGCTTTTTTTTCAGTCGAAAAGGCTTGGATCTGGGAAAGCATTTAGCATTGTCTCAATGTCTGAGCTGCATTAGTAGATTATATATTCATTACAAATCTCTTCTGAAAAGAGTCTATTATAACCATGCAGGATCGAGGATGCACAAAATATTGAAAGGATTTTACTGTTGCCCTGAAAATGATCGATTATTTTTTTAAGAAACAAATATACGACAGTCACAGTGTAATTATTACGGGAAAGTGAATGCTTCTAATGAGTTGAATTCAATCATTGTATTGTATCGAATCGATGTTGCCAACAAGTTTCAACGTAGTTTTGTGTTTGGTTATGCATATTTTATGTGGTAATGCCTTAAAACTGCTATCCCCTGTTTTTTTTGGGACAAGATCTGGCTTTTTTTGGTGAAGACTGACAGGCTGAGGTTGGCAACCCTGACCCAGTGTTGCTGCTGCCATTCTGCCATGTCAGCTAACATGTTCATTGTTATTAAATCGTGATGAGTACCAACATGTTTATTTTAATGTTATTTTTAGTTTTGGTCTTTAGCTGGAATTTCAGTGTTTCACCCATGGCCAGTAAATTTTCAACCCTTCTTGAAAGCTTGAAAGCACTTGTTTATGTCATCCAGAAGAGAAGTTTTAGCATATATATGAATCTTAAATTATAATTTAAGAAATTTTCCTGCCATGGTGTGTTTTTATTACTGTGACACCAAGCAACAATAGAGATCCCAAAAAGGTGGTATGAAGTATTTATACAGAAATGGGGCAAGGAATTTGACATATGAAATAAAACAATAGGCCAAAAATAATATGATTCATAGGATGAGAGGTAAAAAACAAAAGAGAAAAAACAAAAAAAACAGTAACAAAGTACAGAACAAAAATAAGATAAAAAAACACAAGACATCAACATAACACAGATGATGGTGGGTAAGCAATGGGTGAAGAGTTGATACATGTACAGATAAGCAGGTGTAGGAAGTGAGCAGCAATAAGGGTTATGAAGCAGGTAGCAATACATTTTAACACAACATTTCATTACAGAAACAAGTAACACGGGCAGAAAACAATGTTTATACATCAAATCGTGAAGAAATGTAAATACATCTACAGACCATAAGTGGGGTTGGTTGCATGGATGAGTTGTTCCCAACCAGACGCATGGTGTCACCAAATGAGGTTGAAGAGACAAGGGTATGGACAGGTTACAATAATATTAGCAGTAAACATTATTCCAATTAGTGTTAGGTACATAAAAAACAAAATATGTTTAGTAAGTAAAAGAAGTATTTAGTTCTAAGGTAGACTTTCTCAAAAAGTCACGAGTTGTAAGAACTAACCACTCATTTCACAGATATACCTGGTGTCATGTCACTGACACAATCGTTCAGCTTTATATGATTGTGGGCCTAGAAATTAAGCTGAAGTCAATGTCCGTGAGGTCCTGAAGGTGGACATCACTTCGCTTGCCTTGAAATCCTTGTATTNCAGCAAGGGTGCTCCTCAAAAGGGCAAATCTGAGCTTTGTCCATATGTNTGTCATGACAGATGCAAATGGCTCCTTGCATTTTTCAGCAATTTTTTCTGCTAGTCTTTTGTTGACTCTGTTGCATTCTGGTGCCATCCCTCCAGTCGTTGTAAAGACAAGGGGATTGAATAAAGACTTCTCAATGTCAATCACTCTTTGGTTGTACTTATCCTTCTCTTTTTCATGTTGTAATTAGATCTCTGCTAAGGACTTCCCAGAATAAGACTGTGAGGTAGGATGGTTGATCCTTATGTCAAAGAAAGTTTTCTCACAGCTATTCCACAGTCCTCTTGCGAAGATGTCTAACCTTACATTGTCAACAGTGTTGACTTTTCTTTCATAGTCATTTTTGTTGATTGGCAAAGTGTGGATTCGGTCTGAACATCCCTATACACCTCTCTCATTATCTGTGCCTGAGAGTCTCTGAGTTGTGCTTCATTGAAGTGTAGCCACCCAGTTTGCATATGAGGCTGTGATCCACAGAGTTTATCTTTCCACAAGCATAGAGTGGGTAGGTATGCCTTTCACCTTCCATCCATATCTCATGCAGACAGCATCTGTGAATTCTTGTTTGTTTAGTGCATATCCAATTGCTTTGATTGGCAAGGCTGACAGCCAAGAAGATGCCCCTTTTTCCATTGCTCCTTTTATGAGTTGTTGTGACTCAGGGGTTAGTTCCTTTGATAGTTCATCACCGCTGTTTTGGCATTTTGTGTTCTTCTCTTGTCGTATTCTGTTTTTTGTGGGCATGATATGTAGGTTGTAATCAAAATTGAGTTTTTGAGTGTAGATTTTGGTAGTTAGTTATTCAGTGATCTTAGTAGAGTGTTTGTGTTCTGTCTTGGTAGTTTCCCGAGGATCTGTCAGACCTAGCCCACCATGCCTGAGAGGCAGAGCTAGTATTTGTTTTTCTGCATCACTTACCTCTTGTCCTTTGAGAGCGGGAATCAATTGATCTCTGATGGCGTTCTCTAGTGGTTCAAATAATTCACTCATATCTGGCACTGTTCTTTGGGAATGGGTCTATCTGGAGCATAATCCTTTGGTGAACGCTGAGTATGCTTCTTGAGGATCATCTTGTGCATACTTTGAAAACGACAGAAGGTCTTTTACCCAACCATCAACCTTGTTTTTAGTGTATTGTTCCTTGAATGATTTTGTCCCAATTACCGACCCAAGGTAGCGTTCATCGTGGTCTGTCATTTTGATTCCCTGGTTTTTGAAGAATTTTTGTGCAGATAGCCTTAGACCATGTTTTTTTTAAGGCGTTTTAGGGACCTGGGACCCGATTCGGGTCCCTAGAATTGAAAATCAGGTTCTTTGAATCAGCGAAAATTGTCATCGGCTCCCCAGAATCGTAGAAATCAGGTCCTTACAAGTCCATACTGGGTATCTAACATTTTCCTTGAAAAAAAACCCTGCCTTAGACTATTGTCTTTTATTATGAGGATCGTCTTTGCAGGCTTTCAGTAATACCCAAAGGCTGGCCTCTTGGCCTTCAGGTATTCCCACCATTTTCTCACGCCCACCAGTGATCCAACTGCCAAGCTATCGTCCGCATACCATACCAGTTTCATTGCTTAGTGTTTGTATCAGTGGTCGTGTGGATAAGGCGTACATTGCCATTGCTGCATTGTCTCCTTGTGTCACACCCTCCTGTGACAATATGTGGTCCCCATTTTCAAGATATAGCATGGTGGGTGTATTGTAGTTGTTGTATAGGTATGTGTACATGGGGGGACACAGTCTTTTGATGTTTTCTAGGCTGACTTTTCTTTTGAGTCTGTTGAATGCATTGTCTGCGTCTACTAACAGCAAGCATTCACTGTTTTCCTCTTCATAACTTCTCCTTACAGCATGTGTTGCTGCTTCTATGCCTGATTCCAGTCCAGCACATGTCTGCAGTGTTCCCACTGCATGGATGATGTTGTCCTTTAGCAGTCCTGTGGTTGTTTTGTCAATGATTCCTCGAGGCATTCACCAACACCTACTGGCCTAATGCCATTGTCTTTTTCTTGAGTGGAACAAATCTGCATGCGAGGAGAGTTGATATGTAATCATGTGGAATGGTGTCTGTCGTGAGACACCTGGCCAGGGTGGCAATTTCATCAGCTAGCTTTTGTGAATGGGTGCCATATGATTTCAAATAAATCATTTCTCTCCATGTTTCCATGTCAATCTGTGTTGGTCCACCAGACCCTGATGAGTTTTTGGCATTTGATGCGATTTCATCTTGAGTTATGTTTTCAAAGATAACCCTCTCTGTTTTGGTTTCAGGCTTATCAATTATGGCAGATTATTTTAATTCTGCTCGTTTTGGGTGCTTTTCTTTCAGTTTCTTTTTGATGTCTTTAGTGATGTCATGTTTTCCATTAATGTCATGGGCATTATCCACAAATCTAACAGCCTTTTTCACCTGTCTTTGTAGCGTTAGTCTACAGAAGGCTTTCCAGTGTGATTGTTTTTTGGTTTTGAATGATTTTCACCTGTCTTTGTGGCATTAGTCTACAGAAGGCTTTCCGGTCTGATTGTTTTTTGGTTTTGAATGATTTTTTGAGTCTTGTTTGAATAGCTTCACACTCTGAGATCAGTTCTTCTAGCTTTCCTCGTTTCCACCGTTCCATTCGTTTGTTCAGGTATTTGACATGTTCTCTGTTTTTTTGATTTGAGTGATGGCTTTGGGAGTAGTAGTGGCAGAAATACCTGAAGCGTGTGGATTGCTACTGGTTCCCATCTTTTATTGCCGTTAAAGAGTCCTATAAGACGAGACACTTCTACAATTAATGTTTTTCCAGCTTTTCCTATTGGAATTCACATATAGTTTTTTTTTTTCATTTTACAACTTTTTTGTGTGCTGAATCGAGACGTTTTCTGATTTGCTTTATGTCTTTCATCTTGCCCCATTTTATAGGTGTTTCCCTTTGGGTAGTTTCCTTATCTTCTTCTTTGCAGCTATCGCAGAACCATTTCAATTTGTTATCCCTAGAATTGTCATCGCAGTAATATTGATCCTGTGGTATTCCGACACAGATGCAGTGGAACCAATTCGTACACCCTCCATCACACTCCATGCCTTCATCGAGTTTGGTGACAATTTCCTTACAAACTCCACATTGACTCATCCCAGCTGCCCCAGCAGCTTTTAAGAATTTCAGAAAAAGCTTTATTCAGTCTACACTATACATTTGAGCCTATATTACCCTGAAACTTATTCAAATAGAATCTGTTTTTATTTTTATTACTCTGTGAGGATTTGTGTTTTTATTACTTTGCGAGGATTTGCACTTATCTAGTTAAGTGACAATCACAATGTACCATAAGGCAAAAAAGCTAAATCTGCCAATCCTTTATCAAATAGAATAAAGATATACCCGTTGTAGTTCCGTTTGCACTGAATTTGTTTATGGCATCACATCTTGGTACAGTAGTGATTAAAACTACCATACACTGCAGTCATTACCATTGCAGTTGTTAGCATTCAAATGGTCTTGCTGGTAGCTTTAAATAAAAATTTAGTTTGCTAAAATGAAATATGTCATGGTCAGTGCATCCCTCATGAAGATAGTGACATAATTTTTGGCCCAGTAAAGCATATATGGTGTAGAAACTTGCTGTATAAACACGTGTTTGCTTTTGTCTACAGATTGAAGCCTTGAATCTGTTGCTGCAGTATTGTTGTACTTACCCAAAGCCTGTGCTTCTGTGTTGAGAATGGGTGAACTAATTACAATAGAATCAAAGGTATTGACTTAATTTTGGTTTCTGTTCTTGTGTGATGGTAGGTTTGCTTCTTAACTGACACAGTTTTTAACATAGAAGTAGGTGTGCTTTGATAAAGCTACCACGTCATTCATTTTCATACTGACCCTTCCGTTTCTGATAATTCCCTCTGGCTCCACACCAAGGTGGGGCCAAACAAGGTCGAAAATGTAATCATACCACCTATTCCTTACTTAGTCGACCTCTGGGCTGCTTTCCTGTGGCTGTAGCTGGGAGGACTTGCTTTGCTGATCTTTCCGGGGTTATTCTGGTCACAAAGCACTGTGGCTAGGAGTGAAAAAATCTGTGGCAGCATCTTCCATCAGACATCACTAAGTGGACCCTACACTTGCACCTGCCCTTATTGGTGAAAGTGAATGGGGACAGCATAGAACTCCTGCTTTAGGGGACTTAAAAAAGCTAAAAATGAACAGCAATTTAAATGAACAGTAATTTTGCTATAAGCTAATGATTAGAAACCCATACATTCTATCACTCATAGGGAAACAGCACACAGCTGGTTGAAAAAGCCATACGATACTCCCTGGATGTTGCTATGATCTCTGCAGTGAAACATTGGAGCTCCAGTACTCAACTGTGGAGCTGGATGATTGATGAAAACTCATCTATTCTGTCCTTGAGCCAACACAGTTCACCCAGGCTAGGGTGGGGATACTCATTTGCAATAAACATGCAGGCTGGGTTGATCAATGATTCCCACTAGGAGGGTATGCATGTTCAAACAGAAGTTAATAGATGGCTCATTGTGTTTGGTGTAGGTATATGGCCCAAAATGAAGTACTCTGACATTTGATAAGGAAGTTGTGCTATATGAAGGGTTAGAGCTATTGAATCATCAATCTCATTGGAGAGACTTCAATCGAAATGTTAGAAAGAATGATGTGGTATGAAAGGTGTGAATGATGACCATGGTAATGCTGACGCCATGTTGCTTATGCTAGAGAGCTATTCAAACCCTTAAACAACTCGGTGAGTCTTCTAGTTTGCAATGAAAATAAAATGTAAAGTTTTTGGTTTGTTTTTTTGTGGGTGACATCATAACTGGGGTAAGTTCAGGGCTTTTTGGCTGAGGTTATTGTGCCCTGGGCCCCAACTGCAAAAGGGAAGTGTTTTGCTCAAGTTGTTAGTGGAAACTAGGCTAAAATCTGAGTCTTTAAGCCTTTGGCGGGCTTCCTAGGGTTTCTGATCTAAACGTTAGGTAAAATAACCAAAAATTTGGGTAAATCAACCGTTTTGGGTAATTTTTATCCAAATTTATTTTTTTTCGGCCATAACTTTTGAACCAGAAATGTTAGAAAGCTGATGAAAGGCTCAAAAGACTCTGATTTTAGCCTATTTTTCAGTAAAAACTAGATCAAAACACTTCCCTTTGCTGGTTGGGGCTGAGCCCCGATAACCTCTGTCAAAAAGGCTTAAACCTGCTGGTTTAAGCAATGGAGCTACTCAAAGGCCAAGTTAAGCATTGTGATAACTTACTGTTGTTAGGTTTTCACCGTCTGAATGTACAGATAAACATGCCTTTTATCTAAAGTAAAGCAGTTGAAAATGAACAAATCAAACATAATTTTTACAATGAGACTGGATGCAGTGTCTACACCCAAATTTTAATCAGGTTTGGATGTTGTCTTGGCCTTAATAGGCTACAAACACTACTCTTATGGCAGTTAAAACTTAAACATGTTAATATCTTTGGTATATGCTGAATAAACAAGATTATGTTAATGATTTCCTCTGCATGGTTTATTGCTTCAGGATATGTAAACCAGATATTTAGTAGATCTATTAACAAGTGTAATAGGATAGCAGATAAATCCTGCAACTACTAGCAGAATGATTCATAAAAAGAAGCGCTAAATATTCTTAAATTGAAACCTCTTAAATTTTTATTTGGAACCTCATATATTTTTCTAAAGGAATATTGGGTCCTCATACCCATGACCAAAGAATGAAGGGCTTATCCTTTGATTAGGGGTCCTTAACATTTTGGATGGGACCTCTTACATTTTGACTAGGGCCCGTTGTCCTTTGATCTTGATCCCTGTTTTATCATTTTAGTGGCTTTTTATCTTCAGATTGAAAATCCAAGTGTGTTAAGATACATTAATACAGTGATCTCCATCTCATATAGCAAACCAAACCAAACTAAGTTTGTTACTAACTAATATGTAATCATTATGATCAAAATACAATCATGAATAACAGCTCATTTATCTTTGAAAGCAAGTAAACTAAAGATGAGGGCTTTCAAAATGTGTAAATTTAAAATGGGGGGCCCCCATTTTGCATATACTGCCCATTGACTAACACCACAACTGGCTGTAACCAAAATTGATGTGTTTCTTGTTTGGCTTATGAAAAATTTTGCCAAAGTTAACCACAGTTTTTTGTTTTTTTGTCAGGAACATTTCGAAGCGAAGCTTCAGGATTTCAGCAACAAACTTGTGGTGGTTGATTTTCACGCTGTTTGGTGTGGACCATGTCGAATGATATCACCTGCACTTAAGGTAGTTATTAGAGGTGGTGGTCTTCTGTGTTAATGCTATAAGTTGATGTGCTATTTGCTGTTCAGGACCTAATATTCACAACCGCAATATGCCTTTTTTATGTGAGTGACCAACATAGTGGTGAAGTAGATGAAGTGGTAGAAGTAATTTTAGACTGCTACACCAGTTTTGAAGCTTGTTGGGGTATGCCATAAATGTTGAAAATGGTACTTGTTGCTATCCAGCTGCATGCTCCCTGTCTTTATAGCATAAAGCTAGGGATAAGCCAAATATAAAATGTTATGGAATACTGTGTGAATAGTTGCATGTTCCAAAGTGACAGAACAATTGAAATGGGCATGACAAACCACTTGCAGTATCTCATTCTCAGCAGTCAAAAGTTAGCACAATGAACCTGCAGAATTGAATCAGATTTAACATGGCAATGTCTTCTTTTTTAAAGTTTCTGTTTTCATAAGAGCCGAAGATGTGAGTGGCACACATCATAGGGTATGCTTCAATACTGTGGAAGGATTTCTTTCAATAGTTGCTGATTTGACATAAATGTCTTTGTATACACATGCACACATACACACATATATATATATATAATATGTATGGTATCTGGACTACAACCACCAAGGACAACTGCCACCTAAGAAAACTGCCATCCCAGGGGTGTAGTGGGGTGAGAACCTGAGGGAACAGCGTTCCTACACTTTTTTTGGGCGTGAGAACACGTCCCCACTTCTTTCATGTTTTATTTGAAGTGCAGTAAAAGTGAATACTTCATTAAATACTGTCTTAAAAATGGATTTAAACTGCTGTTGAAAAAGGTGAGTTAGGGTGCTTCCTCACACTTTTTAGCACTACACCCCAGTGTCACCCAAACAACTGGCACCTAGGATAATGCGTTTTACACATCACATACAAGCTATCAATATCAGTTCGAACTTGAGAATGTCGCATTGCCGCACGTATTGGAGTTCTCGCGGCACGGCAGCTGAGAAACTATCTGCTAGGGCAGGGGTTGCCAACCTTTCGGACGCCTTGCGCCAAATTTTCCAAACGTGAGTAGGGATGCGCCATACCGTCGGATATTTCTTGTAGCAATGTTACTTCAAATCATTAGTTATTTATCAGGTAATAGTCAAACACAAATTAAATGTCTGGTAAACTAGCAAATATACTTCAAATTTACTTACTTTTTAATGAGACTTATCAAACATTTCACCAGTTTTTCAATGTTTGGAG
>JGI24159J19872_10014622_pt1 | contig 10139 bp, 9 predicted proteins | sample Ectturendosymbi4_FD_19872 | JGI IMG/M metagenome (IMG submission 19872) | reverse complement strand
TTCAAAAATCGATTATAGCGTGAGATTGTGAGTGTGACCAATGTGCCTGAGTGAATAGCTTAAGCTACGCTTACGCAGGCTTCTTTTCACGCGGTATGAAACAACGCGGCCTGTTAGAAATACTTCTGTAAAATGCTTTGGAAATACGTCTTAATCGTTAAGGCTTGTACTAAGTGCAAAGCTATATTCACCGCATTGGCGAGTTTTAATAATTTTGCTTAGTTTTTACGCCTGCCTGGTGCATAGGTGTGGGAACAAGTTAATTTTTGCGGGTGCAAAGGATTTTTGCCCAAATTTTACCAAACTTGCCCAAAAAGTTGTCTTCCAACTTTTGCGGACTGTTTTTTGGTGTGATCTCCAAAAAATCGTCTTCACTTGTTTTTCTGCAAATGTTGGGAGCCATTTTTGTCCAGATTTTCAGGAATTTTGCCTAGATATTTAAGGGTTTTGTTCGGATTTTCAGGGATTTTGCCCAGAATTTCAAGGATTTTGCTCAAATTTTCATGGATTTTGCCCAAATTTTCAACAAATCAAAACTTTTGGGAGTGCGCTTAAACGGTGTAAATGCGCTGTCTAATTTGGTATGTTGGAAAATTTTAATAAAATATTTTCAATTAACCCTTGGAAGTGAAATGCTCATTATGTTTAGTTTTTTTTTCCACACCACAGTTACCTTGTTGCTACTAGCACCAGTAAGTCTTGTACGTCGTTATTTATCCTAGATTTGTAGTATGTATTTAGGCTACTCGAAATATCAAAATTAGCAATTTGGTTCAAATCATCAGCTTCTGCATCAAATAGTTTTATAAAAGTATCACCTATCTAATCAATCGCTCAAGTATCAATGCACGAAAGAAAATGTCAACCAGGCGTGGCAGGTAGTCCAGCAACATTTGGGTAAAATATAAAGCGAATTGTCATTTCCAAATGTCACAGCAACTAACACAGAGCAAATGCTTTCAAAGATGCACGATCCCAAATGTTCCCCAAGAAAGCAATAAGAGAAAGTTCAAGTGAAAAAACTATTTTGAAATGATTGACCATTTACTGCTGATCTTGAGCGGTGTCCGGAACAACTTCCTCTACACTCGTGTACTCAAGATCTTGTGTGAAGTGAATGTTCGTCTGGTATTGAAGTTTGAAACAAATGCTAAAAACGTTATATGACCCTCACTTCCATCCATAGCTTGCAAAAATTTAAATTTACCTTGTTAAGTCTTCGATGCGTCACTGTAGAACAGGGGTCTCAAACGCGCGGTCCGTCAGGGCGTTTTGTGCGGCCCGCGATGCTTTTTGGGAATTTTCAAATCATTAACATTTGCGTTGCCAAGTGCTTTGAAAAAAGATGAAGCGAAATAACTGATGCAGAACTGAATGATGCCCAGTTCCGTTTTCGTTCCGGTCGTAGCACTACAGACCAAATTTTCACTCTCCAGCAAGTTTTTGTGAAATCTTGGGAGTGTGGCAAAGACGTCTACACATGCTTTGTCGACCTCCTCGAGAAAGCACACAACCGGCTTCCTCGTGAAATGCTTTGTGCTCCCCAAAGCTTTCCACGCTATGGGGTTTATTCACTGCATTCCTGCTCAGACGTTTGTGTCCGTGTCGGGAGAGTTAAATCACGACCGTTCACTGTTGGTTTTGGACTCCGACAAGGGTGTGTGCTGTCGCCACTCCTTTTCATAGTCTACGTGCATTGAATAGACAGTTACAGCCGAGTCGACAAGGGTGTCACAGTTGGGAGCTGCAACATCAACCGTTCAGCTTTTGCAGACGATTTAGTACTGCTAGCAGTAGCGTCTTTTCAACAGGGTCTTCTGACCTTCAACATACACTTGATCAACTTTTGCTGCGTGCGACCGAGCCGGAATGAAAAATCAGCAATAAATACCGGTGCATGATGTCTCTCTAGAAATCCAAGGTAGTGTATGCTGCAAGTGAGCAGCAATACACTGCAGCAGGTAAAGAAATTCAAGTACCTAAGGGTGGTATTTATGTCACGAGTGACGGGAGGTGGAGCGAGGAGGTCGATACACGGATTGGTAAAGCAAACGCAGTTCTGCGTGAGCTTTATCGCTCTGTGGTCACTAAACGGGAGCTTTCAAACACCGCAGAGCTCTCAGTTTTTAAATCGGTCTATGTTCCGATCCTTACCTACGGTCATGAATCTTGGTTATTGACCGATAAAATATTAACTGAGGTGCAAGCGGCAACATGGGCTTTTTGCGAAGAGTGCGAAGCGACACAAGGGCGTACCGAGGTTAGACGGCGCCAAGGGGCACAAAAGGAATCTGGCGCTCCCATGTTCGAACCTAAGATCTTTTGGGAGTAAATGTAGTGTATTGATGAAAAAACCTGGGACACTGTTGGGACTTTTTGTCACCACCAGTGATTCGGCACCAGAGGAATTGTGCCCTCCTGTCCCCGTCGTTACGCCGCCGGTGTGACACTTCGCGACAAAGTGCGCACCTGTGAAGTTCCCAGAACCCTGAATGTTGAACCACTTCTCCGAATTGAAAGATCACAGCTACGTTGGTTCGGTCATGTGTCCAGAATGTCCCACAAAAGACTGGCGAGGCAAGTTCTGCTGCTAAACACACGGGAAAGTGGCCAAGAGATCGTCCAAGGCCTAGTTATAGTGACTACATCTCCGATCTTGTTGGGTCCCGTCTTATGGTGGAGCCAGCAGAACTATCTCAAACTGCTGTGGACCGTGAGGTATTCCAAGTCCTCCTAGGGCTTCTGCCCAGCGACCTGCCTAGAGGAAAATCTGGCGTAAAAATGAATGAAATGAATAACATTTTCCTTATTTAGTTTATTCACCGGTGTTTAAAAGTGCTCAGCTAGCGAGTGAACAAGTTCCTTACACGGTTAGAATTGATTGATGCGAACGTAGAGACGGATAGAAATGATTTGTCTGTAATTCATGATACCTTTCAAAGAAAATAAGATGTAAAAGCTGTTTCTGGTACACTCAGGTACCGCCATTGTTGCGTCAGCGTCATAATGCGGCTCGCGGGTTACCTTATAAGTGTTCATGTGGCACACGGAGCAATTTGAGTTTGAGACGCCTGCTGTAGAATCAAACCCTGTTCCTTTCCTTAGGATAAAACCTCTTGCAAGAATGAAATAATTTACTTTTATCCACAAAGCATCAAGAACGTTGCTTTCGAAAATTTTCGTCACTTTTTACTGCAAGTTAATCTCTTCACTCTTCTGTTTTCATGACTTTCACACAACGTTTCAATTCGCTTAAAATTTGTAAAATGTTACATTACCGACACTAAATAATTTTGGGCAGGGCGATTGTTACATCACTACCTAACCTTTATATGAGTCAACTGTGTGTTGCACAATGAAGTCAACTGAACTTCAGTTTTCTGCAACACGAGCAGCTCTAACACGCTGATTCCAACATAGACCAAAGATCCAGTTGGATTTGCTGCCTTCGTCCGTTCAGCAGCAGGCCGGTAACTGTCTATTCAAGTAGGCACCAGCACCGCAAATTAGGTCTTAGCATTAGATTCCCCGATTTTTAGAGATAGATAGATATATATTATTGAATGCTGTGCGACGTTGTGATTTTTTTCCTTGACACATGTTATTTGACGTAACAGTTGAATATGGAAGAAATTGATATTATGGAAATACAGGTTACCTAATTTTTTTTGCCTTTACAAAAATAGCTGCATTTCAAAAATGTGTTAAAGTGGCTAGCTGACCTTTGTGAGCGCAGTGCAACCCTAGCAATTTTATTTCATTTTAATGCCTTTTGCCCAATAAACTTGAACAACTCTTTGAATTTTTCTATTCTCGCTAACAGCACCTACCTAAATTTTCGTTCCCCTGAGATTCAAAAATATGTATTGGGGAATCCAAGCAAAAAACCGTTGTGAAAAATTTTGCAAACAGTTTTTTGTGCGCTGTCCGAAGCAGCTTAATCTTTTCATATCCTTTTGGGATTTTTTGAAATCACTGTTTAAAGCTGCATACATTCGAAACATGTTTAAACACATGCAATCAATTTTATTTTGTCACCTTTTCGAACAGATCTGGTTTCTGCTTCTTAACGTGCATTGAAACCAAAAACCAATATTATAACGTTTCGAATAGCTGAAATTAGAAAAAGTTTGACGATAGGAGCCTTAAATCATAAAAATCAAGAAATGTTTGAGAAGAAAATCACTATTTTCTCCGAAACCTAACAGGGCAAAACGTGGTCAAAATGAAACGCCCAAACATGTCACAAGCTTGTTTTGGACAGGTGAAAAAATCTGATATCAAGCATCAAAGCATGCGTTTTACCCACTGCTCGAGTGTGACGGCACTATCCCAAACAAGGAAAGCAATTTTTATGAAGTGTGGCAGGCAATGCTCTGAGTTGGCCGGAGGTTCTAGCTTGGCTTTCCACATGATCTCCAAACTCAATATTTCAGAAAAGGTTCAAGTGGTTAACAACATTTTGCTGCAAATCCGTTTTGCGTTTTTCCATATGGGGTAAGGCTTAATGTGCCTTTCGTTTAGGGTTTTATTTACATTAGGTGGTACTTTGGCTCAGACTTGCACACTGCCTGAGATAGGAAAAGAAGCGTTCATCAATTATATCTTTCGTTTTTTTGAAAGACAAAGAGTGGAAACAGGATTTTGTTCCGTTTTGTACATTTTTTGCCAAAATGTCTCAAAAAGCCATGTTTGAAGGTAATAATTTTAACCTTTCTTCTATGACCTTTGGTACTCCGTTTTGCAACCTTAGGTCTGTGTTCAAAACCCAAGCACTTGCAAGGTGTTAAAACCCCAAAAACTCAAGAAAATGTTTTAGAAGATTTTTATTATGCTACGAATGAGCAGCTATACACCAACGTGTCAGCAACTACGTCGTAAGACAACAGTCAATACACATAATACAACAGTGAACTCCTTACCAAAAAGGCAATATAAACTTTTAAACGTACATTTTCATTAAATATTCCAGTGAAAGAAAACAGACGTCGTCTATCCAACACTAACAACGATAGAATGAGTAAAACGCACAGTGCGCAGTTGAAACGTTTTTTAGTAAAATCTGCAAAAGTAAAAATAGCTTAAATTTACCAGCAAAAAGTTACTTGGAATCTTGCCTTGATAGGAAATTGGTATGTTGATTGAGGAAAGAGTTACTGCAATGCACTCACTACTACGGGTAGTTTTTGCAAACAAAAAACTACTTCGCTTCAGTGCCGCTTCATATTAAGCCGTTTTGTCCAAAAAAGGAGGTGTTCTCAACTCATTAAGGATATTCCCTCAGAAAGAACAGAACACGTTACTTCCCAAGCATTGAAAAAGGCAACTTTGACTTTGAAAAGAAGTTCCAGATTTGATGTCAAACATGTGATTGAAATGGATTTTTTATTGGGCATACATGCGGTTTCTATGAAATATCTGTGATGAAAAATTTCAGAAGTTCAAAAAATGCTTTTTATCAATATTTTCTGTGAAAGTTGCAGCTAGCAATGCTTGTTCATGGACCTTTTTCGGACAACCGAAAACGGCTTACCATGATTTTGTGCAAACCATAGTCTTTCCGCGGCTTCCTTCGTTGAATCTCAAAATACTTCACAACGCGTTGGCTCTAGGTATTTATGATGGACACACTACAATATAGCAAATAAAAGCCAGTGAATTATATTTCGTGCAATTTCGAATTAATTTGTTTTCGATATGGGTGTAAAACTTTTCGTGTCTTTTTGACCGGGAAGTTGTTGAAAGAAACAAAGGGTTAAAATTTCGAGCTGGAGTGCGCTGATCTTATTGCACAAAACATTGAGTTTGGCGTTCGCTTAAAGTCAACAACCTCTCAGGGAAAAGACCAGTGGCAGTTACAGGAGCAGACGTTGCCCCCCTCTCCCTTCGTCGCGCTCAACGCAAAGCGGCGTTGTTCAAACATTTCAGTGTTTATCGTGCAACATTCTGAAGTGCATATCAGGCGGAATCATCAAAAGTTACTTGTAAACGATGTTGGCGCAAGATTTTCAACAGCAAACGTTGAGAGAAAGTTTTCTAATACAGGTTCTTCACTTTACTAACTCTTTAATTACGCAAACAGGCTTTTCGAAATGCTACGGTGATCGATAAATGCAATGACATATGATTGCAATACACAAGAAAGCTCTACATGAAAGAAATCGTGATGTCCATTCATGGGCACTCACGAGCAGGAGATCACTTTCCAATGGCGTGAGTGTTGACGTGGGTAAGTTCGTAGGCCTTTTGATTAGCAGCTTGCCTTCTCATAAAGAAAGCAGCAGCAGCAACGACAATTAGCACCAGAAGAAACGCCGCTAAGCCGATAAGGACCCACATTACAGTGCGGTCATCGGCCGGTTCGCTTGTCTCGTTGGTTGGCGGAAGAACAAGACCTGGAAAAGATAGTCTTTTTAAAGGTCTGGTGGAAGCCAAACGCTATGAAACATAAAAAACTTATTTTAAGAATTTATCATATAAAACCTTTCATTGGGTTGACAGACTGTTGATGCAGATTTCAAACTGAGATTTCGCCACAGCAACATTAAAGCACAATTTCAATTGTTTGATCACAAAACAAACAGCATTTACAACAGGACACCAAGTATCATAACTTTTCTCCTCATCAGTATTACGTGTTTGTTTACAATATCATGTTTTTATTAATTTGAGTTTGGTTGCGGAAATCGGCGGCAAGAGGAAGTCAGAAATTTGTTTCTTTGGCGGGGTGGTTGAGGCGAACGTCGCTCAGTGAGCTTCATGTGGTGCAACAATCCCCAAACTATTGAGGAACGCTACGGCGATTCGCTCAGTGGCCGAGGCTCGAACACCCAACCTACCAATTGAGAGCCGGGAACTCGACCACTGAGCTATTGCAGCCCAAAACAAAAATTGCGCGCAAACAACTCAAAGCTTCACAGTGATTTCCTTGCACATGAGTAAATTGGAATAATTCTGGCTTTTTGCGTGAAAATCGTTGACATGTGAAACTTACGTGTGCAGGTCCCGTCTGTTCTTTTGTAAGCCTGGTCGGAGCAGACGCACTGGTTTGTTCTTGCAGCATCCAAGACACAAACTCCATCCACGCAATCTCTGTCACATTCGTCATCTGCATTCGAAAAGTAAACATGTGCGACCGGGAAGAGTCAGAACTGCAAACGGGTACTGATCCCGTTTATAAAAAAATCAAAAATTCTTATGGATTTCAGCTGGAAAAGTTGCAAATTCATATCTGCCTGGTCTATCAAAAGCAAAAGTTTAAATGAAAGAATCACGTAAAAGACAATGTGAATTCTTGAAATACCTTCAGCTCTGGTGAACGCAGATATTGCTTGTACCGTCTTGGCGTTTGCCTCTCTCACAAATCTGTACGATGTTACAGCGACAGAACGCTTTCGTTTTCCAGGAACGCACTGCGGAGGGAAATGGTAGATTTTTAATGATAACTGACGCAATATTTCAAATTGTCTCCGGACATGTTTTTAGCTCATTTGCAAAGGAACCGACCGCACATGTTCTTCTTGTGATTGACGAGTGCATTGGCAACTTATCATTTGTCTTCAGGTGCAAGCAAAAATCTACCGTGTGTTACTGCGCCACTCACCGTTTGCACACATGAGCCCGTCCCATCGTCCGAGCAAAGTTCGATATCGAAGTGAACTACAGTGTTTCGGCTTGTTCCGAAAAAATGAGCGGCGACGGAAATCCTGACCTTTTGCGAACCTCCATTTGTACCACCGCTCGGACTTACATCCACCAGGATCCTCCCGGCATCACCGCTGGACACTCGACATCCATTTCTGTAATTGCAGTGCGTTTTAATTGTTTTCGCTGATGTCCTCGATCCAGGTCAGCCTTCTACAGTAATGAGTACGGTACTTACTCGATGAGGGTAAGGCATTTCGACGAGTCGCCTACTGGACAAGTCTTCAATTTCGTAAGGACAAATCTTAAGTTGCTTGGAAGCACAGATGGTGTGGACACCTGAATTTTTGAAAAAATGTGATAAAAAAGGTTTCGCAAAAGCTGAAGCACAATAAATTATTTTGCATCGTTTGTCAGATACATCACCAAGCATATTTGAATATGCGAAGAAATGCAATCCTTGAGCAATTTAGGTTTACAAATTCAAAATTTCCCGCAGGTTTTCCGTATATCTGCGCTAAACCATTTTATGATTTTTTTGGTTAATCGCATTTGAAAAATATTTAGTTTTCGACTATTTTGTACAAATGATCATTTGTAAAAATGACATTTTTTTGTAATGTTGACTTTAGTTTGATAAACAATTTCAATTGTTTACTTAAACGTTGGATGGGTGTAATAATTTCAGCCGCATGACTGTTGAAACTCAGTCATTCAACCTGATTGCACTTGCACTGGTGAACTTTTACAGTTAGAGCTGATTTGACATCAATATCAGAAAATAATCCCATATGAACGAAGTAATCTCCAAACCTCGAAATAGATTTTTTCGCCAGAGCTAACAGTGCTGGGTAGAGCGGTTTGAAAGTCGTCTTGTGCGAATGTTTTCACTTCAAGTTTGAGTGGTTCGGTGAGGGGATTGATGATGCTGCTGTCTCCATCTATTTGGCTACAATAAAACAAGAAGAAGAGAATGTAATACACAAACATCGTTTACTTCCAGCAATAAAACTTTCGTTTCAAATTAGTTGACATGTTTTCAAATGCTTCTTAAAAACATTTTTTCGGCAGAATTTACGATCCAACATATTTTCTTGTGTACATGAGCTGCATTATTAGGATAACGATTTCCAATATATTAAAAAAGAAACAGTCGTTTCTTTGTCCTTATCACACGTGACAAGCATTGGTTGCTTTGTTTTGTAAGATCCAACGCTATTACAAAGATGGGTTTTTGTACAGTAGTTGCAAAACATCAAAGTACATCTATATTTTAAGCTTTTATCTGCATTATTTTGTCATAAAGCTTTTATACAGGTGGTCCAAAAATATGTATCCCTTTATTATCGCTATCCTTTCATATCAAATGAATCCAGGCTTTTTTTCCATGTAAATCGTAGTTGGAACACACAAACTTAATCTACCAGCTTCAATGGATCCAGCAGCAAGATGTTCCGTGCAGGATAGGACCAACTTTGTAGAGGCCTATTTCAAGACGAAACAGTTGTGCAAACTCAATGAATATTTTGGATGTACTTTACAGAAAAGATCCAAACCAGACCCACAATAAAGCGCCTCCTGGACAAATTCAGAGAGAGAGGAATTTCACAGGTTATCACTTAAGGCCGCAAAGGCCGACCACGGTCAGTCAGGATAGAAAATAGCACCGTGATCAGTGCTTAGACCAGCCTCCAGAGAAATCCCCAAGACGTTTTTTCTCTCACGAGGTAGATCTTTCAAGGAGTTCAGCTATGCGCATAATGCACCAGGATCTTCACATGTTCCTTCTAAGATACACACTTTGGAAATTCACACCGATGCAAAGACGGTTGAGAGACGTTATTTTAAACGAACCAACAGTCAGCGATAGGAAGACCATCTTGATTTGTTGGACTTCATTTTTTCAGTGACGAGGCAAATTTCCACTTTAGTGGTCACGTGAAAAAACAGCATGTGGGCATTTGGACACAGATTCATGAACATCTGTACCGGATACATATTGTGGAGAACGCGACTGTTTGGTGCACGTTGGGTCGTAATGGCCAGTGGTGTGTTTAAAAGAGGCGAGCGAGGCACTTGCCCCAGACCCTAACGCACTTGCCTCACCAATGGCATTTTCGGACTGTACGGGTCCGAAGATGCTGATGAAGGTCCGGTGACTGTGAGCACAGAGCGATACTTTGAACTAATAAGAAATAAATTCATCCCAGCACTGAGGTGGAGGGAAGTGGATTTGGATATTGTGGTTTATCAGCACGATGGAGTAACATCGCATTGATCCAATTAATCACTTAAATGCCTTCACCGTTGTTTCCTTGGAGACAGACTGATCTCCCGTCGTGCGAACCATCCTCCCTGCGCATTCTCCAGAACTAACCCCTTTGCATTAGTACCTGTTGGGATGCCTGAAAGGCAGGGTCTATGCCAGTGGCTCTTTACCTGGTTTTGATTGAATCTCTAGGATTCAGTGGAGCCGTTTTTAGGGATTCGACGGC
>JGI24159J19872_10014620_pt1 | contig 10140 bp, 4 predicted proteins | sample Ectturendosymbi4_FD_19872 | JGI IMG/M metagenome (IMG submission 19872) | reverse complement strand
ATGACTCGAAGACCTTGCGGTCATTCTCCTCCCCCTGATATCTGATTTTTTCAGATGTTAAATAAAATTATCTGTCTGTCTGTCTGTCTGTCTGTCAACAGAATAGCGGGACATCACGAAGGGAGGTGTTGGTTTCATTTATACAGTATATATTCAATGAACTTATGAATGTAAGTGCTGGAGTAGGCCATGTATATAATTAGTACGGTAAATTGTATACTGTAAAATACGTTTTTTCAGAGGATTAAGGTATTTTCATCTTAGTCGAAGGTACCTTTCCACAACGCTGATGACCAGCATGTCAACCGTGATCCACCAGATACTGGTAAAATAAACTCAAGGAAACCAGTGAAGTTTTGTTGGCCATTGACTTTTGGTGCAGTAGACAGATGCGTAGCTATAGTGGCATCACAGTTCATTTCATTTCAAATTATAAGCTGCACAATCACATGCTGACTTGCAGACGATCGTAACCCGCAGTTGCAAGCAATATTCACCAATTTTGAGACTACCAAAAAACGAATTTTCACCGTTACTGGACGAATTTTCCAGCCTGATAGATGTCGTTTGACTGATGAAAGATTTTGAAGCGTTGATGTTTATCAAGTGGAATAAAGATTTTAAACATTGATTATTATGTTTGTTCAATCAACATTTAAAGTGTGTGTTGCAATGGAGAAACTGACGGGAGGGAAGAGTGGCGATTTGACTCCCCTAGACAACTAAACGTAAAAAACAGGCCCCCGCTTAGCTTATATTTTGATTTTAGCATTCTTTTAATTGGTTTTCAGTAGATTGTCGTCTTTTTGCGTTTTTCGGACTATTTTGCTTTAGTTTGGGATTTTAGTATAGCCAACCACATTAGGATTCACCATCATTTCTCAAGTTTTTTTCGGAGTGTTGACTAGTAGGTCCCTACAGAGGCCAGTGGCCCTCTTTTCGCTAAGTTTCACTTCTAGCCCAACCTTTAGTAACGCCATGGTTTGTTGACGGCACGAACATGTCTGTAAACAATAAATGTGTTTTTTCTTTTTTCCGGTGCTTGATCCTTACAGACTAGTAATTTCGTTTATTGCATTGATTCATATCGTATGTTGTCTGAAAATGTACTTTCATCAAAGATCAAACCATGTAAAGGAATATTGTTTTCTTTTGGAGGTGTTTCAGGACAAATGTAATCGCGATTGTAGTCGTGATTACTTCCAATGTTGTCGTATTCGATTACATTGTATTTTGTTTATTCGTAATCGCAATCGTATCCAGCAGGTGGCAAGTAATCGTAATCGATTATATTTGTGATGTAATAGCCCCATGTCTCCCGGCCATGCTACTTGAGGAAAGCATCAAATCTTTTATTAAACAAACGTACATCTTGTTGTTAGTAGACGCGCTGTATATCGTTCACTTATGCGCGGATGCTTTAAACCAATTTACATCAAAAGCTGTCGAATTTGTGCACTTCCCAAGAGATTTCAGATTTGTACACTTGTTAGGAAATTTTTGATGAGCTTCGCAGGTTGTTCCTAGTTCAGATGATCATCGGCTGAAACAAAACGAATGGATTGACAAAAGAGTTTTGACAAGCATATGAAATGCTGCAATAAGCTAAGTTGAAACAAGCTAAGTTTTATTTATAGAGGTAAGGCAAAAATTTAAATAATAATTAGTATAATACCATGGTCGAATAATTTCAGAAATCATTCAAAAATGAGGGTGAGCTGTTAAACGCATTTTATTTACATGAATTTACAAATGACTTTCACCACCTGAATGCAAAAATGTGATTGTCTTTGTGAAAAGCAGCAAAATGTGCAAGAATGTAACGTAACAAATGCATACGTATGTCAAAACAATTAGAACAATCCTTGAAAAAACCTTAAGTCCCTTTTGTTACTATCTATCAAAAGCAACGAATCAGACACTATTTTCACAGCAACGAATCAGACACTATGATTTTAACAGATTATCCGTCGCATGCGGATTAGGCATAATTATCTCATATACAAACAGAATCTGTTTTGTTTACAATTCGCTCTAGGTAAATTTTAAAAGACTCTCTTTACATTTTAAAAAACATCTACTCATAATCACACAAACTCAAAAACACATCAGTAAAATGCTTTGAAACGGATTAATGGTGTGTCAAATAAAAGCTCTAGTTTTGCTGTAAAATCTTTCGAGAAACCAGTCAAATGTGCTCTGCTTCCTTCTTTCTGGATGACTCAAACTTGTACATATTTGTATTCAAGTAACTAGTTTCCACATATGTTTTTACGGAAATCTATTTCACGCAACACTACGCATCCTCAGTCCCAAAATCGTATTCAACTGAATAAGATTTTAGGACTGATGATGCATAATTTGCTCGATTGGTTGACTTGCTTCATCCTTCTGGAGACGATTCACTTCAATGCTGATGTTTCACCTCAGCTTTCGGAACTAATTTGGTATTTTGAATTCAANAGCATGAACGAGTTTAAGTACAGAGCGGACGACAATAAGCACATTGTGTATTACACCANAACATAGCTAAAAGTGTTCAAGAAGACTTTAGGAAGTCAAAAAGAAAGTCAGAATACAACGTACCTTCAATCGTGCAATTCTGACCAAAGAAAAACGTTGAACAGAGACATTTGTATCCATCCTCGAAGTTGCTGCAAGTTCCGCCGTTCATACAAGGACTTGGGTCACAATAGTTGCCTGAAGAACATGAATTAAGATACTGAAAGCGGAAGTTTTGTGTTTGATAAGAAAAGTCAAGTCCAAACCGAACAGTAGTGTTCGAGCGCAATATAATAAGCAGAAATCTGACCAACACATTAAGGTGACTGAAAGTAAATGGTGTTCAGACGTTTCAAGGGTAATACAGTTTATCGCACAAGCAAAATGACGCTTTCAGTAATTCGTTCAAACAAACTTGCGATTGCTGTATTTTGTTGCATAGTGCAAAGTAACAATAAAAGGTACTGCGTGCACAAATGCTGGCCACCTCTGGCGTTCTGAATATCTTTAACCTACTGGAAAGAGCAAGCGGTTCATACTGTAGAACGGGCAGAAGTGTAACCTCATGGAGTGAAAATAACAAATCAATTTGCTTGATCTTTATTTGAGTTTAGAATGCCTCTGCTGTACTGAGCGTTCTTAAGGTCGTTTGGAAGAGACAGTCGGTGTTCACGGTGGAGAAACGCAAAACCCTGCAGATTAAAAAACATCTGTTCTTGTATATTGGCATCGACGGCATTTGGCCACAAACACCCTGAGAGTTTTTTGTCTGTTTTCCGAACAGGTATACACTATCTTGCAAATTTGTCTCAGCGGATGTGCTTCTCACCCATTTGTTGTTGAATCCTTGGAATATTTGCATGACATGTCAGACAACTTCAAGATAACCTTTTTGTACACTATAAAAATACGGAACATTCCCTTCTGCCAGTCAAAATGCATAGACACCCATAACTTTAGTGGGCTATTTTTGCCACTAGAATTCTTATAGTTGAAAACCAGCAGCTGTGCGACTACGAATTCACGTAGCTGCAGTCAGACTTAACATAAGCTTGGGAAGTAAATTGTAAAGACAGTAAAATGCAGTTTTTCTAAACTAGCTGCATTTTAAGATCTGTTGACTTCACATGGCACTTACAAGCCTGCAAATGTGTGTTTGAATTTGCCCAATGCTGAGGGAATTTGCCCTGTACCTTTATTTGTACATGAAATATACATGCTCGTACATATTTGAGGAGTTTCTAATGGCGCTTGTTCCTTGTCAGCNTTCAGCCAAATACTAACAATATATTTCGCATGTGCATGTGCATGTTTCAAAACATTTCTATCAGCAATTACTNTGCAACACATAGTTTCATGTTTATATGTNACATAAACCTATTTCATTTGTGTTTATTGGAAGTTGATGAGACCACAATCAGCAAACGACTTGGGNTGTTTTTTCTGGCAAACTGACCATATCTTGCAGCTAAAACACAGCTCTATAAATTACTTTTACTTTTTCTATTCCTGCTTCATAAACAGCAACATGATTTTAGTCGCGTTAAAATTGCGGAAATCACTTGCAAAAGATAAAACAGCAGAATCAAAACATCTTTTTGCATCAATCGTTCTATGCAAATATTTTTGAATAATATCTTAACATTACTATTGTTTGGCAGTGTTCGGTACGTGCCCTGTTATAAAACTCACGGATCTGGCAATATTTCCCTGAATACCCAGGTTGGCAGGTGCATGAGCGACCGGTTGCATCTTCTTTGCATCTTGCTCCAACTTCGCAAGTCACGACATCGAGCTTTTCTGCACCTAAAATTTTCAGATGTAATCACCGCTCAGATTTCAGTGAGTGCAACGAGAATTGTTTGAAGAAGAAAACATGATTCACTGTCTTAAGCAAGTAAAATACCTATCTTGCTCAATGAGTTGACTGCTACGAAATTACAATAGACAAAAAAAATCCACAGTTGCTGAAGAGAAGCTCATCACTTTCAGAAAAATGAAATTATTGTTCCAAGCCAGAATATTCACTGAAAGATGAGACATACAATCTTATGCATTCCTATTGCGAAATGTTTAACGATTGAATCCCCATTTTGATCGCGTGATTAAGATCGGCAGCAGTGCAGATTAACTTGTACCATTATACTGTCGTATTATTTACCACAGATTTCTTAATATTAGTAAAAATAAAGTTTTCAAGCTAATATAAATGTTTGTTCTAAAGCATTGCCCTTATGCTGAAAAGTAATTGAAAACACAAGTTGCATTTCTATGAAAGTTCTGCATTTCTTTTGATGGTTTCAGGCGATCTGAATTTGACTGTGGAAGAAACTGTTATTTACTGACATTACGACGGGATCTGTGCAACCCCCGGAGGCACTGCCACCTGCCATTAAAAGTGGGGCAACGGGTCACAGGTGCCCTTACATAACAGAATCATAGGTAATTTCAGGAACGCCGGAGAGCGATGAAATGACAGGTTATTGCCTCCTGCCCTTCAAAATGGGGATAACGGATGTGCCTTTTCCTAACAGAATCATCGTTAATTTTCTGGTTTATCAAGATCAACTTGAAACAAATTTATTGCAGCTATTCGCGCACCCATAAAATTCCGAATGGTTTCATACAATTTCTGCTATTATTTTTGAGGTCAACGCTGTTGCTGTGCAAAAGCATGTAGAATTGGTTACGAGTTTTTTTGCAAGATTCCGTTGGCCTCAATTCTTTTACTGCCCCTCCTACCCTACCGCTGTTCCGGCGTCCCTAGCAGTATCAGTTTTGAATGGAGCTAGATTTATGGCTTGGTTTTTGCAAATATTTGCTTTTAAAAGTGCTTGTCACAGTTAACTTACCAAATACTGCTTTCCAATGCAGCGTTAGGGTTGGTTCCCATAGATAATACCTATTTGCCTTCGAAACCCTTGCTGTGAATCCATGAGTAGACATATCTACAATCTCAACCCTGAATAGAACAGTGTCTCCGCTGCTTTTTTGATTGGGAACTTCGGCGTGGATGGACAGAGGTGGAAAACGATAACATCTCTCAAATATCACTACTACTTTTTTCCTGTAGGAAGTGGTTGGTGGTCCAACGTAAGCTTTTCCGGTGATGAACTCTGAAAAATGAAGTTATGCCATCATATACTTCAGTGATCAGCAAATTTTCTTTAAGATGGTCCAAACCAACATTTCGAAGGTTTTCGTCAGAATTACTTCAACGTTTCACGGATAATGCGCATGGGTATGAAGAACATTTGTGGAAATTTACTTTGCAAAGTACGAGTGCAAAAAAGTTATCATGTTATACGCAACAATTGTCAGTGTTTTGCAAAAAGTGTTGTAGCCTAGGTCCACCAAAATGTTGCTGGATGCCAAACCGCAAACTAAAAATGTTCTTGTTCATAATACATGAAATATCCAGGTTTATGCGGCTGGGTATGAAAACCACTAATGTAAATTTTGTTGACAAATATCTTTAGTATCACTATGTTCACTTCTGCGTCGGGTCAGACCGCCTAAGCCCTAAGCTGCCCGTAATGGGAAAGTGTCTCATATCTTTATCAGGCCATATAAGATGGCAGTCTGATCGGGTGATATTAGAATGTCCGGTTGTTTGTTGTATGTAGAATATAAAGAAGAGAAGAAGATTATGAGTTGATTTATAATAAGGGCGTCATCAATGGCGTAATCAGCTTCTCACACATCTGCAATAAACGATATAGAAGCTTCCAAACCTTTCCAGTGGCACTGATTCATGTGTAATGAAAATCAAGTTTCCTAAATAATTCCGAAATTGTCATTTCATCACTGATTTCACAACACACTGGGATTGCTGAGACTATGCCGTCACGAACTGTATTGATGCTATTGACTAAAACGCAAGGATTTCCACAGAGTCAGTCATTGGACATTTGTCAGTTGCAGTGCGGTGTTCGTAATCGCAGCCTGATTTAGTTTGTTAGTCGATCGACTGCCAGATGCAAAAAATAAGGGTCAGGTGGCAAGCTGTTGAATGCAAATGTTTCTGAAAATGACTGAAATCCCAAAATATATCTTTAGCCTAAATTTTATGGTGGGGTATATGTGAAGTTTTCAGATTGTGCAAAGATGAAAGCTGAGCTTGACTGATTTGTCAACTTCTAGCATTCAGGTTTCACTCAAAAATAAGAGCCGCAGGTTCAGGAGGTTAACCAGCAGAACAAAAGGTGCACTCGCCACTCCAAAATTTGGACAGCAATTATTAAACTGTTGAGCAAAAATTTTCACCAACACGTAGAGGCAATTATATTTCTTCCAATAGACCATTTTCGCCCAAGCAAAAATTTTGTGTGTGGCTACACGCCTGCCCAGATCACAAGCATGACTCCCGCTTAAAAAACAGGTAACTACACGAAAAAGTGTCAGTAAAAGTCGGACGCAAACTGAAAAACGTTGGGAAGCACTGCTCTAGGTTATAATCTGAAATGAAAATGTTCTTGGAAAATAAAATTAATATATTTGGCTCCATGCGCTGTTAACCTTTGAAAAGCGAACAAGGTACCATTTAACAATTTTGATGTGGACTGAGTTAGACGGTAGTTCGTCTTTGAGGAAAAATATTTTGCCTCAGACCAAACAGAAATGCCTGATGCTACCTTCAAAATATCTACATCTAAAATAGAAAAAGCAAACCTTGTTGGAAAGAATGTAAATGTAATGATACAAATTTATACATTTAGCCTTTATAGATGTGGTACGAAAACTTTTACTTACGTGCTTTGGTGGTGCACTATTAAATCGCACTTAAACGTCATTTATCACTATCCTCTTCTAAACGAAAGATCGAGGAGCAGTTAAAAAGGTCAACCTATCGCAGGAAAACCAATGTTGATGTTGGCATGCGAGGTTTCGTGCTCAACTGCTCGCTGTTGTGATAATCTGTTGTAGCGGGAAGCCAAGAAACCGATTTGGTAATTAGTACAAGGTAATTTATGTTGTACTGTAGACAATTTTGATAGCAATAAAATAATGAATAGAAGGAAGGAAACTTCAAGAAAATTCAAGCAATGAACCAAGATTCAACAACGATACTGTTTTATTCGGTACATTTTTAAATAATGAATTAGCTGGCAGCATGTTAAATTTGTATCTGTGTTTTTGATTTGCATACTGCTGTTTTAAGCATTTTGCAATGGACGATGATGATAGAATGCAAAAATTTTGTGTGTTCCATCTGTGAAGGAAGAAGTCATCGCAATTTTGAAAAATTTCCCCGAGTGACAGTGTGAAAAATGTAACTTGTCGCATGGGCAAAGTGCAAAATACCATAACCTGGAAATGATGTGCGAAGCCGTCAGAAGCTGACTGGCCATTAACTTGAAGAAGAATATCGCAAACAATAAAATTGTTCACTTGTCCAATTTGCAAGTGACAACTGTAACATTTCTGTTTTACTTTTTGTTAATACTTTTTACTAAATATATTACGGAAAGCGAGAGATTTAAGCAAAAAAGAAAAAATTATTTAAGTGTCTCTCCACATAGCATATCGGATTTTGCTTTAGTGTTTAATAGGTTTGACTTTGTTTGTGAAAAGACGTTCTTTCGAACGATTGCCGACGTTACCGAGGTAATTAAGCACATGGAGCTTGCACGGTCGTATTAGGCCATGACGTGGAGCATAAACCAACAGTTGAAGAAGGCAACGGCAATATCAACGAAACTTGCGAAAGCACTCCCACATTTCTCCTACCTCTTCACCCGAACACATAGGTTTTAACTACAGAAAATCACCACTGATTTTTGAGCAGACCCTACGAAACCAGTAGCCAGTTGTACTTTGTACCGCAGTTTAAATGTATTTGATTTTTTCCATTCGTTTCTTCGAATAATTTGACTGCCAACTGAACTTCAACGACCTAACTGTGAACTGGAACGTGACCATTAATTCAACATTATTATTATAAGAGCAGTTTTTCCACAACACGATACATGTCGCCCTCATGCGGCCAGTTCTGATGACGACATCGATTCTAATTAACATCACATCTGATTGAGTAAGGAGTGGCGTTTTTGGAGAAAAACACAATTTGTGTGGTTGCTGATGCATGGTAGGGTATCTCCACAAAATTTGTTTTGTTTTCTAAAAAAATACTTTTTGTTCTGTTGAAAAATTTTTTTTGTNATTGAAAAAACATTTTTGTTGATGAGAAAAAACAAAATGATATATTACTCAAAATGACGTTCAGTAATTATCATGCCCGTGTAAGCATCATTTACAAAGACTAAGTATTTCTAAAACCCACGATTCACATAAATTGGGACTGGCCAACCTAATGCACAGACTTTGTGGTGGGCTAATGGACATTATGTACAGTAGTCTGCTCCAGAGATCATCTGATACTAATAACTACTATGCAAAATGTGTTGGCAATTAAAGTAGTAATTCGTAGTGTCTCCAGCAGTGGTCTTCAACCTTTTTTGTACAATCACTCCCCTACAGGAACTTCGCTTGAAAATCGCCCCCTACCTGTAATTTTTGCGTTGTCTGAAAATATTTTTTTGTTTTGCAAATAATTCAGCGCTAATGAAATATAAACGGGCAATCTAGTTAGCACAAAAGCACACGACCAAACGAAGGGAATGTAAATGCATTTGCAGAATAAATGTTATTCATTTCCAAAATAACACCTGGTTCGAAATAATGCAAATCTTGCGGATCGCGTATATCTGGGTTTCTTCAAAGCAGTTTGCAAGTTGGTTAGTTGTCGTATGGCGTTTCCCCGGTTTTGTTCACGTCAAGAACATTGCGGTATTAGTTACGCGTACGCAGTACTTGGCAGAAACCTTGCTCAGAAAAATAAGTCGTGGGAAACGCTAGTAATAATAGCTTCACTTTCCCCCAAAGTTCTGAAAAACGCTCGCAGCACTTAATCCAAAAATTTGACCATCCAAGTGTATGAAATATAGCACGGGCTTCATCGTTGCTTTGGATGTCGATGAGATGTTCCTTGATGGTGGAATGGCATTCGCTTATGCTAGTTAGCTGGCGCAAAGGTATTTCACACAATAACTTTCTACGTGATGTAACTTTCAGCGTGATCCCCACAACAGAATGACTTCATAGCAAGCCTCAAATAACAAGTAGCGAAAAGGATATTTTGTACTCCTGATTAGTTTAGCCACGATGGGATGTTTGGGCTTACTCGACGGTCTAAGTTACTCCTTTCCTAGCCTATTGTTTTGTTATACTCTGTCATATGACAGATGAACACAGCACAGCTATATCTATTGTCCACAGTACATCAAAACACTCGAACTGATTGAAAAGCATGATAACCAGGTTTTATAACCTAAGTAGTTTTAGTAGCCATTAATTGCTACGTAAATCGTCTCGCAACACTAATATTTCCAGTATTTTTACAACAGAACACGCTCAGGAACATTGTTTTACTCAAGGTACTAACCCAGTAGTTCTTAACGGGGCAAAAAGCCTCCCCAGAGGGTATCAGTAAATTTCCAGGGGGGAGCAAGCCTTCAGGCGCTCTAGAACATGGAAAGTTTGATCAGTAAATTTACCAAAAATACATTTCGTTTTACAACTTATTTAACGTCAAGGGGCTTGAAACAAAGGACGACTACTTAGGTGGGCGTGGTAGAC
>JGI24159J19872_10014619_pt1 | contig 10140 bp, 8 predicted proteins | sample Ectturendosymbi4_FD_19872 | JGI IMG/M metagenome (IMG submission 19872) | reverse complement strand
ACAAAGCCATCAGCAACACCATGCAGCACTAGAAGTCGCATTAACAGTAAGAAGCATGTTATTAAATAGAAAATTCAGACATTTACCATTGTTTACAATTGTTGATTTTGATTAAAAATGCACACGTTAGTTGGTAAGGTTGTTGCATTAAGTCAGTGTTTTTCAACCGGGGTTCCCCGGAACCTCTGGGTTCCGGAAGTGGCTGCCGGGGGTTCCGCTGAAACAGACCGAAATTGCCTGGGACGAAATGTGCAGTTCTATGCGGTTGTAGCTTGGATCACTGCATAGGGTTTCATGAGCAACGCAAACATTTACGGAAGCTTCCGCTGCAGCAAAAAGGTTGAAAAACACTGCGTTAAGTGAAAAATATATTATATGGCTCTCACGGAAATACAATAAAAAAATATGTAGGTTTCATGGCTCCCTTGGCCAAAAAGGTTCCCGACCCCTGATTTGAACAATCCCACTTCAAGCGCAAATTTGAATATGTTTGCGGAAAACCGAACCTTAACTAATTTATTTCCGAGTGTAACGTGTCTACTTCGCATGTATTTCGCATTGCCATGTACTGCTACCTGTGAGGCAGAGTGTACCTTTACAACACTTCGTCGCATTAAAAATATCTCCGATCATGACTGAACGCAGGTTGATATCTTGTTTATCAAACATCATTCCGCTGTGACAGACGAAATTAATGCTGAAAGACTGATGGATGTTCAAATTGATAGTGCTGAAGTTCGCCTAGATACTGTACTTTTAGGTAAATGTGTGTTTTTAACTTTTCATGATTCCAGTTTAATCTGTTGTTAACGTGTTCTAAAATTTTGAATAAATTATAAATNATCAAATAACTGAGTCGCCTGTAAAATTGATATTACTGCGAGAGACGTTTTGGGATATTTCATCTGATGTTATTTTACCAATTCAAGCANGTTTTGACGTCATATTTTGTGACGTCATGGATATCGCACGCCGTAGAAATTTCAAAATCGGCGTCTTTTTTCCAATAAGCAGTTCCTTCCACTCATTCCGTTCATAAAACAACGTTCAAAAATGCAAAGAAAAACTTTAATGCCTTATTTTTCACACTTAGCATTCAATGTATTAACAGCTCCTCTCCGTCCCGTTGAAGGAACCCAGGTCTCAACATTAAACCCAACCCATGATCTACATGAATACGTTTCTAGGACTGACGATGCGTAGTGTTACCTGAAATCGACCTGGTTCGAAAAATTTACTGATTGATTCGTTTGTACCATCATTGTGGAAGCTGGTTGCTTCAATTCAAGAACTTGTCAACCGTGACGGCAAACTGAATTAAAGTGGGCGATTGGTCAAAACGCAGGGTTTGTATTTTCGACGTGCTCCGCAGCTCTGATCAGTTGCCATGGCACGATGGATGAACAGAGGACAACACAAGCGTTTGGAGCTTTGAACGAGCAGCAGAATGCAGGGTCTCAATAAATGTATGGCGGGGCCTTCACCTGCAGAAATGGAAATGGAGTTTTCTGCCACGTTTGTGCATTAGGGGGCGCCCCAGAGTGTTTTGTTGTACTTGACAAACTTCGAAGTTGATTTTCAGTTTATTAACCAAGCAAGCAAAACCGTGTTTTTGATGATTTGATGGAAAGTTATTGGAAATATCTGAACAACAATTAAACGAAAACATGACTATCTAAATCATTTCATTTAATTTAAAATTTTTCTAGCGGTGCACATTAGTTTGGCAACTCTTTGTTGGTGTGAGTTTACAAATATCACTAAATCGTTTGCCGGCCACAGAGTTGCATTAATTCAAGAAAGCTGCCACGGTAACGAACGTTATCAACAACACTGATCTGTCGTGAAACGCGGGGATCTCCCGGAAACAGTACCTTCCTCGCGTCTCACGATCAACGGTGTGTTTTCATTTGCATCGGTAGAGTCAGTTCCTTCAGGCCGGTCAAGGAAGTCTTCTAACGGAAAAAAACAGCTTTATTGATAAACTAAAGAAAGACGTGATAAATCTTAAGGTTGTGATAAAACATATCTGTGAAACAACTGTTTGAAGTAAATCAGAACGTATTCCAACAAAGCTTGCAAATCGAACGCGTAAAAACGAGTCATTGAAGTACAAAGCTACCAACGAGCTTACCACGCATGGATATCTAGAATATCAATTTTAAGGAGTATAAGTCTGGTTCCTGTTGCATCATAGACAACAATTCGTACGTCCCTATTTAAGGAATACAGAAATCCTTACGTCCGATGCAATGCAGCCACTCTCGATTAACGTTCTGCCTTTACAGACAGTTAAGGTTAGAGTTTGACCGACATAACAACATGCAGATACATAACGATGATGCCTACGTTTCATATCAGCAAAATTCCGATTATATGCATCGCCAGTGTTCGACAGTATCCGTTCAAGTAAACCACTACACATATGTTTATGCACACTGCCCTCGCAGACAATAATAACATTAGCCAGGCACCATCTTTGGCCAAGCCAAAGATGACTATGGCCCTAATCCAGGCTCATCTGCCGCTTGAAAGCTCATTGTAAAAATGTATTTACATTTATGAGATTTGCAATGCATCAAATATTGCCTATTATTACATGAAGTCCTTCCGTGCAGAGGAATCCACGCAATGGAACTCGTCCATTATAAAGTGCCAGTTTTTCTTTTGCAAAAATCTTTAAGTTAAGGAAGTTGATTTGGCAGCTTCGAAATTTCGAAATTTATAAACGGTGAGAGTGACTTAAGATCAGAATGGAAGCCACGCTCTTCCAACTCGATCCAAAACGCCTGGTTTCCAGACACACTACGTCATATGCGCATTGAACTCCAATGACCTTGGTCTGACCTCGACCGACCCAGCAGTAGGTCAAGGTCTGCTTCCTGCAAAGATAGGCCCGAAGTAGCGCACCTGGATGGTTGTTGATGTCATCCCGATCGCGTGCTGTCTTCCTCCATGATCGCTCTTTCAAACCAACGTGAAACGCAACTGAAAACAGAACTCCAACTCCAACGACGACCAACACCAGTGTCTGGAGAAGGAAAGTCTCCACGTTCAACGAAGGACATGGTGCAAAAATAACAATTTGTTATGAGTCCGATGTAGAAACGCATTTATTATTCGGTAGTTTTGAGCAATGCCATCGCCAAACTTGCCTAACAAATCAGATATATGTGATGTTTGCTGATACTATGACATCAAAGACAAAGCAGCGGTGCAGAAATGCGGCTCGCGCACTCGCGACCAACATCTTGGAGTGCACGAAAGGGATTTGCATTGGCGTAGCAGTGCATAGTTCATTATATTAAGTACAATATTATGGTAAAGCTTATGTGTGCGCTACTATAAATTTCTGCGCGCAACTAAAATTCACAGAAAATTTTGCTCCCCTAGAATAAACCCTCAGCGGACATATACTGCAGATAAGCGGCGAAAATGCTTTTCATAAGTACAATAAGTGAAGTTCTACTACGTTTCATCCGCAGTGAAAACCTTTAAATGACGAAAACCATCAGTACTTGCTAAAGTACGCGCGACCCGTAATTTATTAATTTACCCTGAATGCAGGGGCGTCTTTGGGAGAAAGAGTGCTTGTATCAGCAGACGGGGTCGAGAAACGATCCAACACCGCCCAGGCAATGCTGTACACCATTATACTGCTCACCACTGTGAAAGCGTACCTGCAACACAACGTGCATCACCTTCCACTGACACATAAGAATGCACTTAACGCATTAACTTCTCATCTGCTGTACATTTTGCCCACTTGCTACAAGCTACAGGTTTTTGCTACAAGCTACCTCTATCAAAATTAACGACATTTTTGTGACAACTCGCGGAGGGGTTTAAAACGAATTTACAATTAATCCAATATACAATAAACGAAGAAGCGAGTGGGTTGAAGACTGAACACATCTTATGCCAAGATTTCTATGCTTGAGCAAAGATGAAGTGAGATTTTTTGACGGCAGTGAGATAAAGTAGCGTGGGGGTGACCGTTCGGCATGCGCAGTGAGCCGTGACCATAAGCGCAAAGGCAAGTTTCAGCAAAAACTAAACTTGAACAGTTTTCCAGATCGCAAGCGCCGTTAGCTGAACATTTTCGGATGGCTTGGGAGAAAATGGTGGTTTTCGTTATTTGTTGAAAAGCAACCCATTTTAACACTTGGTGTTATTTGCCGTTAGCAGTAAACAGGGCATTTTTCCTGGCAGGAGATATGCAGCTTGTGTTTCGGACTTGGAAGATAAACTTTCAGCAGCATTTTACTTGTGGTGTGGCTTATAGCGTTATCCTAATGATATCTTAAATCTGTGTATTACGCGTTCAGTCAGAAAAGTTCAAAACTGAGTTACTGCGCAGTGATTGCGTCACAGCAGGGCAAACAACGCCGTATGTCTTGTGATTCCACGTGCCTGTGGTTGGGAACTAAAGTATTATTCACTTTTCCGAAGAAATGAACAGCGCCATCGAACTGCTGCGGGCCTCGCAGTTGCTCGGTTGATGCTGTGACGTGACCCAAGTACGGAAAGAAAGGAGAAAACTGGAAAGAAATTTTAAGGTATTTGCAGCAATCTTAATTTATACAGATCATGACCTTGCGTACTTTTGGCAAAGTTATGCCTGCTCGAGAGTTTTGCACCAGATCGGATAACTCGACTGAGTTGCTGATACCCGGTATCAAAATTATATTCCATGGAGCACAATGCAAAAAGCATTTGCAAAACCGTCACAAGCAGCAAAGAACGAAATTTGAATTAAAAATGGCTGAATCTGGCGTTTCCGTTCTTATTCAATACTTCATGGGCATTTTGGCCAAATTCAATACTTTTTCAATGCTGCGTGTGAAGCCTGTGAAGGTTCTGCATTGACGCATGTCAAAGAATTGGCTTTTTTATTTTGGGTGGTGACGGCAATCGGTGGCAGACCGAAACCTGAATTTTGCTTTTCATTTGGACGGTTGAGGTGAACGCTCTTGCCCAAGCAGCGCTACGGCCATTCACTCTGTGGCCGTGGCTTGAACACCCAACCTGCCAATTGAGAGACGGATACACTATCACTGAGCTATCGCCTATCCCGACCTCTTAACTGCATTTATAAGTGTGGTCATAGTCGGTAAAACAGGCCTTGGCCTCGAATATAAGATCGGACCTTCATACGTCACAATGCTTTCAGAAAATCTCAAAGATAAGATCTTAGGCGTGTTTGAAAGTATTTCTTCGGCAACAGCGAACGTTAGCGTCCACTTGTCAGATGCACGCACGAGAAACTTCTCCTGACGCGGAACTAGGTTTGTCGTTTCTGCATAGAGGCAGCTAAACCCTGGTATCTACCATACGTAAGTAAGCGATACTGCAAAAGCTAATTCATGTCATTACAGACGCCGCCCGTGAGCTGCCGGAGCGCTGTACAACAGTCGGTCAGGCATAACACAAATTTCAGCGCCCCTTGATTTAAATGTCAAGTGAAACAGTGCTAGGGATGGGAGATTCGGAATGGCTTACTTTTTCAAAATTATTCTCGAATAAATACATGTAATCCGGAACCCCAAGTCCTCGTTTCAAATTTCTTTAGTTCCCAACAACCCGAAAACAGCATGAAGACTTTTTTCATTCTTAACAACAATATAAAATCGAAGCGAAATATGTTGAGGCTTGTTAGACGTTTGTCTGTTGAACGAGATCACATCCTGGCAGCAGTTAACCCTGTACTGGGAATAGATTCCTGAGGAGACCTTGGCGTGACACGTGCGCAGAAATAGTCGCCCAACGCTGTTCCGCCACCAGCCTTGTCCTAGCGGGACAGCATTATTCAATTGAACTTTTCACTTCATTTGCTTTCAATTTCTGATTTCTGTGATCGCTCATCACACCATGCAGTACGAACGAGACGATTTACAACATTTACTTTTCATGACTACGGTTTGCCGCACAACATATTTGTTTCTTTGTTTAAGAAATTTGTACTCAGCCAGTTTGATAAAGTGTTAGCGACTTAGCGCCGAACTGTCTTGTCACAAGTCAGGATACGGACAACCTGGAACTCCTGACATACCACAACAGACGAAAATGCTTTTGAGGCACCAGAATCTTGACACATATTGGCCTACGGTAAAACAATTATTTTGTGCCGCTTCACTTTTTACTATGACCATCCTCAGAAACACTTAACCTAACCAGACTCAGAATGATTTAATACATGGCATGCTCTTACCTTATTGAATTCAGCGCCACTTTATCACCAGCATTATCAGCCAAATCAGGAATCAAAGCGAGATGGTTAACTTGCGTACAAGCCCAACCAAACTGGAATATTACAACTAATGGAGCAAAATATATAAATTGGGCGTACTCCGGTGTGCTTTCGGTGCACCCGATGCAATCCATGAAAAGAAAAGGAAAAGACAGGGCCACGCAAAGTGTTCCTGGCAAAACATCATACACATAAAAAATGTTACGCACAACCCTAAATCAGCATCAATAAAAACGGTTAAAAAATTGCAGCTTTCACCAGAACAACTCTCCAAGTAACGGGAAAATGCAAGCCAGGGATTGCACACGATTTCGTGTGACAACTTAACAGGAACTTGGTCATCCTAACTGCAGATTGCTGAAGCTACCGTTATGGCCACAAGAAATAATTGTTCACTGTGCAAGTCTTTTGATACAAAACTCAATCACAAAGGGAATTTTCAAACTATGGCCAACATGGTCTGCATACCCGCATTCCTCAAACATCAGCATTCTTTACACTGAGCTACCTACCTGTCAGTCACTCACAAAGCACATAACAACCACAAAATATAAGGAAAATCAGCAGGATGCAATCGCTAACAATCCCACAACGTTTGCCCTAAAAGTGTTTAAACACAACAGCTTTTACATTTGTCTTTGTAACAAAAGTTCATATGGATGAAGTGTGAAATGTCAGGTTACATCAATCATTAACCCATTAATTTGTCACCAGCAATGCAAAAGCATATTTCAACCATGTGATGACATTGTTAAAGCCAGTAATAAGCTTTAACTACAGCTAATTATAGTGCTGTAACACTCACCAACTAAATGCCACGATTTTCTTTTTCCATATCGACAGACAAAGCTTGACTTGTCAGATTCATAACCAACAAATGGTGTAGCTAAACCATCAGCTAATTGTCCAACTAGAAGTATGTTTCCGGCCATACTGTTGGAGAACTCCAATATCTGTATCAACACACAAATGCAAGGTCATTGTAGTCTTCAACACTTGCTGTGAGGTCATTAAGTCCTTTCTTCCGTATTTACATACAGTTTCTGAAATATTTCCTTAAATATCTAAATACCTATTGAGCATTCCGATTTTGTACAAACTGAGTTTTCCTTGTTTTCAGCAGTACTGAGAAACTGCAAAACACGAAAAATCTGCCATCAGCTCCTAAACAAGGGATCTCGAAATTACGACCCACGGGCTAACTCCGGCCTGCGAAGCCATTTTGTCCGTAATGATATAAGATTATTTATGAAAACTTTATTGATTTGACAGAATGTAACATATCCCAAAACAATCATGTCAGGTCCTCCAACTGTTGTGCAATAACTTATGTGACCCTCGGACAAAAATTTTGGATCCCTGTCCTAAACTATTCATTGGAAATGATGACCATTCACACACTTCATGGACGTCTAGATTCCTGTGCAGTGTGTATATAGGGTGCATACCTTGCCCAGAGTGATGTGTGCCCACACTGATTTGTCGTGTTGTCGTTGTTACTAGTATTCTCACGGACATTATGTGCAGTGGCAGTATGTGTATTGTGGACCAGAGGGCATTTTTGAGGTCTTTGTTTGTACGCTTTTTTGACCTAGAAGAGGTCATTACAAGAAGAAAAAGGAGAAGGATAAGTAGATTAATGTGAACAAGTTTTTGAACATTATCCTATTTTTCTATTAGGTTATAGGTACAGACTTCACTGGAATACTACCTGGTTAATTCAGGTGTCTTGGAAGCAACATAGCCAAGTTTTTGCTTTGTTTCAACAGGTTTTTACGCTGTTGGATATGATGTAGCTGTAGTTTTGCATCCGTGATTGTATCCACAATGCATTGTCTGTGGCGTTTTGAGTTGATGCAATCATCTTCCACATGAGCATTATGAATTGGAAGGAGTGCTCAGCATCAGCAAAGACATGGCAACTATAGGTAAACATCTCCAGACCTACAAGCAGGGCTTGAAAAAATGTCAATTTCCTGGGAAGCTTATCAAGATTTTCCGTTGACCGGAAGTTGAAGACTATAGTCCCTTTATGACATCACAAAAATAATTTGTTTTCTTGCAAACGTTGCACTCAATAGTCAACTATCACTGCGTTCACATTGATCAACTTGGATCGATTCAACCTATTAGCATCGATTCACGTCAAACGTGTAAACAGTTACATCGCCGCAGTGCCGCACGCAAAAGGTTGGTACGCAAAAATGTGAAACTGAAGGAGTGCAAAAGTGGTGGAAGCGGAAAATTTTCGCCGCAAAGTTGCAAGTTCTCGCCACGAATCATTGCTCGTGGGAATAGGGAAGCAGCTTACCGGCAAATCGTAAACGCTCGCAGGAAATGCAATTTAATTTGTTTTGTGTGCGCATTCCTTAATTAATAGGAATTTTTCTTAACTACGTTAGAGTTCTAGATAACATATGTAAGTAATGTCGTAAGCAATGTCGTATCTCAATCTCAAATTGCTCTGAGGGCCAAACGAGGACTAATAAAGTAACTCGAGGGCCGGATGATGACGCTTACGCAACAGTGGCGGTACATGAAACTCACTAGAAACAGCTTTTACTTCTTATTTCCTGCGAAAGGTATCAAAATTATAGGTAAATCATTTCTAGCCGTCTCTACGTTCGTTTGAAAGGCACTTGTTGTTTCGCTAGAAGAGCACTTTAAACACAGTGAATAAAGCAAATAACACCAATGTTAATATTTGAAAATTCCCAAAAAGCACCGCGGGCAGCACAAAACGCCCTGCCCGAGACCCCTGCTGCATATGGACTGCTTATGTGAAGCTTCGCAATAATCGCCAGGGTCTGCCGCGGGAGGGTAGCTTATGATATCACTTTTCAGCATAAAACTACATTTTCTCTTAAGACTAGAAATCGACCGATGAACTTTGCAATTTTGCCAAAGTTCGGAAACCCAAGTTGCTACTTCGTCTCTGAATAATTAACGCAAATTCTCTGTACTCTTCCTTAGGATGCGCAGCCCTCTGGGTGCATCAAGTTGTGTGCAATATGCATACCACTCAGCAATTGTCCCCATAAACCGCTCTATGACGTAACATTCGCTCACAGGTTTTTACGTGCGCGGTAAACAGAAGATGCCTGCGAACAAATCACTAACTACAGTCAGACCTCGTTTATCCGAACTACTTTGTTTCGTCAAATAATGTCGGTTTAGCGAGGTATCCCGATAATCGTAATCAGACCTGTAGCCACGGGGGCATTCGAGGGCAAACCCCCCTAAATTGTTGCTGCCCCTCCAAATGTTGTTGTGCCAAGAAAATTTTTTAATAAAAATATATAATAAAAACAGAAGTCTTGACCGTCTAAAAATGTTTTGTGCCCCCCAAACCTTTAGACCTGGCTACGGGTCTGGCCTAAGCGAACGTTCAATGGGGAACCAGAAACAAACTGTAGAGTAGTCTCAAACGAACTGTCAACTTAAGCAAATATGTAGACTGCATGTGAAACATGATTAAATGAAACTCTCATAGTTGTTTTTGTTTACTAACAGATCCATATATATAAGCTATAGTATGCATTGCGAAAAAACTGTGCAGGAGACGTATAACTGCGTCCTGCAGGGTCTGCCACTGTTACATTCATCGTGCATTGAAAATTTATAAACAAAAATGTAATTGTTGGCGTAATCCAGTTTAGCGCTTTTTTTCTGTACTTCTTTCGTTTGAGCGAGTTCTTACTTTATCCACTGCTAGCCCGCCCAGATATCGGGGCAGGTGTTGAGCAGCCATTCGATTGTCTCATCGTCCAGAACCGTCAGGCCGTGGGGGGTCGATGGATTGGACATTGGAGGACAACATGGTCGACGGTTTGTTCTGCGCCACACTCACAGGCCGCAGAGGAGGCCATACCCCATTTGTACAAGCAGGA
>JGI24159J19872_10014618_pt1 | contig 10140 bp, 7 predicted proteins | sample Ectturendosymbi4_FD_19872 | JGI IMG/M metagenome (IMG submission 19872) | reverse complement strand
ATTAATATAGCAAATAAACGAATTAGCAACATTAGCATAACACACGAACGAATTATAACACAGAAACGAATTAACAAAGCTTTTCAAATATGACAGGAAAGCTGCTCGCGTACCACCCGAAAAGCCCTCGCGTACCACTAGTGGTACGCGTACCACAGTTTGAGAACGACTGTGTTAGGGCATTCAGATTTGATGTACATGATAATTTTTATCGTGGAATCCAGCACATTTATCAGAGGAGTGTAGGTAAAGTTCTGCTAGCAAGCGCACATCTTTGAATGACACAGTGTGTACCTTTTGCTTCAGGAGTAAGTTTTTGTACTTTTTTGAAAGCCCGAACGTGATCTCATCGTTGCAGGAGCTCCATCAGTACAAACTCTACACACAAATTTTAACTCGAAAACTCTGCCGAATCATAAAAAGTTTTTACATCTCGAGAACATCTGCATTTGTTGTACTTTACAGTTCCTCACAAAACAGGAACTCTTCTTTAATGTCTTCTGAATGAATGTATCTCACGAAAGCAAGCAGTTGAGCGCATAATGTAAGATCTGTTGACCCAACCACTCGAAACGAAAACGATTGTTTTCAACTGGTCTTTCACATCTTCCGATATAGCTGAAATGCGCCTTTGGATGGTATCGCTGGAAAGTGATATTCATCTCATTTTTTCCTCACAGGATTTTGCTGGACGCAACTTGAAATGGTAGTAGATGAAAGAGGATGGAATCGTGAAACTCTTCTGGAGATAAACAAAAAAGCCGAATGTGTGACTGCATGGCTTAGCTCAGCATGGACTAAGAATGCAAGTTTTATCAAACAAAATCAGATATCACAGAAGCACAGCAGTGCTGACATGAACAAGACAAAACAGCCAGGGATGGTTACGGTCTGTATCGGTTTGATCTGCGCACAGCGCGGGTGCGAGTATAACGTGGTAGGAAACGGGGATGACGTCAAGGAGGGTGGATGACGAATTATATCGCTCTGAGGAGAAAGAGGGAGAAACATGGAACATGTGAACAGTAAAAAACTCATGCTTTTATTGGGGCTTGCAGAGCTAGAACCATCATAGCAAGTCTGATAAAAGTTTGACAGCATACACGAATAATCGGTCTGTAAGCGGTCAACTGACTGTGTATACTTAAACTACTGCAAATGACAGGCGAAGCTCTGCGCTAACGGAGACAAGAATTCCAGAAAAGGGATCATTAGAGACCGTATTAAGGACTTTGCGCTTATCACGATGCGGCTGTGTGCAAGAGGAAAGGTTTTGCTGTTCTGCGTTTGACATAGTGATGAAGGGGTGAGGAGCGCTGGAATAAAATGATAAGCGCAGAAACGATCGGAGATAACACTTGCCCGAGCGTAAGTGACCTGTGATGCCGTGAAGGGAAACGGGCAGTGACTCACAACTTTTCGTAAAGGCAGCCTGCGCTACGGATCGTGACAGTGTGGTCGTTACGTAGTTAGCAAGAACAAGCGGAGGGGTATCTAAGCCGCCAAGTGAAAACTGTTAAGGTAAACAGGGAAAAAATCGATCATTCGAATCAGAATTTACGAGATGTTACTTTCAGCAACCTGACAGAAAACGTATCAAATAGTGAAAAGCCTTTTTCACAATAAATGAACCTGACGTACTCGTACCGTATGCGATAGCACCGGCAGTCAACTAAGAAAAACAGACTAGTAGTAAGAAAGTCAGGCAAAGAGTGAGATTAAATAAAGTCAGCAACTCAATCAAGCAAAAAACAACATTAAACAAGCAAATCAGCAGAGCATAAAAGGTTCAAGAAAATTCGCAAAGCTTGTCAGAAAAAGATTGGGAAATATGCAGGTTAGTCAGCAATTGTTGGAGTAGGCGTTGCCACGAGAAGGCAGATTACAGGGGGTAGCAGCCGGAAAAGGTGAAAATATTTCAGGATTTAACCGCGTCATGGAAAAGAAGGTTTATAAGTTCGTAAATGGCTCGAATGCGATATCTTCGCAGGGCGTGGCTTGGTAACAGCAAAATTGCCAGCCGAGAATGCTTTTTTATTAAAAAAATTAAACAGTCTTACGCGGTCCTCGGCGGGCAAGCGAACATTGCAGTAGCTGCGTCAGCAAAAGTTGAGAAAACTTGCAGAAACCGTACGATAGATCCAGAAACTTCCAGAGACGACCGAAGAAAATGGATCCAAAAACGCGGCAAACACAAACCAAGTAGTCCGAAACCACGCAAAACCACGAAAGATATTCTTCAGTGAATGTCGATCGAAGCGAAGTGCACAATTCGTAATGCGAAAGTTTGACATCCGCAATACGCCTGTACTGTCGTGGTGAACGCTACACTGGTAGCAAGTCATTGCCAGTACTACGCATGAAGCTTTCCTTTCATCCAACCACTAATGCCGAGTACGAGTCTGGAAAGCCGCAATTACCATTTTTTAAGTCTTCTGCAACCCGAATGGGCATGGGCGTCCGCACAGGGGGGAACACGGGCATTCCCTTCTGGAAATTTTGGAACAAGAACCCAAAGTTTCTAGAAACCCTGAAGTCAGCAGCTTAATTGAGTTACTTCTTGCAATGACAGTTTTATTTGCCGATATGACACTCACACTGCACCAGGGGCGTAACGAGGTTAGATGGCGCCCGGGGCAAGAAGCAAGTTTGGCGCCCCCATGTTCGAGCCTAAGGACTTTCGGAAGCAAATGTACTGTATTAAAGAAAGTGCTTGTGACATTGTTGGGATTTTTCGGCGCCCCCCGCAGTGATTCGGCGCCCCCATATTTATTCGGCGCCCGGGGAATTGTGGCCTCCCTTGCCCCTTCGTTACGCTCCTGCGCTGCACAAGAGACGGGTTCACTGTTCTGGTATTATGCAGTGATGAGGTTAAAGTTCACTAAATCAGTTCCACTGCCTGCAGAGGCAGGTTGCCAGGTTGCTTGCGAGCGGGTTTTTCTAACATTGGTTTTTATTGCGTAACAACAACATGGCAACAAAGGTTCACTACAAGTTATTGGCAGTAGGCATTGTGCCGTGTGTGTCTGTTGAACGCAGACATCTGTGACAGGTAATGCAGCGAGGTAGCGACAGAACCGTCGCCAGAAAGTCTTCAATAAGGAGGCTTTCCGTTTGTGCAGGGTGGCTTGACATTGTAAAATTTGACAAAAACTCTACTAATATATAGTGTATCATATTTCAATTTGGGGAGGCTTAGTGTTTTGTTTGGGGGCTAAGCCCACCAAAGCACCCACCGAGGCGACGGGACTGGAGAGTGACTGCTGATAGCAGTAAACCACGTAGTTTTTACGGTGTGAAAAGAAGCATGGGTGAAAAGAAGCATTTCTGCCAACGAAGCGGATTTTTTGGACTGTTGCCGTAACACGGGGCATTTTCTTTAAGGGTACAGCGTTTTGTGAACGTCCATTTGCATTGCATCTTCATCAATCCGAAAAAGATAAGCAAAATGTCGACTTTGCCACTTCTGGAAAAATTTCTGGGGACGCCCATGCGAATGGGATCACACCCAGTCTAGCAATTTCGATGGCACATGTTAAACCCATTGTACAAATTGGCCGATTAATTTGCTGTAATTGGACAAGAAGAAAACGAATTACCACCCATACGAAAAATTACGTTGTTTTTCAGAAACTGTGCAAATTGCAAAAAAACCTTGATCAGAGGTGTGACGCAAAATAGAATATACGTTTTATCAGTAATAATGAAAAAATAACATTGCACTACGAAAAAGTTATCGCTTTGGTGGAATGTAAAGTAACATTTCCCGAAACACTAGCGTTACGTAAGATGGCCACGTGAATGTTAGTTGGCTCAGTATTACTGCGCTGGCAGGCTCGCCTAACCTTATCTGGTATGTTCAAGCCCGTAGCCACGGGCAGTGCCGCCCCAAATATTTATTGTGCCCAGAAAACTTCGTTTTAAACATATAATAGAAACAAAGGTCTTTCCCCCATAAAAACGTATTTCCCCGCCAAACTTTAAAAAGTGGCTACAGGCCTGGGTATGTTGCCACTCAAACAAGTTAAAATGCCCAGGGAGTACACTTTACAGCTTTCAGAAACAATCCGAATCGAAACGACACACGAGTCATTGTGACATTCCTTTTGGGCTGGCAGGTCATATTCGGTCCTCGAACTGTTGTGTAATAGCTTATGTGGACCTTGGACAAATTTGTTTGGAGACCGTGCTCTATAGTGAAAAAAGTTATTTTTCTGTCATATCAAAAAACTTCTGATGTATCGTTGTGATGGCAAAAACCACCTTAACAATATTTTGCGCAAAATTTCCTTTTTTGTCCTACCTCTTCACAATTGCTTTAACTTTCTGGACAACCTTTCTACTCATTAGAAATTTTGCAGAAAGCCTTAATGTCCAAGTGGAGACGTAGATCGAAGACCAACATGATACAAACCGGAAAACTTTTTGAAAACTAATCCATATCAGGTAAATTTTATACAAAAGCCACCACCAAAATCATGTCGAAATGTGCAAGACTCGACGAAGTCCATGCGACTCGACGTGGGTATTGAGAATGTTTCAAGCAACTGCAGCCGTCATTTGACATGCGTTTGTTTTATCAATCTTCTGATATCATACGGTACTTAGATTATAAACATCACCTTTCTTTGACTTCCACAGTTCCACCTGGCATGTTTGGCAATGAACTAGTTCAATAAGACCATTGTGCAAATCGTTTCAGACGAGACAATGCAACCACCTGTGCTTTTTCTAATCAAAACTAAATAACATTATGTCTGCATGACTGCCCATGAATCAGTTATCATCTTTTTGAGTAATGCCTAAAATATTTACTGTTTGTAGTGACTTCCCAACACCAAGCTGCACAACTCTTTATATTCCAGGATGGGCGTTTTGGCTTTATAGCATAGACTGATCTAGGCATTTAGGAGGGTTTAGGTTATAGACGTCGGAAGGCGCTTGAACATCCTGAATTTTTAAATTTGGTATTTTTCTATTAATTTTTTAGAAGGAACACCTTTTACAGTGACCTTCGAGTTGGAAAAATGAGATTTCACTACTGTAGGCCCCGCTGGAAATATGCCTTTAGTCGCCACCTACAAAAATCCATTATCGCCCTCCCCTCTGGAAAAAATTCTTCCAACCTCACTGCTCAGGGTAGGTTTGATACAGTTGTTTCCAGATCGCATAAAGACCAAGACCTGTTAGATTCCAAGCCCATCGAGAAGGGTCTGGCGGGTTTTCCCCAAGTAATGGTTAAAGAAACAGAATTGATTTGTTTCAATCTCACGCATGACTGGTGGGGCATTTTTTGTAGAAAATGCTAATAAATTAGTGAGTACACCTTAAGTAATTATTGCCCACAATTCCGAAAACTGATATTTGCATAAAATGTACTGTGTCTGATCCCATAGATCAGTTACTCTCAATTCATGGTCAAATTTTATTGATCCAGACACACGTTAGGGTTGAGCTATGGCCAATTTATTCAGAATTAAGTTATCAGTTTAATATTCGCGATTGCAACTGCAGTTAGGGTTGAGCTATGGCTAATTTATTCAGAATTAAGTTATCAGTTTAATATTCGCGATTGCAACTGCAGTCATCATCCATATCATTTATAACTTCTGATATGAAAGAGGTGCAATGATTGAAATCCGAATTCCCCGTAAAGATCGCTATTATGTTCTCATTGTCGGCATTTAATTATCTGGTATTTGAAACAGACAGTAAAACACTGAACAAGAACATTATCCTGGTAACGGAATTCAGCGGGTTGACGATGGACTGATTGGAAAAAGACATTATATTTGTAAATACAATACACGATATGAATATGTCCTGTTGAGATATCAGCAATGTCAATTCGATATCACCTGTGACCAGGATCGCCATCGATCTGGACCCAAAAATAGGGACGACCTGGAAATCGAATAAGATTTAAAGAAAAATAAAAGTTACCGGCTAAGTCAGTGGTTCCCAACCGGGGTTCCACAGAAGCATTTTTGGGGGTCTATGACCTTTATATGTATAAGATGAAAGCAAAACAGCGAAATGCCAAACTATGCACCGTGGTGGTCTGCTAGCAAAATACGAACAGAGCGCAACTCTAGAAGCAGAATCCAGGCCATAGGGCGACACAAGATCTCGCCTATATGAACGAACATGTTTATGCACTTTAACAAAGTTATGCAAGTTGTCATCCTATCAAATTCAGTGGTATGTTTGATATTATTTGTTCTTGAGTATCTTATCTATAAAAGGATAAGTTTCTGACAGAACACATCTTACATCATCATGTAGCCCAAACCTGTGGGTCTTCCAGCGCCGGATTTAGGGGGGAGCAAGGGGCCCGGGCCCCCCACCAAAGTTGGTCCCACCATGTTCGTGTGTTTAGCCATATGTGCGACATGTGCGTGCCACTTAGTAATTTTTAGCGAGGAAAGTTACCTTGTAGACACTATTAGTTATCGGTCGGCTAGACGGCAGTATTTCACCTGAATATTATTTAGTATTGTGACGAAACAACTATTACACTTTTTGGTTTCCTGAAAGTCGGTCAGGTACCTGAATCTAGTGAATGCATGGCCAAGCCACATAGAACACATTTTGTTAAGTCTCGACTCGTTTCTGGCAGAATTTCGTCTGCCTTACTCAGATTTGTACAGGCAGCACACGTCGCATATGAGTAGCATTGTTGATGTAAATAGGGCTACCATACGTCTTCTTTTTAGAGTACATGTCCACTTTTTCCAAGAGAAATTCAATATTCTCCGAGGACATTCGAAAATGTCAAAATGTCCTCCTTTTCGCATTTTTTATTTTACATAGCTATAATCAGTGGCGTAGTGGCGTAACTAGAGGTTTGGGCCAGGGTGGAAAACTTAGCTAAAAGGGACCCACTGGCCCGTGAACGGGGCCCACTAGCCAACACTCAGAAAAAAATTGAGAAATGATGGTGAATCCGGATGTGGGTGGCTATAATAAAACCCTAAATCACCGGAAAATAATCCGAAAAAAGTAAAAAAGCAGCAACCCACTGAAAACCAAAACAACACTAAAACCGAAATACTGTATAAGTTAAGTGGGAGTCTGGTTTTCACATTTAGTTTGCCAGGGGGCAGCAATTCGCCCGTCTGCTCCCGTCAGTTGCGTCACTGGCTATGATATATTGTATTTGTGTACAGTAAGCTGTCCTTATACCTAACTGCAACAACATACGAGCTGGTGGCGAAGCTATGTTTAATGGATAGAGGGCCTGCAACTTGTCTCATTTATCTATTTCGGTTGAGGTAATTCTCGGCTGGAAAGGCGGGAATGCTTTCACATTAATCGCTACACAACAGTGGTATAAATCTTTGTTAAGTATCTCAATGACTTTGGCATTAGAGTGCAGACTGCTGACTTCATTATACTGTACTAGCTTTGCTGATGAAACGTGATACGGTAATCAGTGTATTTTACACAGCTTAGTGTAGTAGTTTCTAGTAATTATAGCTAATCAGTAATGCTAAAAGGTGAAGAAATACGTCAGAAATATCCCTTTTTCAGAAAAAGTCTAATGATTTTGAAGCAGAGTGGATTACGTGTGGTTGCATTTGCAGTTGCACAGTTCGCAAAAAAGAGTGAAAAGACTTGTGACTTTGTGGATATTGAGTACCAAAAACGTATTTCTCACAGCGTAACCGGGTGGCTATCACTTTATCCTATCTTGCCAAGGATGCTTCAAATGCACCCAGCTTCACATTCATACTTCATGTCCATCGACAAGCCAACTGTTGTTTTGGAAATTCTCGGAGTGAACTCTGTTTAGGACATTTGCAATAATTTAATTGTGGTTGCTTTTAATGAGCAATTTCAAAATAGCTATTGAGAAGTCAAAAGCATCAATTGTGAGGTTGTATCATGTTTCGCCACTGTGATGGCAAGGGTTCAAGAGAGACAATCAGATGTACATATCAAGCCAGGTTAAATCAGCACTAAGAAAACTCAGAGAAGGCAAGGAACATGACTGTGATTTATTCATGTCAATGCATCTGTATTGTACAAGTCTTGTGCTGCACATCTGGCTAAACGGACCTCTTCATTTGCTGAATTTAAATGCGTTGACTAGATTCCTCCGTTTGCAAACAACTGAATGGGAAAATGTTGAATCATGTGAGTAGTATTTGCTTCATAGAAACGTTTCTATTGATGAAGCTGAAGTGAACTGTTTGACCAATACCAAAACTTGTTTGAGTTCGTGCAAAAAGAGCATCAACCAAATGCGATTTATTGTAAAATTATGGAACATGAAAGATGGACAAATATATTGCAGCTTGCAATACCACTGAATGCTTCAGCGAACTGATAAAGATCGCANAGTTTTACTTCGGTGTTATGGCTCATTACGCTAATGTGGAACGATTTTTTTCCTTGATGCAACCACAAACCCAAAAGAAAGAGAAATATTTCTTGTTGAACCAGTTTCTAGTCTATTAAAGGTGGTGTGCAATTTAAAACATCTTTCATGCAAGCGGTTTCATAATAGTGTTATAGGCGATTTTACATTTTTCAGAAATTTAAGGAAACTGCAAAATATTCATTGGCTAAATAGGACAAGTAAAAGAGGATTTTGCTTTGTGTGTTTTGACTGAAACATCGTCTACACTAGACGTCTTCCTTCAATTCTTAAAACTTATCATTAGGCCTATTTGTTATTGGACTTGTTAAAAGTAGATAAAACACTCAAGAAGGTGACAGTCGTAAATTGTCCTCCCTTTTTGCGATGAAAATATGGCAGCCCTATTGAGATTATTAATAAATAAACATGGATAGAAGAAAGGGGATAGTCACCTTTACAAGTGTATAGAGCTTATCCAAGTGGTTCTAAAAAACGTAAAAAAGCAAAAGAGGAAAAATTGACAGAAGAGTTGCAGGTAAGTCAAGAAGCATTCAAGTTACTATTTTACAGTAGCAGTGAAGTCCAGCGGAGACATTTCTGCGGAACCTGTACGAGGGCACAAAATCGAATAACTGTTGTGGCAGACTTAGATCATACGTAACGATGACAATAGACCTAGTTTAACCAGCGGTGCAGTAGCAGAAGAACGTCAAGAAATATCATCGACAGATGCGATGGCTGACGCTATCACTGGAGGCAACGATATCTTGTGTTTATTATTTCACTTGTAGACCAATGTGCGCGGATACGACTAAATGTGCGCATTTCCTTGTCAGAAAAGGAATCTGCCACTGGAAGCGCGCTCTTGAGCGCCTGAGGAGCTACGAGCAGTCAATGGTACATATAGATGCCTCGATTACGTTTAGTCGCAGATGTAATTATTCATTATAAAGGATTGATACAGAGCTAGCCAGTCAGGTCAATCAATGCGAAAAATATTGAAAATCGCTTCTGCTTGCAACGTTTGGTTTCTGTCGTAAAATTTATTGCTGAGCGGGGACTGGCGTTTAGAGATGATGAAAACGTTTGATCGCCCATAATCTTTTTCCAAAATAATTTTCAAAACTGTTTACAAGCAAAATTTCATAAAAAGAAGATGCGATGGTTGTGGTGACGGGTTTTGCAACAGTTTCACAAATCGCTGATCATTGTCAAATATCATATTGCATCATAAAGTTTTGTTACACTTGAGTTAACAAATGTGACATCACAAGACTACGTCGTAAATATTAAAGATCCGTGGAAATACTAGTGACCTCATCGATCATCCCCTACCTAAAGATTCTGTATCCGCACATGGGGCCTACCACCATGCCTGGGCCCAGGCCCCCCACCATCAAAATCCGGCGCTGGGGTCCTCTTTCTTGACACACTTTGGGGTCGTATTCTTTCTTCCAATTTAATGCTATTAGTATCATGCCGGGCTATATCTTCAACTTCCACCAAACGCTAACTCTGTCAGAAAGAGAAAAAGGCTTAAATACGAAGGCAGTGGTTACCGTACATACAAAAGACTTGCCACGTTTCAGTGGCGTGCAGAGGTCTGGTGATGCCCGGGGCGACTGCTTGATTGGATGCCCCCCTTCTAAATTCTAATATTGAGCAGTGGCGTAAGGTGGTCTTGTTACTGGATATACGCTGTTTGTGAAGTCACAATATGACGTCATATTAGCTTTTGCAAACCAATGTTTCAGCGAAGTTTGTTGACACAACCA
>JGI24159J19872_10014617_pt1 | contig 10141 bp, 4 predicted proteins | sample Ectturendosymbi4_FD_19872 | JGI IMG/M metagenome (IMG submission 19872) | reverse complement strand
TTTCACCACTTTTGGCCCCCCTGGAAATATTTTGGAAAAATCCCCTAGTGCCCCCCCCCTGCAAAAAATCCTTCCGACGCCCGTGCTGCTGTACCAGTGGAGTCAAAATATTTTCGAAAATATAAATCATGCGGCTATAAACATTTAGTTCGACAATGTACTGTTAACAAAACGTAGACAAACGGCGGAACCGTAATGCCACACCACTGAAAGCTTAGTATTTATGAAGCAATTAGGTCGTTCCCATTTTAGAAACGACTCTGAACGAAGTAACGGACCAAAAGGCACACAGTGACATTGTGCTGAAAAGCTTGTCATCTTTTGATGGACGGCAGGATAAATCAATACTCCTCGCATTCAAGACTCAGTTCAGCATTTCAGTGGTCGAACTCGTTGAAGTAAATCGGGTCACGTGGGAGCCCGAAGGTTTTTCACCTACATAATGCGAGTACACAGTGGTAAATACATAATGCGAGTACACAGTGGTAAATTGCGAAAAAACGTCTTTTTAGGACAGAGTCTATTGAAAACAGTTAAAGAGTAGATTAACATTGACAAAAATGCTTTTTATGAAGAGACAAGTTTTATTTCAATGCGAATTCAGGACAGCTAACACTGGTCATGACTTTCTGCAATAAAAAAAAAACAGAAAGCCGCACAAAATTTGAAGTCACATTTGTAGGCTACGTAAGCAGCATTTCCAAAACTTCAACTGAGTTATTCGTCAGTTTCATCACGTCTGGTTTTCTTAAAGTTTGCGCGGTTCGATTTTCAATCTTTAACACAGGCCTGAGAAATATATGTATTTTGAGAATTGCTGTGCTCAATGTCATGAGTTTTTCCTTATTTGACCTGACGAGCATTCCTATGCCTTGACGCGAAACATTCCTTCCTCAGCTTTAAAGAATTAGCAAATACATCTACGTAAAGCAAGGGTGGTTTAACTTTGATTTCAAAATATGCAGTTTGAAACAAACATTTTTGCTGCAAACGTGAGCTAAGACCGGCTGCTTGTTACTTATAACTACTCAGCTTAGAGAACACTTTTTGATCACAAAACCGAGGCGTACATCAGCACAAAAAATAGAAACGTGAGATCACACCTTTCTCATCTGGCGACTCCATGGAGCTGTTTGTGTATGCTTCAGAAGAACTATCGCTGCCTTTTCGCTGTTTGAAAATACACAGAATAAATGAAAAATATACGTTTTTCTGTAAGCTAATTTTACGATGTAAAATTATAGGTACGCAAAGCTAAATTTTACTCGTAACAATTGTGAAAAAGTGTCTGAGAAGTCACTTGTTTATTACGAATATTAAATTAATCATACTTTTTTTATAAAGGAATTCGCCAGGTCGTTTTGAAATAAAAATGTCCTTATCTGATAAGGAAACGACGATGAGGTTTATCAAGTTTCTTTTTCTAAATGTAGTTTGAATTACTGACGATGCATTAGTTGTAAATGAAGCTGGTTGCATGCGGCAACCTGTACAGAGGCCACACTCAACACAACCGACATGAGAGTCACGGTCGGAACGACGTCACGTGGTTTTGACGCTGAGGAGGTAAAACACAATCAGCTGAGCAGAGGATGTAAAACGTAGCCAGGCGTTATGGGGAATCGGAACGAGGAATGACATTTTAACAAGGGTGGTTTATGAGTGTGTCCACTTCTGAATGTTAGCTTTTTTGGACAGTAGCTCTTTCCCATACCAGTTTCAACCCAACGTTCCTGAGAGTCGCTAGTTCAGAATTTATAAGTGGAAATCATTGCCAACATAAACTCGAAGATTCGCTGTTTCTGTTTGATAGTATAAGGCAGTATAGGGGCGTCAGCCCGGCTTCGCTTCAAGTTTTAAAAACATGCGACAGTTTAAATCGTGAAATATTTTGTGAAGTTCAGCCCTGGAAATTGGCAAGCTTATCAGTTTGCAGCATTCGGTCTAGTCACATTGAATCAAAATTAAACTTCAAATCAGTAACGCAAACTTTTTATTGTTTTTCAACGCAAATCGCAGCTCAAAGAAAAGAAACAAAGCTCACATGGCAACTGAGCCTAATAACGAACAACAGTCATATTTAACAAACGTTTTTTTATATTTTATATGGCGTTTTGATGGCTCTTCATAACTACAGTGGTCTTGCTGCGCCACAAATGAGTTTGTTCAAGGTCTAGTATCATTTTATTCGCTTTTGTTTTTGCTTTCTAGGTGGTAGTCCCTGCAGCTCTTCCGCACACCGTGCGCCTGGAAAGAAGGCCACAGTACCAATTTACAAGGTCTTGGTAAGACCGGGCCGAGAGTCAGGCTCCAAATCTACCAGCACCGAAGACGGACGCACTTGTCACCAGGTCACGGGCTGTGGTAATAAAAATTTGGGCGAACATATACCAAAGCTTGTGTTGCATTAGCTTTGAGCTACAATTTCTATTTGCATCAGGGCAACCTAAGCAAATGAGAAGTATTATTTTCTGGGCTCATTAGTAGTTGTAGAATGTCGAGAAGCATAAGTGGAGTAGGTTAATTTAAACAAAAAAGAATTAGTTCATGTCAGTAGCTGGGTGGTTGAGCTCGAATCCAAAATGTCTTCAGTGTCATGTTGCTGTTTAGAAACCCATAGTAGAGCATTTGCTGTCTCTTGGTCCACATCCGTTTCCTCAACTTTATCTCTTGTTTCAATAACATTTTGGACAACTGCGCTTGTCGACTTAATCTTAAAGTTTTTGGCAAGCAGATGCTGTGGCTGTTTGAACGAAGGTGTTGCTGCACTGCTATACTTACCTTCTTGCTGGGAGACTTCGCAACGCCTAATTTTAACATGATAACGTAGAAGACAGGTACGGCCACCATCACCGATCCGACGCAAAGGAAAACGATGTACAAGACGTTAACCACATCCTTCGGGACGACCAAAAGTCTGTGAAGAGCATCATGTTTGAGTTACACGAGGGACACAAAACAACTTAACGTTACATTTTCCTTTGCTTTTGCAGAGAATCTTTACGGTTCGGTTTTACGTTATTGAAAATTTTAAACCTTTAACAGCGTTTAAAGGTAGCAAACTTCAAGGTTGCTCCAAAGCATTCAAAGTAATGAAAACAAGAAAAAGTGCCTGTCATGCCTTCTTGCTTTCTCCATCGCTACACTTGAAACCGTGACAAAATGTAAGAGGCTTTACTTCAATTTCAGCGAGTTCAACCATCTTTGTCGCGCAACGTGAGTTATTTGAAAAAAAGAGAAAAACTGATCGTAAGTGACTTCGGGGTATAGGTTACCTAGCTGGAAAGTGTACAAAAATATATTAGAAAATTTTTTTCAAAAAATAGAGAATTCACCAAATCAGCAAGTACACACTGAAGTTTTTTGTTTTTTTTCATCTGCACTTTTTCAATAAAACACATCTCACTCATTTAAATTGTATCTCCTATTCGTACAACCCGTTTGTCAAGGTGAAATGCTCGTATAATGACGCATATAGGAGGGTAACTAACCAATGATTTGTGACCTACAACCGTCACACTTTTCAGAAATATTACACAGATCAAAACTAAGTTCCAAAATTGTTAGTTTCTATGTAAATCATGTAAGCAAGGCCTACCCAATTTTTATTTTTTTAGGAACATGGCTTCTACTGTTTAGCATGAAACGCTTGGAGTTTAGTATTGGAATAGCACATCATGTCTCACCCATAGAGCATGTCAGCATCTTCCTGACCCACAATGGCGCTCTCGTTCAACCACACAACAGGAATGATGATGTCGTCGTCAATCTGTTCAAACATACTGAAAAAAAATTTTTTATTCAGCATTTACGTTTGCAGACGTATTTACATTAAAATTTCCAATAAGGTGTGCATACTTGATTCCTTCTTTGTGGCGCAACAAGAAGCTTATTTGTATACGCTTGTCGGCTTTGAGCGTAATGCCGGAATTCTAAACAAAAACATTTTCTTTTAGAAACAAAAAGTGTTACTGAAATAATTTATGTAAAGTAAAACAACTAGAAAGAGTTAAGTAACATTTGTTGAATTGCTTACATTGATGTGCAGTTATACCATTCGCATTGTGCAATGTTCAGTTGTGATGATTTGAATGAACCGGCTAAGTATGGTACAGTTGGTTGGGCACCCGCCACCACAGTTGGTAGGTTTTAAGATAAGTAAAGCACCTTTGAGGATAGGTTTTCTTATTACCAAGTGAACAAAATTAGCAATAGCAAACGTACGCTTGGGCAAATCATGCTTGTCAAAGCAGAGAATTCGTATATCATGTTTATCGCAATACATCGAAAACACAGTGGTTTGTACAGTATTTCACGTCTGACTGAACAGTTCCGTTCCGCACATGAAAAACGCTTTAATGGATTCATCTAAAATGAAATATAATTAATTTGTACATGTTAATGACAAACGCGATGGGGTTGATTGGGCCACACGAAGGTTTCAAACAATCAGTCATGGACTGCAAAAATATAGTACAGGTCAGTTTCAACCAAAATCAATTGCTCCCAGCGGCGTAATTGACGGGGGGCAAGGGGGCAAGCCGCCTCCCCTGGCAAGCTAAATGTAAAAACTGGGCCCGCTTTACTTGAAACTTTGATATTTAGTATTCTTGAATTTGTTGTTTTTCTACGTGTTTCGGGGTGGTTTCGTTTTTTTTTAATCTAGTATGGACATCCACAACATCCAGAGATTCACTATCATTTCTTAACCCTTTTCTAAGTTTTGGCTAATGGGCCCCTTTACGGTGACCAGTGGCACCCCTTCAGCTAAGCTTAGCCCCCCTGGATCAAACCTGTAGTTAAGCCACTGATTTCTCTGTATTCCAAATCTTTATTTTTAGTGGCCTGTCTCGCCAGCAATGAGAGTTTAAATGACCTGTCCCCCTAAATAAGTTTGAAAAATATCACAGGAAACTACGAGGGTCGTCGTTTCGTGGCAAAAGACGTCCCACGTATACTCACTGGCTCGAACACAAGAGCTGTTTCGTGTTCCTCTTTGTTCGGTGGTGAGAGTCCTTCAGTTTGTTTCATATAGTATTCATCTCCGTACAAAAAATGTGGGGAGCTGACAAAAACCGGCGTTCCTTTCATGTGCAAACACAATCGTGCGTTATTGTTAAGCAGAGAAAGATTTGCTCAAAAGTTTCAAATACCATTACTAATCTTGTCTATCTTCAACCTTCTTAGAGCTGCCATGTGAGCAAAGGCCAGTGATGGTAANAGTTTGTTAGAAATTTGAAAACCGGNAAACATTTTCAACCAAAAACTGACCGTTCTCTTTAAATCAACCCTTTCAAAAGAGCCTCTTCCCGACCTCAATGACGAACACAAGACACAGATTCTGCCAGTAGCTGAACGTACCACATCATAGTCATGAACTTTAGCATCACTTATCACCACAAACAAATGCGAAAAACATCAAGAAACATCACGTTTTTTTCTCTCTTTCTTTCTTATTTTAAACGACGTGTTGTTCTAAACAACTTCCTTGGATCGACTGTTTGCACGGAAAAGTTGATGCTCTCGAAAAGAAATAAAGTTTTTTAAGTGTCGCTTATTTAGTGTCATTGACAACTTGTTTTGTATTGAAGTGAAACCATGACCAAAGTATTGCAATACGATCACTCTGATATACATACACCAAAAGTCAAACATGTAAATCGCAATACANTTTGTGTTTCATTTTGGGTTTCAGCATAGGATTGGAGAATCGAATGATGTAAGATACTCATCAAGTGTTGAAAACGATTTTGTTTATCTTCGTGACTAAAGCAGAANNAAATTTTCTTTGGATCTAAGTTGATTTTTTGAAGATGACGTAAATGTCTTCAGAGCAAACGGGGTGATCAACAATGTAATGTATCCGTGCTGTTAAAGTGCAAAAGTTAATACCTTTTCAAAGCTGTATTCTTCAAGTGTGTGAAATTCAGTTGTTAACGAAGTACTTTATTTTTATATAGGCAGCATCTTTCCTTGGCGTTTTATCTGCAACTTTTTTTGTTTGTCATTAAGTTTCTACTAATGCCAAAGTGAACTTAAAAAGCCGTATTCACATAATTGTTCTGATGGTAAATTAATCAAAATTAATTATTATTTTTTGTGGCATAGATGCTTTCTTCCACATCCATTACAGAAAAGCTGAAACTGTGTCCATCCGTTGCAGCAGCCTGCGATAAGTTGGGCACGAATGTCAGCCTAAGCGAAGTTGTTGTCCTTGTACCGTACTGGAAATTTCAAGTATTGCACCAACAACTGTAAGATTTTGAGTTTGCCATTGTAAAGATACTTCCACTTACCTGCTTGGCATGACGCTAAAGTAACAGCACCGTTGTATTGACAAAGTGGTTCATTTTCCAAATCGGGGCAGAAGCAGTAATTATTCTTATTTTTTGCTGGCGCTTCGAAAATTTCTGGAGGAATTATGTATTTCCAAGCGGGAACATTTTTGACTGTTACTTCTTGTTCGTAAACAGCATACAAAGACCTGAAAAGCATAAAGTAAAATACTGATTTACAGACATTGTGGAACTTTCAGTGAAAGCAAACATGAAGTGAGATATACTGTACATTGACAGGAATCCTTCCCCAGCAAAGATTCAGACACTAAGATCTTACAGAGCATATTTCGCCTACTAAGTAAGCATCATCAGCTCTTATTCAAACAGAATCAACAACACAATGAAGTAAGATATGATTTTTTGTTCTAGACGATGCGTATTGTTTTGGTGGAATAAATAAGGACAGAGACCTTAAATGCGTACTACTTTAACAAATGCAAAGTTGCTTAGTTGTTTACTGCAGCTTTGCGGCATTTTTTAGGACATCCTAAAAATATTTCGTTTGTCGTTGGCTTATCCTATTGCAAATTACGAAAAAAATGAATAGTGAAAGTCAAGACATTTGTGTGACGGTTAGACATGGCTTGTATGAGTCCCGTGACTACGCACCGTAATCTTCAAAACGACAAACTCATGTAAAGGAAGAACCAGTACCTTTAACACAGACACAAGATGTCCTGTTTTTGTACGAAAATTGGATACATGTATCATCCGAAATAGCCAAGCTGAGAGAGTAAATAAATAGGATGTTTTCATTAATATGTATTATGGATTCATTTTGTGACACATGCTTACATCATTAACGTTGTGATTTTTTGCTGCAAATCAGAAAGGCCTTTTCTTTATGTAAGAAGGAAAACGGTGCAATGTCTTAAAGCTGAGATAAAAATATTTTAAAAATCAGCTCAATGACACTCGTAGTTTTTCAAATTTTTGACAGATTACTAAATGAGCCAATTCATAGGTGGTAGGCTTTTTCTTCTCTCGCCTATTTTGCGCGGACGATGTAATAAGCTCTTGCTAATGGTTTTCTTCTGCAATCTCAGTGAAACAAAAACATTTATTTCACAATAGGCTTTGGAATCTTCACAAACATTAAATTCCTGGATGTGCAACCTGTTCTCACTGCAATACGTTAAACACGTTAAAAACCTGCAAATGTCGTCAACGAAGAGGAAGACATTGTCTTCTTTTTTCATGAAAGGAGGTGTGGACGTTCCGTCTGCAAACATGGTGTGGAGTGTCTCGTAAAACGCCAAATACTAGATGTAGTTGTTACTCGCACTTTTCTTATCTTTTTTAGGCTGGAGCATACTGTAGATGTTGATCTTATTGACACAATGCTTACTACATTTCGATTGGTAAGCTTTTTCATTAATCAAAAAGTTTACACCAGATGAAATCCTATGATTTTCTATTTCATTCACATAAAAGCCTAATCTTTCGGGTACAGCAACAAGACAGCCACTGACATTCGTCACCTAATTTTCAGAACTTGTCTAATTTACTTACAACTCGAATCGGCCAATCATGCAATTTGAATAAAACCTAAGCAACAACTTTTTAAGTAATTTTCCCACCTGTGCCGTTGATTAAGTTGCATGTCGGACCATACCAGTAATCCAGCTGTCTGAAACAAAGTAAACGTAACTTTAAACCCAGCTTTTGTTACAGTTTTCAAGATAAAGGGCTAAAGTTTTGTTGAACTGCTGGCTTAATCGTAATGATTTCGCAATAAGTGAGATAAAGCAGCAGGAAACGTTACTGTAAGCACAAGCAATGAAGTTTCTCAAAGGTTTAAGAAATCAGTAGGGATTATGAAGCATTTTACCATTGTCTGTTTTGACCGTGAGAGGCTTGATCTTGTATTCATTGATATCATTCAACGTGCTTATTTGAGACATAAAAGATGCCAGAAATTTTCAAAAAGATCTGTTTAAACTACCAGTTCCCTATGAGCTCCAGAAAACCTTTTGAAACTTTTCCATAAATACTGTAGTGTAGCCCCTTATGATTGAGTTGCTGAGGACATTGTTACCAAATCAAATCATGCTTGGCAAAACTCCATGAGCAAACAGATTTTTTTTCTTTGTCTTCTATAAATCTGCTGAATTGTTTGTGAGAACATCAGACGTGCTGATTATGGATGACGACGATTGGCGGCAGGCTGAGCCTGGATATTGCTCTCGCCGTGATTTGTTTCTGCACATAGCAATGAGATAGGGCAGTTTCAGGCTTGAGTATATCTCAACCATGTCACAAGTGGCCCCAAGCAAATACTTTTGTGAATTCATAACTGTAGGCGGAGCGGAGGTAAGGGGCGCCAGGGTAGCCACATCCGCTCCAAATTTAGCTTGGTTTCTATCTTTCCCAAAATTTTGTTTGACATAAGGCAAATCTCTACTTTGTTTTAATAAAGTAAATGATTCCCAACGACATCCCAAACCTTGACCAATATTTTGTAGACTGCACCCGCACACTCTTGGATGGTTTGTTGCATAACAAAAGGCAGTTACTGTCGTGTAGGCACTAGGAGCAAACAAAACGGAAATAGTCAGCGTATAATGCAAACAACTAACTCTTGACTGGATTTCTGCATTTGTCCCGATTAAATTACAGCTGAGTTGGTTAACTCGGATTTGTAAGATGTGCAATCTTACACTTACTTTTGTTCTTCGTAAGTAGTGATGAGACTTGTAAATTCAGGGTATTTTCGTCCAGTGTAGACTTGATAGGTAAACCATCCATCTGATGTATTGGACTGTATAATCGAAAAATGTTTCATTGTAAGTTTTACTTTAGTGACTTGTCTTGTTTGCCAACTTCTGCGTGTCAGATCTTCCCCCCAAAAATGTTTCTTGTTGGCAAAAAATTTTTTTGCGCAAAGTATTTCTATTTCAACGTATTTAAACGTTCAAGGTAACAATTCATGAAAGTGAAAAATCATAGGCGTGACTAGTCAGAGGTGTTCGTTTCCACTTTAATCAGCAGTACTGAATCGCAGTACTGTTTAGGTAATTTCACTAGTATTGGACAACCCTAGAACTAGTTTCAGATAAAAAAATGTTCTCATTTTATGTAAAAGGTATTTTCAGTTTTTTCAGGCGTGTGAGAGCGATTTGGACAGCCAAGGTAGAACTTAAATGATTTGAACTCACAAGTACATGGTTCATCCAAGTACCTGAAGTAAAACTTGCACCCAACCACCACAGCAAAAATAGCCACTGAACAAAAATCTTACTTTTCTGTTTCACCTGCACCATCATGGGTCCGGCGAAAAACGTTGCTTAAAGCCTTAATNTGCTAAAAACGCACAAGGTAGGCCTACACGCAAATTTCACAAGTTCATGTGGTTTCATACCAAACAAAGTTGAATCTGNAGTAAATTATAAAAAAAATTTTTACTTGTCTAATTCTTCGTTCAACATATTCGTTTTCTTCTACGCCCGTGGTTCTTAACTGGGTACCCAGTGTTGTGGGTGCAAGCAGGCCCGTCGCCAGGATTTAGCAGCAGGGGGGCCAAAAAACAGGAGGGGCCAAAACCAGAAGGGGGGGCCACATTTTAAAAATACTGTATTGGATGTATGCAGCAACCAGGGGGCCAAACGTGAAATGGGAGGCACAGATTTCAAATGGGGTGGCCGGGCACGACTGGCCCCCCCGCTGGCGACGGCCCTGGGTGCAAGTCAAGTCAAATCAAATCAAGTCATGTTTGCGCTGTAAGTACTCAGCAGTAAAACACATTTCAATCGACAAAGCTTGAAACAAACAGCACAGGTTGGGTGAAAGACGGCTAAAGCAGT
>JGI24159J19872_10014615_pt1 | contig 10143 bp, 3 predicted proteins | sample Ectturendosymbi4_FD_19872 | JGI IMG/M metagenome (IMG submission 19872) | reverse complement strand
AAAAACTGACGCCTTTGCGGTGCTGGACTCTCGTTTTGTGGCCACAGAGCGATAACGTTCATGAAGAACTGCGTTATCTTCAGCAATCCATCCATCAACCTCATTGCTCCTCCTTCCGCCACTCGTAAACACCACCACTATGTACTTGAATTTCTCCACCTGCTGCAGTGTATTCCGCTCGCTTGCAGCATATACTGCCTTTGGTTTGTGCAGAGACGTAATACCTCAGTAGTTTTAGTGCTAATTTTCATTCTGACTTGGTCGCACGCAGCAGAAAACTGATCGAGTGCANGCTGAAGACCCTGTTGAGACCTGTTGACCCTGTTGTTGACCCTGTTGAGACCCTGTTGAGGAGATGCTAGCAGTACCAAACCGTCTGAAAAAGTAAGCGGTTGATCCTGCAGCTCACAAATGTGACACCCTCCTCGACTTGGCTGCGAGTGTTTATACAATTCATGTAAATCAGGGCTGCTGCGGCGTAACGAGGGGGGACAAGGGGGACACAATTCCCCGGGCGTCAAATCACTGTGGGAGCACCGAATGACTGCGGGGGCGCCGAAAAGTCCCAACATTGTCACAAGTACTTTCTTCAACGCAGTACATTTGCTTCCGAAAGACTTCAGGTTCGATCACCAGGGTACCAAACTTGTTTCTTGCCCCGGGCGCCATCTAATCTTGTTACGCCCCTGCAGGGGTGGCCAAACGTTTTGACCCGAGGGCCGAATTCGCGACTGCGTGGCCACTGGAGAGCCGGATACAGTACGATTTACGTGACAGGCAGCAGTTAATGCTGTTGCACTGCTGTCGACAGTCGGAAACGTGGCACTTGAAAAAAATTTGCAAGATATTTAACGGGTCTCATTAAACTGGTCGGTGGGCCGGATGCGGCCCGCGGGCCGTAGTTTGGCCACCGCTGATGTAGACTATGAAGAGAAAAGTAGTGACAGCACGCATACTTGTCGAAGTCCAACACCTGCGGTGAACGTTCGTGATTTAACTTTCCCGACGCGGACACTAACTTCTGAGCAGGACTACAGTGACTTGACAGCCAATAACAGGCGGTCGTCAACACTGTACTCCCGCAACGCTCCCCATAGCATTTCAAGAGGAACCCGGTTGTGTGCTTTCCCGAGGTCGACAAAACATGTTTGAAAGTTTTTGGCATACTCCCGAGATTTCTCAAAAATTTGGCCTGTAGTACTATGGCCAAGATGAAAACCGCACTGGGCATCATTCAGCTTTGGTTCATTTATTTCGCGGCATCTTTTTTCAAGGCACTTGGCAAAGTAAATGATAAACATTTGAAAATTCCCGAAAAGCATCGCGGGCCGCACGAAACGCCCTCGCGGGCCACACGCGGCCCGCGGGCCGCGTGTTTGAGACCCTGATCTAAATGATCATATACCAGCCATTGACTGTATGCGTACCACAGTTTTTGAAGGCCCCTTGGATCTTGAGGCCCTAGGCTAAGCCTATAAAGCCTATAGGAAAATCCGGTACTGAACGTAACCTATCTTGAAACTTTGGGGATGTCAGGTAGGCTGAAAATAATTAGCTGTTAGACTATGCTGAAGGTGACTACTTAACCTCAGACCTGCCAGCAACAATTTTTGGACAAAAGTTTACCTCATCACGAAATCAGACGCTTGTTCTCGACCCATATTCTGCTGTGTCTAATAAATTTTTTTCAACCTACTGTACGGTATTTATAAAATTGCGTTACCGCGATATAATCGCCTTTCGTACAAAAAAAGTTGAATGGATGAGAAGTTGGTCATTGACTCACGGCAAACTTCACATTTCTGGCTGTGACGTTGAAAAACATTGTAAGATCATTTTCAATGTTCTTGATGCAATAATAAACACCATCCAAGGCAACGTGGCTTCGCTTCGACTTTTATGGGATTTTTGTCTCTACACATACCAAGCGTTTTTTTTCAGGAGAGGGCGAGAGTTGTGCTTGGCTTCGAAATAATCACCTTTGTTTCGACCTTCAAAGTTTTTTTCCTTGGTCAAATGGCTTTCATAATCAAGAGCATTTTGTTTTAAATAGTTTGTGATTGATGCTTCGCCACTGATTGGCAGGTATTTTTGTAAACAAATTTCGCCATTTAGGTTAGACAGTCGTGATGTGTAATAAAAATCGGAAAATTTTCCGAAAATAAAAAAATTTCAAGTCCGAACGTCATGAACTTCTATTCCATGAACATCTGCAATTTTCGAACAAAATACGTCATACGGCATGGGTCTTCCACAGAGTGCCAACAAAGGTTACTGGCGGCATTTCGTTGTTTTTCGTGTCACTTTTGTGCCTGCCCCACGCGTTTATTCGAGGTGGACCTGTATTTGGTTTGCTAGTAAAGAAACTTTTTCGACATTCAACAAGTTGCTTATTTAAACTCAGATAAGTTTGAGAAAAATTTATGAATTGTTGTGAAGGCCGTTTCAGCTCCGGAAACGTCCCAGTAAGCCTGGGTAATGATGAGAATGCGATTTAGCCAAAATGTGTATGGTTATTAACCTTGTTTGTTAAAAAAACTACCTGAGCAGTGGTTCCTTACCGTTGTGCAATCAGTACACATTCGGATGAACTCGTTCCTGAGCCCTCCTCGAAAAAAATCCTGGATCCGCCTATGACCTTGTGGTGTCTTGATGCTGACATGTGGATACGTGCAGTCAGAACCATCGCAAAGTTATGAACGCAGTGCGTGGCAGGTTAATTCCTAGAAGGCTTGACAGCTAAACCTGGATGTTTTCATCATATTAATTGCAACGTTGTTTGATTTAGCAGAGATATGCTTTGTTTTAAAAAGTCTCACCTAACCAATATGTCGACGAATAAAACGTACATGTTGACCTTTACCGTGAGATGAGACGTATGCCTACATTTCAACTAGCGAAACAGATTCGGTTATTTTTTGTGGATGATCCTGCGTTAAAGGTCATTCCAGCATACACAGTGCTTACTTAAAGACAACTTTTAAATTTGCAAACACTTGTGATTTTAAAAATATACAGAATCTGCGTTTCATCACTGACGAAAATCATACAGTGTAACGTAGTTAATCCTCCAAGAAGAATGCTTGAAGACTGCTATTTTCAGGCATTGTTTACAGACACTGCTCTATGCAGACAGCAGTGCAAAAGTGTTTTTGCATTAAGTATTGATGCTAATTCGTCAGGCCATAGGAATGAGTGTCGGAAAGATTTTTTCCAGGGCGGCAACAGTGGATTTATCCAGGGATAGCTAAAAAGATTTTTTCCAATGGGGTCAATAGTGGCTTTTTACAGGGGCCCCCAAAATTTTTTCCAGAGGGCCAAATATGGTGAAATGTCATTTTACCCATTTGAAATTCCGAAGATTAACCTTTTTTTGCTAAAAATGGGACAACTGCCAATTGCCTGAAAGAACAACTACACTTCACAGAAACTGTTCCCCGGTTGGCAGTTGTCCAACTTGTCACTGCATTGTAGGCAGTTGCCCTAGATGGCAGTTGTTCGGTTAGCAATGTGCCAGTTGGCACTTGTCTACTTGGCAATTGTTCTGATACCCATTTAGTGAATTGCCGATTTTTTGTGAATAAAAGAACATGGGAATGCAAGTTAAATAATATCTGAAATTTCACATAAACAGTTGGTATTTTTGAGTTGATCCCCAACACAAATAAGCGTAAGATAATCTAACAACTTTCTGTCAGAAGATTTGCTAAAATTTCATTTCAAAAACGTGTCTTGCACAACTCTGCAGCTTTGGCGTGCAACACAAACTAGCTGAAAGTTAGTATTGTCCATAAATAAGAATAAACATTTCAAAATTTTTTAACACTTTTACTATAATTGCGAACGGCTGCGAGCATTTTCCGATTGTGTTCCATTTAGACAACTTTAAAGTTGGGGCGATTAAAACCTACTAAGTCGAAAACTCCGGAGTAGGAGCTACGGAAATTCTGCATTTTTGTGAGTGGCTGTGTCTAATCGATTTGTAATTACAAGCTGGTCCACACCGCTTGAAAAATTTGAAACGTTGGACTCCTTGCGGTGACAAACTCACTAGCTGCTGTTGTGCCTGATACTGCTTCAGCTGCTCTAAACGCTAGCTTGCATTCTGTTTATACACCAAAATGCAGATTTGATCCTGCTTTGTTTATCACTTGCGACCTGATAAAGTTCCGCCTGACTTACAATGACTTTCGTTCAGAATTTTTTTTATGATTATTTGGACACAATTGCTAGAAATTGATTTGTGTGATACAGAATTGAATGTTATTCTTGCTAGTAAGCAGTAAGTCTTGAAGAAGAATTTAAGAGAGTGGTCCTTAACGTTTTAACGCCGCAATACCCATAAGACACATTTTCGTCAATATGGATACCCCTTTTCAGCAGTTTAATAACCGAAACACTCTAAGAAATAAAACAGAACTGGTGATGAAATATTCACTAGAGTGGTGAGGAGAAAGGCCAGTGCAAAGGCTGCATCACATTCATCAGTACCAATCTTCGTCATGTGATTAAAGTATTGCTAGAACGAAGGTAATGATGGAGTGTTAATACATTGTTGAATACCTCCGTTGTCTAATCTCAATACCCCCTGTAGTATTGAGGCAAAACTTTAAGAAACACTGCTTTAAGATATGATAGAATCTCCTTGCAACATTTGATGCTCTGCTTTCTTTATTTATGAAGGCATTTGCTTTTTTCATTTTGTGTATTGCTGTAATTGTATATTTTGAGAACAGTAAGCTTATAGAGATCATTTAAAAACGTCCGTTATAATTTAAATCGAGTTTTGTTCTTGTGTAAGAAGCGCTGCATGATTTTAGCTTATGGTATGCATAATGATATTTTACTAAAAGTATGATATTTAGCACTGCATTGAAGATAATTTGCTGCAAAATCTATTTCAGTGAATAGTGTGTCTTACTTTCTCTTATATATTAACTATATCGATTGTATTTGCAAGCAGTAAAAATTTACATGGTTGATCATACCTACCTAGGGCCAGTCAAGAGAAACACCATCCCATCCACAACTGGCGAGTTTGTTGCCCCTAATTGTCTTGGGTTGTTTCATTCGACGTCATACGGAGAATTTGTTCCCATTGCCATACAACTTGTTCCCAATGACAAGACGTCGATTTTCACCCCGACCGACACCGAATATGACTGATTACTTGCAGAAATGTTTTTCAGGGTGACTCAGGGCTGCATCCATCAGGTGTTTAAACTTCGTAACAACGTATTTTCGTTTGTTAAGGACCACCCTCGTATTTGCCAAATAAGCTTCTATGATATATGTAAAACGAAATCATAGAGGAAATAAAGGAAACTGATGATAGTTTCATGTCATGCTTTTCACCTGCAAACATAGCGCAAAAGCCTGTTTTCGACCAAACAAGCTTAACCTTATAAAAATTTTTGGCCACTGATGTGGTATTCCATAGTGCAATAAATTGTTGAAATTTCCGTGCCGACAGTAGTTGCTTGAATGGATATTTTCTGCATGAATCCCAACGATTAGCATTTGCTAAGATTTTGCATTTTTGATTCCGCTTCTTTCGTAGATGTCTACTGAAATTTCTCATGAAACGATTTTCATATTTGTGCTGGAATAGATTTGGAAAAAATCAAGCAGCAAGTTATTTTGCCGCCCAGCTGTACCATGTAAAAGCAAGCGACTGCAGTTAAATTAAAAATTTCAAATTTAGATCGCATTTTTGCTACGAGGAATGTCGCCATTCAGCTGTACATCGGTTTTAAGTTCTGACAATATCCAAGTTAACATCTCTTTAAAAGATATGAAAAGTCTAACAGAACTAAAAAATGAAGTCTCCTACGGGTAAACCTGCTTATTCTACATATATAATAGGTTTACCCGTGGGAGGCTTCACTTTTGTCACATCCCCTCCCATGGCAACTTTCCGCTGTCCAATCTCAAGGCATTCCCACGCAAGGGCGTACACAAGGGGGGGAGGGGTTAGGGAATAACCCCTCCCTTGGGCTTGACATTTTACAAAATAACTAACAAGCAATAATCAGTCAGAAATTTCGCAAAGGTCAGAAATTTCGCTTGACACCGGGAGCCATCTAACCTCATTACGCCTGTTGGCATGTTTTGTGTATATATGTCATATAACCGCTATCTGACTTGTTGGGGACAAAGTCTGGCTTTGTTGGCGAAGACAGGTTGGAAACACTGCTTAACAGCAAACACGGCAGGACGAGCTTTAGCGCGCAAATAATATTGTTTTCGTGGCATTTGTGCAGTAGGCGTGACGCACGAGTAAATAATCATACCCATGCCAAAAGAACGATTGCTAGGAATAATTTACAAGCAAAATTCCAATATGTTTGCATTGAACAAAACCGAAAATATTTACATTCAGTTGTGATGACTAAAATTGGCAGAAAGTCAAACTTGTAGAGAAATCAATAATGGTACTTAATGCAACATCGGCTGATTTGAATTCTTGTATCGCTTCTGAATCGCGACATTTTTTCAAACGAGTATTTAATTCAAAACAAATAATTGTCATCACGGAAGTGCCCCTTCGAGCGAGGGGCCCGCGGCAATTGACCCCGTGGCCTCCCTTTGATCCGACCCTGCCTCACCGTGATTCACCCCGTAACATGTCACTGTAACATATTAATATGCGGAAGCCTCACAACTGGATCATAGGAAGAGAAATCTAATATGTCATAACAGTCCGCGCAGCCGTGGACAATCTGATGATCCTTAGTCTTTATAAAATCTTTGTTGGGAGGCGTTGAAACACCCCCATGATTCAGTCACGAGCCGCCACTGCTGACGGGCGAAAGCAATATTGTACTGTATGAAAGGAAGACAATGGAAAATTTTGAAAACGATGTTGCTCTTGAATTTCTGCAAATCTATTTCTGAAGAAATTGAGCAATAAAAAAATCATCAATAATTATGTTTTGGTGAATGTTTTTATCAGCAATAAACACTCTTGCTTGTTGAAAACGTATTGAAAGGCAATATTAATGACAAAATTTCTGTTAAACATTTTGCGCTTCATTTTACAGAAATCACTTTGGAAGGTGGGATACTCGAAGGGTAACAGCGCAGAAAGTTAAAACGCTTTTCTTTTTCAGAACAGCACAAACTTTTGCTTGACTGAAACATTCTTTAAGTTCGCATCCTTTGTATGAATCTGCGTTGCTCAGAGCTGGCACAAGGAGACCCTAATGCGAGAGGAGCCGAAACTATTGTTGCGTGATGGAAGTGATGTGTTGCTGCCGGCAAAGAACGCCCGTCACGCCAAAGCAATTTCGGTTCCTCTTTTATCAAAAATAACTCGTTGTGGCCAGTCTGGTTGAGCGCTACGCATGGTGATAAAATTCGATAGTATTTTCTACCCTGCAAGAGCTCAGGTGCTTATTACTGCAACCAAACCTTCTTTTCAATTTTTATATTGTTTTCATAAGCAAACATTAACTACAGTTGTTCTCCACAAAAACTGTACCTGTTACGTTTTATCGTCGGTCCTTGACTTGACCTGTGTCCATCTCACAACCTTGCATCAAACAACAATGTCAATGACTTATGCCTTAAAGAAATCTCAAAACGTTTCGGATTTCCAACCCAAAACAAGGCGAAATAAAGCCTCCCACCACTTTATCTTACACATAGTGATGTAACTAGTAATTCATCAGTATCACCCTAAGTTGATTGCCTCTTTGGTCGTATCTAGAGTTGCCAGATCACTTGAAATTTTTTCAAGGACATTTTTTTCAATGAGGTTCGGTCAGTGGCGTGAAGAGATCTGATGATGCCCGGGACGACTCCTTGATTGTATGTCCCCTAACAAATTCTCGTATTGAGCAGTAGAATGGCGTATGATGGTCAATGTAATTGGATATACGCTGTTTGTGACGTCACAATATGACGTTATTTTAATGTTTGGCGTATTTTGTTGACATAGTGTACATACTATTCTGCACGCACGCCCTTACTCGTTATTGTTGCCTACAATGAGTCACTGTAATACACATAAATTAATTGGCGCTTCAAGTTAGGAGTCCGGACCAAAACACAGCATTCAGCGCTAAGACAGAGCAGTTCACAACAGCAAAAATACAAGGCTGCGCATTCAAAGAGTGCAGTAAAACATACTCAACGCTACGATGGGGCGGTTCACAAATAAAAAAATGGCTGCACGAATGTCTCGTCGAATAGCACTCGAGGAGAGAAGGTATGCGGCTGGGATGGCGGACACCCAGGCAGGGTTGCTAGGTTGGCCCTTTTGGGGCCAAATTTAAGATATTTGGCCCCAAATACCACCTGTTGGCCCCAAAATTTTCGTTTGGCCTTTTGGCTCTTTTTTGGCCCTTTTCCAGGATAAACTGGCCCCTTGCAAAAATTAGATCTGACCACCCTGGGTCCTGTCTGAAAAAACATACTTTTTCACTTCTTTGACTAATTCATTACAGATTTTCACCAAATTCCTATATTTTGCAGGTTTTTTATTACAAAATTTTGTTAGGACCCTTAGAGGTTCTGAGTCATCTGTGAAAGTAAGTTCATCAGAATACCTGGTAGCAGTGAGAACTCACGTTATCTAACTTGCTGTTTTTCAGGTGTTGCACGTGTATGTTGATTTTATTCAGATTGTTGTTGCATTAGCATTTATCGAAGGATGGTAAATTTGTCTCAGTTTATGTCTACACATGGAAATTAAGTTGTTCTCTTACGATCTTTCACCACGTACTTCTACTTGTTTTGCTGATGTGCTACAATAGTGATTGAGGAACATTGCCATTTGATGAGTTGCTAAGTACATTTGACTTTGTAACTGCTGATAACTTTTTGGCCCCTTGTCTTAGATTTTGGCTCCTTTCTGGCTGTTTCTGGGCTAGATTTGGCCCCTTGGCAAAAGGTAGATCTGGCAACCCTGCACCCAGGGTTGACAGTTTGAAACTTGCTGAACTAGCCTGCAATAGAATTAAAAATGCCCATAAAGTACGCAAGAAAATTTTCGTTTTAACAGTGTTTATGTGGCTGTTATATGTACAACTACTGTGAGGACAGAACAGACACGCGTTTCTTGTGAGCTGTTAGGATGTGAGCCGTATTCCATAATTTAATTTGGGGATCTTTGCCTGTAGGGGCGAAGCCCACCAAAGCATCCCCGTGGCGACGGGACAGAATCCGCCTGAACTGCCAATTAGTGATGAATCTTCAAATGATCTACACATTGCAAGCACAGGTATGAAGCTGCATTAGAGCACATCCAGGGTTGACACATCAAGAAACGCAACGGGAACTAGTGATGCATCAAAACGTCAGCTAAACCAAGCGAGTTGAAAAAGGACAGTTTCTAAATTTGGCTCAAAATCAATTAAACGACCGTAATTATTTTTCAGGCATTTTTTTGTGATTTTCCCTTGATAGCTTGATCTGGGCAAAGTCACGTCACTATCAATTTAATTGGGTATGTGCCGCACACCTAGAGTATAGGTCCCTAGTATTGAGGATGGTGATAATTACTGGCGTTTGATGACGTAAAAACTACTGTTGACAAAGAAAACAAGTTTCAAAAAATTAAATCCATGCAGCATGTGCTAGTAGCCTTACAATAGGAGAAAACATTTTGCTACAGCATTTTAATATTTCCAGTTTAACTCTTTGGATGCCCACCTTGATTTGGATGCCCGGGCATCACCCCGTTTGCCTCTCCCCTCTACACGCCACTGGGTACGATCTACGGTGGGTTGCTTTCAGAAAGCTTGAATCACGTATGGGCAAGTCAGGCTACGTTCCCCATGTACGAAATTGAAAAATAAACGAAACGCATTATGACGACACAACCTTCCTTCCTTAATTTACTTTTCACTAGACAACTGTTTAAAACCCTTTAACGACCGCAAAAGCCAATAGATTGGCGCGTACGGTTTTGGTTATAACTCGCCACTTGCTGCAGCTAGAGAGGTGTTCAAATCTCTACGGATTCAACAAGTCTAGCAGTTCCGAGACAAAAAAAAATTTTCAGTTTTGGGTTTGGGGTTCTCTTGGGGGGACGTCACAAGTGGGGGTGTTTTCGCGTTTTTATGGCCTACTTTACCCGGCCCTGGACGCCCATCGAATGGGCCCACGTTTTGGCCCAAATATTTTTACGAAATTTAC
>JGI24159J19872_10014612_pt1 | contig 10144 bp, 5 predicted proteins | sample Ectturendosymbi4_FD_19872 | JGI IMG/M metagenome (IMG submission 19872) | reverse complement strand
TTTGCCCACAGTCATCCACCATACTCCTAAGTTGTATGACGTCATATAAAGACTACGATCAAACGTCAACAACGACCCAATACTCGATCAATCAACCATGTGGTGAATCAGTAAAATTTGGCTCAAGTGAGTTGATAAGCGTGTTGCAGCGTCATGTAAAAAAGCCTATTGATAGAACATCCCTGGTGCACGACTTGTTTATTGTTTGGCTAAGATAACAATCGCTTAAATACACATGCCATAGTTTAAATTACTCAAAATCAAAAACCTCCAACTGTGAGCAGTGTTTCGACATTGAAACCACTTTTATTTCAATACATCCTGTACAGGTTTATAGCCTACAGCATAGCCCATAGTGCCGCCCCATGAAAGTGCCCCCAGGGGCGGACCACCCCCCCGCCCCCCCTTAGCTGCGCCACTGGGCCCAATGCAGCTACATCGGTTGCATCGGCTTAAGGCCGGCCCTGGCCATTTACTATAGCATCTGGCCTAACTGTACTTGCTAAGGAGCCAGAGGGAGGGCAATGTCTTCTTTGGCATTCTATTTCCATTTTCGCATTTGTTCTGTTGCACTTGCAGTTCTGTGTTTGTGCAATCCTGAGATTCTGTTTTTTTTCTAACCTTACAGTTGTACTCTATGACACAATGACTCGGTTTGTGCACATTGGAACGGTCGACTTAGAAACAGAAACATGTCTGCGAATTTTATGCAGTGTTGCCAGTTTGGCTTTTTTGAAGCAAAATTTTTTAATTTTGGCCATTTTTAATTCCTCTGGCTTTTTTCATTTAAAAAATAAACAAATGAAATTTGGCCTTTCTGGCTTTTTTTGAACAATTCGATTTTTATGTCGGTTTGACAGATTTAAAGATGACTTTGGCCGATTTCTGGACATTGGCAAGTAACTGGACACTGTTTTTGGGCACAGAATGATAAATTTTTATTGCAAATTTTGCACTAGAATTTTATAATTGTTAGTTCTGCTGTTTCAGGTTACTTCTTAGCAAGACCAAAAATTTTGAGACGTTTACTAATGGAGTGAGCTTTATGCTGTATATGTGTATATTGTCTTTAAAAGTGCTGTGCAACCTGTAATGGATGTTTAAAGTGTCATGTACTGTATTTACCTTGTATTTGGGTCTTTTCGGTGCTTTCTGTTTTTTTTTACGGTTGCTGTGACCTTTTTCACGAATGAAAACTTGGCAAACCTGATTTTGTGCGCGCGCTATCGCAGGTAGGCTTGTGTTGGGTAGTCATTAGTGTTGCTGTTGTTGTTCTGCCACCTTCCACTGTGGGGTGCCTGGATTCTTAACATTAACATTCTGGCACGTGCCGGAGTGGTTGAATAAATATGTCCATGCGCAGGTCGCTGGTGGCTGGTGCTAGGGTTTATTTCGGTGGACTTGTTTCTTCACGGTTGCAAATGCTACCGTCAAATAGATATTGTTGATCTTACGCTTTGATGCAATTAAATACGTTTTCTGCTTTCCCGCAGAGAACTGTTCCAACATGAGCCTGCCATGCTTCGTTATTGCTGATTCGCAAGAACGGTGAGCCACTCAGTAACTGTGGATCGATCGCCCCATCTTTCAGTGGAGAGGCAGGCACGGTACTGAGTTACCGCCACTGGAATCATTAGTAAACTGAGAAGAACTGTACGAATTTATAAAATGGAGGAACTTTGCAAAGGCAGTTAGTAGAACCTAAAGCAACAAGCAAACTACTTCTGATCGCTCGCTTGTTACATGTTTAGCTTTAATTTAAACTGCCCATATATTGAAGGGATCTTCCCTAGTTGGATGATTTTGTTGTTGTGGTATATAGACCCACCCGACGAAATACTCAACTCCACAAAATATTCATAATGAACAAACTTATTTCCATGTACTATTGCTTAAACTTCACAAAATATGATGAAAATAACTTCTCGCCACAAACTTAGATACAGTGCATGCATACAAGCAGCACAAGCTCTACATTCAAAATGGAAAGATATACTCACCAACTGCTTTAACTCGTCCTTTGAACGACGTAAATGACAGAAGTAGCACAAGAGTCAATGAAGTCATATGCATCACAAACATTTTTGTTCCCATGGCAGCACATGCAGACACTAATTTTGTAGCGAACACTGAAAGAGAGCAGCCACGTTGCTTAAATTTCAACAATACTTGCGCAAAAGAAAAATTCATTGATGTTTCAGCAGAACATTCCTTAAGTTTCCTTTCGGCTGCTTCCATCTACTGAAACGGTGTGTTTTGTCTCTAAAATCTAATTTTTACATTTCTTACATTTTATATTTGACAGGATTAATGCGCGTCATTTCCAATGTCATTTGTTTCACCCGTTGCAGGCTTAACGCAAATTAGTCACATTGCCTTTCACCACAAGTTTCTTTTCGGTTTTGGAGGGCCATTTTCAGGAAATATTCAAGGACGAGCACCTGTGGCTTAGCGGGGACTACATATGGATAGCTGGTTACTGTTTGCACATCACTGTGTTGAAAGCAATGTTTTACTGGGAAGAAATGTGATGACACGAGTATATAAACTCCACAGGTGCATGCCAACATCAAAAACAAAAATATATAAAATTATTTGAAAAAATGCAATAAACTCAGTGAAACAGACCTGATCGTTTGAATCTAAATCGCATCGACTTCAAGGAAACAGATAATAATTTCCAAAATAATTTTAAATTCAAAGTTTACTCGTCCCCGTGTCCCCCACCTAATTGCCCATGCATGCCTGCAAGTACCCTGGCCAAAATAAGCAAGTACCCTAATTCAGTAACTCAGCTACAAAATTCGATTGATAATGGCTCGTTGTCTGTTGCTTATGAATCACAAATAATCAACTAATTACAACAATTAGCTTGACATGGTCTGAAGCTTACACACCAGATTTTAGAACAGGAGTGGGGAACCTACGGCCCGCGTGAACATTTGATATGGCTCGCATCAGAATTTTCGTTACCCAATTTAGAACACAAAATCGTGCCAAAACGAAGCTCCATGATAAGCAGGTACTTAAGATAGTATGTCATAAGAAAACTCTATCCCTCGTAGTAACATAAAGGTAGAATTTTTGGATATAATCAATTGTTATTTGTGGCCCGCCAGCGATAATCCACAATTTATGCGGCTTGCGGCCCGCCATTGATAATCCACAATTTATGTCCCCCTTGACAGTAAATAGGTTCCTCACCCCTGTTTTAGAATGTGCAAATCTAGGTTAAATCCTGAAAGTCATTGGTTGGTTAATGGTTCATTTTTGCTGACAGAAAGTTTATGTAGAAAGCCTGTTCATTGTGACAAGTTTGTGATACATCCTTGTGAACCCTTTCGTAGTGGTGCACGCCACGCATATTTTGATGCACTCTAGGGCACACCGTGCACACCGGTTGAAGAGCACTGAGTTACACTACTGATTTGTTGACTGCACGAGTATCTCATTAAACAATCAATATGATTTTTTTCCGGTGCTTGATCCTTACAGATTAGTAATTTCGTTTATTGCATTCATTCATATCGTATGTTGTCTGAAAATATACTTACATCAAACCATGCAAATGGGGTTTGTTTTCGTTCTGAAGATGTTTCAAAGACAAACGTAATCGCGATTGTAATCGTGATTACTTTCAATGTAATCGTAATCGTAGTCGATTACATTGTGATTTTGTTTATTCGTAATCGTAATCGAGGAGGTGGCAAGTAATCGTAAACGTGATCGATTACATTTGTGATGTAATCGCCCCGTGTCTGCTTAACTTACTGCAGAGCCATGGTAATATTCGATTGTGGCTTCGTTTTCGCAAATACACAACCGTTTTCACACTTTGCGTAGACCGAGTGGGTCAAACATAGGCAAGTTTGTTTAGGCAGGGCCGGCCTTTAGCCGATTGGACCGATTGCATCCAATCAGGCCCCGCGCTCAAGGGGGCCCCGCGCTACGCCCACTGACTTCCGCAAACTCACAGTTTCAATCCATGCTGCTTGTGCAGTGCCGGCGCGGGGCCCACAGTATTTTTAAGCGTGGGGCCCATTGTTAACGGAAATAAAAGTGAACTGCACGATTTTTCAACGCCTTAATCATCACAATTCGTTCTTATAATCGAAACAATGGCCATTGTTTTTCGTCAGTGCGCTGTCAGTTTTTTTAAACAACAGCTAATTTAGACAAAGGTTAAGTTTTGAAACTGCTCTCTGTTTCAATTAGAATTGTTTCGTATTTGACAGGTCAAGTTTCGATAGTTATTGCTGTTTCGACAGTTACTGCTGAGCTGATGTGTTCTGGAGGTTAAATTTTAGTTTGTAATTACAAATGTGTGCTGCTTCCAGTCAGTCTCATTCCATTTCACTTTTGTAGAGATCTAATGAGGCAAATTGATATCGGCGAAAATGTTTGAAATAAACCTATTTTTAATTATTCGAACTGACGACTACTACAGGCAGGGGTGTAGTGCTAAGAAAAGAGTTGCGGGAACGCCATTCCCACACGTTCCCACCGCACTACACCCAGTGGCGTAACTGACGGGGGCAAAGGGGCGAGCCGCCCTCCCTGGCAAGCTGAATGTAAAAATTGGGCCCCCTTTACTTGACATTTTGATATTTAGATTCTTTAAATTTGTTGTTATTTTGCGTTTTTCGGGACGTTTTCTGTTTTTTTTATCTAGTATGGATGTCCACGACATCCAAAGATTCACTATCATTTCTTAACCTTTTTCTGAGTTTTGGCTAGTAGGTCCCCTTCAGCTAAGCTTTGCACCCCCTGACTCAAACCTCTAGTTACGCCACTGACTACACCCCTGATTTAGTTTGAAACTGAATTTTGACACCAAATATTTCTTAGATGCTCTCACACGCAAAAAGTTCCTTTAGCTCTCGCAATCCACTACACATAGAAATTGTAATGAAAAATCTAAATCTTAAAGTAACGTTACTATAAGTGCAAAAAGTTCACCCCTGACTACAGGTGTTCAAAAAATTACGGTTCCTTGAAAAGCAACAGAAAATTTCATTAACAAATATTAGCAGTTAAGCCATTTGCAAAGTGAAAGAAGTGTTGGGACCACCTTATTTGGCAAAATAGACGTGACAGTTAGGTTTAAGCCAAGCAAACCTCATAACGTTCTTGTGGTAAAAGTTGCATCATGAAGTGCTGCCGAAATAAAGTTTATGGCAATATTCTCACACAGATTAGCATCTAAGCTTCTGAGATATAGCCTAACAAATTCAGAAGTTACAAAAAGTCTGTAAAGGTGCACAGATGGGATGACTTTTGTGGATGTTTTGGGGCATGATACAATACTTGCCTGTTTTGAAAAATTCCTGAAAAGTAGGTTTATAGTTTATGGGAGATGTGCAATTAATTTATATTTATATATATATATATATATATAAACTTTTGCTGGATATTCAAAAATGCTCTAATAAGCGGTTTGTGTTCTTAATCGACGGTCCTCTGTTAATGAAGGGGGTTCACTATAGCCATCATTGAAGTGTATATAGTGATAGGTAGGTGTTACACTGGTGCTTTGTTTTGGGATGTTTATCTAATAATATTTTTTTTCTATAACTAAGATAAATACCATGAGTCAAAGACCAAGAAACATAGGTCAAAAATTTTAAGTGGCAGTCAACAGAGGGCTAAAGCTAGGGCGAAAAGGCCAACGCAGAAAAAGGGAAAGGTGCGTTGGACAAGTATTGTAACAGACCTACCTCGTCTGACAAGGAAGTGGTACACATGATGAGGTTTGCAAGGACGAAAATTCAAAATTTGTTGGAATCGTTGGATAACCTAAGAATTCTGTTACATGGCAAAGGGTCATAAGTCGGAAAGACTGGGACTATTTAGCCCAAAGAGAACCACATACAATCACAACAGAAGTTTTCCGCAGAAACGAGAGTGACGACACACGATTTTCTGAGTTGACTGCAAAAGAGTACTGCCGAATGTTCTAATGCTAATAATTCAGTGGCGTAGCCAGCCCATAATTGTTTGAGGGGTCAAAAATTGGGGGGTGAAATGTTGACTTGAGGCGAGCAACAGTATTTTTGTTTGGGACGTCGCTTCTCAGAGCACAAAATGAGTAGAATGCCAAAAATATAGGTGGCCATGGCCTCCAGGGCCCCTTGGTTACGCCTATGGCTAATATGCTCGGCATCGCAAACTGAATTTATTGCTACTACTGCAAACGTTTAGCTCTGGATTTGCAGTCGCTTTACATCCAATACCTCCTCTCAGTTGAGGTAATAAGTGTAGTGACTCATGGATTTATCGGGTGTTACGCCGTTATTTGTTGAAGTCTCCGCTTGAGAGATAAAACTGGGGGTCATGCCTTCGAGCTTCGCTCTTTCACATCAACGATTTCTACAATTATGACTTGAATTCACCTCAAATTTCTGCACACGCCACTGAGTGGGGCCCCGAGAAAGTGCTTCCAATCGGTCCCCGCACTTGCTAAGGCCGGTCCTAAACTTTAGGAGCATGTATAACTTTCCTCAATTAAAAATTGTCTATATAATATTAGTGAATCTTATTGTTAACTCTGAAAAGCTAAATAGATCAACACCAAATCGTCATGGGAAGCAGGCTTAGTGCAATTAGCGTACAAAAATACTACCGCAGTCGCATCTCATAGCGTTTATTGACATAAAATCCAAACATTTTTCAAACGCTTTGAAGGAATCTAGCGTTTACATTTATCAGTTCAAGAATTAGACAAGATCCACGTCTTAGTCTACATGCGCGCAAGGTTTGCAGACATGCTTCGGGAGTCGTAGTCTTAGAGCAAAGTCGCTACTCGGCTTCGATTGAACGTGTGTTGGTTCAGAAGTATCTAAATAAGAAAAGCGCAATCACAATGTCTGTCACGATGACTCCTTGCACAACTTCAATATTGGCTGCAAAAAGCATATTGCAGATCTAGCACTTATTTGATTATGTAGCATGTATCAGCGGACTACATCTGCAGTTTATAACTACAACATTGTGATAATATAACTTCAAATCCATGATTAGGAAAACATGAATAATGCTCTAGCAACAAATCGACGCATTATAAAGAGCTTGAAATATTTAAAGATGTTTTCTAACTGAAAAGATGCTGAAGTGATTACCGTCCATTGTACAGCCTGGTCCTGTTCGGCACATTTTCAACACACTATAGCTACAATCAACGACAATGCAACGTTGTATTGTCGTAGAAAAATTTGTTTCACATCGGTCTTACACCCGCTCGCGCTCCTTTTTGCTCTGACGTTGCTTTAATGCGTGCGAACCCCGAAATTAGTCCTGTAGACGCGACCCATGCCCGTACCCACCGGGGAGCATTTCTCTCCTAACTTTGTTGTGCCCAAAAAATTTATTTTGAACATATAATAAAAACAAAAATCTTGCCCCTCTATAAATGTATTTTGACCCCCCAAAACTGAAAACCAGGCTACGGGCCTGTGTGTAGCTTGTGAAAAACGAGGCCCACTGTTTGGGACCCGTTTCAAACCTTTTCTGAATTAATGATATAAAGCGATTTCAAACCGTGGCTATTCCCTGAAAATCGCATAGTTCGATTAACAAAAATAGCCACGTTTTGGCCTACAATAGGTAACAGCTTTTGTGTGACACCCAACGATTGTCGCAGACAACTTTTGGCATTTAAGCACGTGAAGACCTTTTTGGCGCCCCCGTATTTGACTGCCCTCCCCAAACGCCTGGTCTGGATCCGCCACTGTCTACGATAGTTATATGATTTCCAAGATTCAAAGGTCCTGACGTCAATTCTGTGACGTCACAGTCATATGAAGTTTTCAGACAGGCCTAGAAACAACTATATGCGGGCGATTACAGGGACCGAGTTGGCTTTTGACGCCCCTTTAGTCCCAACTCACTCTTCGCATCTATACTGCCATGAACGGGCGGGGTGGGGGCGCCAAAACTGACTTTGTCCGCGGGCGCGGGAAACCCTAAGTTAGCCACTGATTAAAACATTCTTATGATCAACAATTTTATACGAGAGATTAAACAATATGGCAATGCTTTCTATAGAAAATGGCATTACTAAAATCATTGACCTTGAAATGATATTCAGAGACTTTGCAAATAATAAAGCCTGAAAAATCTTTTTCTAAAAAACCTGTGTATAAGCATTACGTCTGTAATTGCTATACTTGGTAGTTTTTTAAAATTATTAAATAAAGTTTTCATCGTCTTTCAAGATTTTAGTACATCAAGCATTTATTTTTTTTTTGGTGAAAAACCAACATACTACACAAGATGAAAACATATATGAACTTTTACTTATGTACAGTATAGAGTGGGACCTCGCCATCAAATTTCTAATTGGACCACGCAATTCCTAGCACTGGCCCTGGCCAGAGGGCCACATAAACGGCTACAAAACAGTTGAGGAACGGACATCTTACGTAATATGATTGTTTCGGGATTTGTTAGATTCTACCAAATCAACAAATTTTTCGTATATATATTATTTTTTCATTATTCACAAAATGACTATGGGTCCGAATGAAATGGTCTTGCGGGCTGGATTGAATGGCTTCGCGGGCCAGATTTGGCCCGCGGGCTTTAGTTTGGAGATCCAGGTTTAGAGTATTTTTTATCTCTATTTCTACTTCGATAGGCGCCAAAAAGGGGTGCATTTATAGCAAAAGGGCGCCATTAAACGGGGTGCCACAGACGTTTGGAGGGCAGTTGCCCCAAACTGCCCCCTGGATCCACCACTCTTGTAGAGTTGTATCTTGCAATAAGTAATATATTGGTGATAATATGTTCCAGGCCAGTAACCAGCTTGGGACACTAGGCGGGGCGAAGAGTTTTGTGAGATGCCCAGATTTTTTAAACTATGTCCAATAGTTTTAAACAATGTCCAACAAATTTTTCCAAGGGGAGCCCTCCCTGCGCCCCCCCTGGTGACGGGCCTGACATGTTCAAACCTGAGTGGATTTGAAGCACTGTTATGAAGCAGAATTAACAAGAAAACCTACATGTATAAATAAGCACAAACTTAATTGACATTTTAAGAAAGGAGTGACCCACGGCATTTCGAAAAAGGGGAAGGCGACGCAAGTGCCTCATTTGCCTCATTTCCCTAAATCCGCCACGTCAACAAGTTGCTGCACTTCATTATTTGGCGAAGAAACAAAACATCACAAGTTTGAAATAGTCTACCGCATGGTTGTAAATTTAATGCCAGAACATTTTGGCTCACTCTGGCAGAAATCAATAACCCAAAACATAAGTTTGATTTTTTGAAAGCGGTCGAGGACAACACGTATTCTGCACTTTCAACTAAACGTAAAGGGCCTTATATCCGTTCTATTGACAAAGCACTAATTGTTTTCGCTCAACTTTGTGCATTAATTTCAGACTGACTAAATGACGCTCTACCGCTGCAAATTTTGCTTCTGCACCCTTTGCTATTCCCATCCTTGCCTCTTTTGTCAAAGGACACAAAAATAGCAGAAAAGTCGCTAGAACTGTCAAGATTCAATAAGTATGTTTCAGTGTTTACACAAATCCAAAAGTATATCAAAGAGCACTCAGATTTTCAACAAAACCATGTTTAAACATCATCCTGACGCCGCCAACAATTACATGAATTATGATCAGCTACAACGCAAGCTTGACATAGAACGATTTCTGCACCGCCTTCGCATTAGCAACCTGCCTGCTTACAATCGTGCTATGTCACGACCTCCGTTAGATCCAGAAATTGTCATGTCACCCACAACAAAACACCAACGGCAAGCAAAGCCCTTTTTAACCTTTCACAAAGCGGACTGTCTTATCCAGTGTGACGTTGATTTCCTTCTTTCAACCAGTGCAGTGCTAAATGATTGGTGGAGGTCATGCGACGCATCTTCCGCTTGTGAGAACAGCTCCAGCGGTCAGTCTGCTTCACCTACATCCTTCAACTACATCATCACCTGAAGGCCTATACTTGTCATACGCGTTGTTCCATGGATTCAGCGTCAAGTCATCGAACAAGCGAGATTTTTATTCGAAAGGTCTGCAAGTGCCCTACACGCAAAACCAAACAGGTGTATGTACCCGTTAGTATAGGTGGATGATATATTACGCCTTACCATACGAAAGACTGGATCGGGCAATGTAAGTGTTCACGTACTCT
>JGI24159J19872_10014609_pt1 | contig 10144 bp, 5 predicted proteins | sample Ectturendosymbi4_FD_19872 | JGI IMG/M metagenome (IMG submission 19872) | reverse complement strand
ACGTCATGGCCATTTGTGCCCGACAAGAGTAACCTCTTTGCAATTGGCCATTAATCCCGCAACCTATACATCGGACTGCGTCAGCATGTCTAGCGGTCGACGCAACCTTCACCATGGAAACATCAATCTCACGTACTTAATTTTGCGAACTTGATTCAATTCATTTGCCATTGAAGTTGAGGCACATCAAGATCATTAAAATATTAATGTGGGAAAACGAACAGAAGCCGGAGCCACACTGATGAAAACTAAGAGCTCGGGAGCTGGAGTTATGTTCATGAAAAGAAGAACTCCGGAGCTGGAGCTGTGTGATATTTGCGACGGCTCCGAGGCTCTGAAATGATCCACACTGCAGCCAGGCATATAGACGATCCAGAATAAAAATTTAACAGATAAATTGTTTTAGCAACAACCTCCAATGATTATTATAAATGAAAATAGTAAATTAAAATTTGCGCAGTAAATTAAAATTTGCAAAAAACTAACAAGTCATAATAGTAGGCTACTGAAGCTAACTCAATCATCGCTTAGTGGTTGAGCATTTTCGCACCCCTTTGTGTTGTTTCGCTCCCCTATCACCCCCTTTGTTTTTTACGCCCCCTTGCCCACCAAAATCGCCTCCAAGGGGGCGATTCCGCTCACTTTGATAACCACTGAGTTAGAACAGAATTAGATGATGTAGTTATAAAGCATCCTAATTTAACTTTTGCCGCAGAAAGTTGTACCTTCTCATTGGTCGCGGATTTACCATTAGGCTAAAATGGCTTAAGCCTAGGGCCTCCGATTTCAGGGGGGCCCAAAATTTGGGGAGTAAGGACAATTTCCAGCATTTCTGCAGGCAATTACATTTGTAGTTTTGTTTTGGTTCAACGCATGTTGTTTTGCTATGGCGCTAACAAAATATCTCTATAGATTAGAAGAATGAGTGCGGAGGATTGAAGTGAATGACGATGAGCATTCTCTTTTTATGGCGTTAGTAATTGGTTATTGTTACGTATAATGTGTGGAACAAAACGCCTGAATCCATTATTCAAATTACACGAGGCCAGGGAGGTACTCAATGAATATGTAATGGGAGTATAGTCAGATAACTTCATCGCTGCCTTTTCGTTAGTTTTATTGTGACTGTTTTTGTTCCTGATATCGAGGGAATTGAGAATAAAGAAATATGTTTATGTTTTGGAACAACTTTTTCAGTGAATGCAACAAGCATGTGTAGTGCTAATTTGCATGACATCAGTCGTCTCAAACTTTCCATAAGCGTCCCAATTTAAAATAGCCTAGGGCCCCGAAAATTAAAATTCGCCTCTGCTTCTCATACATTTCATTGTCACCATGAGAAAAGTTTTCATAGAGACGAAACTGTCATAATGAAAATTGGTAAATGGTGATAACGTTTTCATTCTGAATAGAAAGGTCGTAGTAAGGCACAAAATTAGCAAATGATCGTAAACGGTCAATTATGTTAATCACTTTCTGATGTCGACGCAAAATTTCAGTGTGCCACTGTCAAGAAAACTGTAATGGAATTCAACTCCAAGCGTTTGTGTAGACTATCACTTGTAGAGATGTTGGTATTTAAAAATAATAATAGGAGAATGATTTCGCCTATGATTAGGTGCAGCGATAACGACAGTTTTGCCAGGGTTGAAATGGTATTCTGTTGCGGTTGTCTATTCCCTAGGTTGCCTACAATGTTTTTGATGTGAGCTTATACGCCTGGCAAGGATTCCAGCACCTCACAAAAACGTTTTTTCGGTGATACAGACTGTTTATAAATTTCAATACTGACCACCGTCTGAGGGCGGTTTTATTTTTGGTTTCTCCTCAAAGTTTTCGTATGACCATCGAGACCATCAGGAATTAACAGAACAGAGGCGGGAGTTCATCAATATGCATTTGCGCAAATGTATGCGCTGAATTTGATTGTTTTGCGGCAAAATTGCACTAAGTGTTTTAATTTCTACGGAAAATTGGGGAGCAGTTCTTTCCGTTATTGTTTTTTCCGAAATTTTCCTGAAGCCCTGAGAGATACAACGTTTGTTGGTGCAAAATCGTGAAAAATTTTTACAGAATCCCTGTAAGCGCAAACAGAAATTCGCATGTTGTCTCAATATAAATGTGTCTATTTATGGAAAATTTTTGGAAGATTTCCGTCCTGATCTTTGCATTTTGTATGTTCCTATCCATGGTTTCCCAGCCATGGCACAACCTCTTGTAAATTGTATTGCCTTCCTCCGCACGGAGATTCGGTCTGCGCTTCCCACCAGCAAAATACATAGCTTGATACGGGCGGATGGCAGCCTCTCTCTCTCAGGTTTCAACTTTGCCCATAGTCATGTTTTTCAGTTTAAAAGTTGTCGCCTTAAAATGCTAGTACCATGAATTTAACAAGGTATACACCTGGTTTGGCACATTTATTTTATTCAGTTACTCGCAACACATGTCACTGGGTAAATACCTTCTGGACAGATAGACATCGGTTTGTTTCATGAAACGTTTAACCGGAAAACCCATGACAACGTGCCAAGCAGGAAAAGTAATAACTGTCGCTGTTAGCAATAATTGCCCGCAAATACATTTTACATTTAAACAACGATTGTTGTCAGTATTATTTGCAAAACGTAATGAATGGTCAAAAGTTCGTTACCTTCGTTTCCGAGAGTCCTGACGATAATTGTAATATTGAACAAGATAAGGTACCTTCCTGTCTTGCAATCAAGACCGTAACCAGGAGGGCGAAGCCCCCTAGAACATTTTATCCCCACCTGGAAAAATGTGTTGGACATAGTTAAAAAATTATGGGCCCCTCTCGAAAAACTCTTCGCCCCTCCTGGTGTCCCAACCTGGTTACGGGCCTGCTTACAATCAGGCCCATATGAAGAGAACCAGAGAACCACAAAATTTAAATGATGCACGCTATCGACTTTATTCTAATAATCCCATGGAACGTGGCCCACGAAACGTGGTAAACAAAAATGATGGGAAGCAGCCTTGTGTTGCGAGGACCTTATGTCCTTTTCAGAAACAGCCTTATGCTATGGCAAGGAACAGCCTTATGCTGTGGGGCAGCCTTGTGCTACAGAGACGCAAAGACCTTGTGTATTTCACTAACGGACCAACCTTCTCGGTCCTCGTAATGCTCAGAATAGTTCTCCGCTACTAAATGAACAAACCAACTCGGTGGTCAAGGAATGCGGAACGAAGCAAAAACGCAGCCCGACAAGTACTCGAGGCCCGATCATCAATCAACTGGAAACGTTGCGTTAAGGACAACACGCGAGCAAAAATACGCAGCAATGCTGCGAACGTTACAGATAACATGCATTTTTCGTTCTATAGTATATGCAAGGAAGTGTGGCGGCCTGGAGATGACACCACATGTAAATAAATGGACACTGGTAGATTGTGCCCATAAGTAACAAGTCACTGTGGTAGTTACCACAAGCAAAATTCACTTAACCGTATACAGGCCCGTAGCCAAGTTTTAAGGGTTGGGGGGGCACAATACATTTTTAGGAGGGCAGTATTTTTGTTTTGTTTTATGTTTAAAACAAATTATTTTATTTAATTTTCAGCGATTAACTGGGCAGCATATCGCCAGTTGTCTGTTTTCAGTCTGATCATATAAGATTTGTGATTGTACCGGAATGCTACGTGCCATGGGCAGCCAAGAAGGAGAGGAAGACTCCAGCACCTTTCTCAAATTTTCAAAAACGATGACTTTTTCCAGAGAAAGTATCCACACAAGACTAAGAGCATTTGTTTGATCATGCGCTTTTCTCCGGAAACAACAAAGAAAAACAATATTTAAAAAATTAACCTATGCTTCAAGCAGGCCCGTAACTAGGGGGACAAAGCACCCTAAAATTTCTTTCACCTCCCCTGGAAAATGTGTTTGACATAGTTTTCAAAATTTGGACCCCTCTCAAAAAACTCTTCGCCCAACCTGGTTATGGGCCTGGATTCAAGATACTTTTCTGACTACGCGCCAATGCTTGATGCCTGTTTGGTGCATTTGATTCAGTAAAAACTTTGTTCGATGTTTGCCTGATGCACTGTTAACTCTTTTTAAAAACATAACAATATTTGGTATAAACAACAAAACTGAACCAATTTTATTCGCATCAGCATTTAAAGTGAAGACACTGGTAAGAAAGAAACTCCGTCTAATTTCTCACAAGAGTCACAACAATGCACGAGATTTTATATAATAGATACATGCATTCTATTGGTCACTGAAACAATCAATTAATTCTTCCCATTAACAGCTGGAAGTCGAACCATGCCAGGGATGTCGTGCTAACAAAAAGGTGTGGGACCAGGGGCGAATTTTCATTTTCCGGGCCTTAAGCTGTTTTAAATCGGGGCCCCCCTCTTGAAAGTTTGCGACGACTGATGTCATACAAATCAGCATTACACATGAGTGATACATTTACTGAACATGCTGTTCCAATTCATTATCATATTACTTTATTCTGAATTCCCTCGATATCAGGAACCAGAGCCATGTCAGCCGCCCTCCATACCCCCACTTGGGGACCACGCTGTAACAGGGGATCCAAAATTCAGCGTTTAAGCCCCAAAACAAAATTTTAACTTGAAACACTAGAAATCACTGAAGTTTTTGTCAATCCGTATCCTTTTCTGTCCTGTAAGTTATAGACGGAGCAGTATCTGCCGCTGTTACTCGGAATAACATCCCCTGATCAGTGCCGGCGCTATCTTTAGGCAAACTAGGCGTCTTCCTAGAGCGCTAGGCCAAAGGGGGTGCCAAAAAAGAGCCAAGAAATATACAACTATGTCAGTGGTTCTGAAAGTGACAAACGACCACCAAGTAAAAGTAAATGAACATGATGAAAGTGAATGGAACACACGTTCACGCAATTTTTCAGGTTCGCTGCATAGGGTCAATACTTTTGGTATTAATTTCAATTTCATATATTTTTCAGGTAATAAACTTTTCTAATTTACAAAAACTTCCTTCTTATTTCCACAATGTACAATGTGATGATATGCAGAGTAACGATCTTTGTATAGGACGGGAGGGTGCTTGAATGGATCTTGCCTGGGGCAGGGTTGCCAAGTCTAAAAAGACCTTAAGCTAGAAAAATTGCAAAATACCGCTTGAATAAGACCAATTGTATAGGCTTCTAGACCAATTATCCACTAGAATTTAGCAGATTTACGCCGCCAGAGCAGTTATTTAGCAGCTATACAGGATTAAAATCCGCTAGATCTAGCGGGAACTCCGCTAAATTGGAACCCTGGCTTAGGGTGCTTACAAAGCTATCAATAACATCCTGTTGTCAGGGCCAGCAACGCTTGCCCTCCTTACTTAATGAAATTCACTTCAATAATTTTAAGGTTGCCATTTCTATTATTTTAATTTCTTGCTGTTCCTGATCCTGCCACTTTACCAAAGTACAGGGACGCCGGAACGGGGGTGAATTACGAAGGCACTGCCCCCCCTGCCCTTTGATAGGGGGTAACGGGGCACAGGTGCCCTTACATACAAGTATCATAAGTAATTTAATGATTTATCAAGATCAATTTGAAACAAACTTATTGCAACTATTCGCGCACACCTGAAATTCATGATGGTTTTCTATAATTGCTGTTAATAGTTTCGAGGTCAACATTGTTGCTAAACATGTAAATGCGTAAAGAATGACTATTTTGCTTATTGGTGGGCTTTTACAGTGAAGTCAAGTAAAAAAAGTTTCGAACTCGTGGTACGTCAAAGGCATGGGCGTCCGCAGGGGCGTCAAAACAGGGGCGAATCCTGGAAGGGCGATTGAGGTGATCGCTCTCCCTAAAACCAAGGCGATCGCTCCCCCCTATATCCATTGTTTTGTAACAGAAGTGTTGTGAAGTATACTTCATCTTAAAGTAGTGAACCCGTAATGAGACTTGGCTGACAAATATTCCTGAAATCGACCCCTTAACCTTATTGCCTGGATCTGCCCTGGGGTCAAAACGGGCATTTGCCCCTCTCTGGAAATTGGGACCAAGAACTAAAACTTTCTAGAAAGTTTGACGTCAACAGCCCAATTCCAATTAATTTATTTATTTATTGCAAAAACAGTTTATTTGCCGGTGCGATACTCACACTGTGCAAGAGCCAGGTTCACTGTTCTGGTGTCATTCAGTGCTGAGCTTCCAGTTCACTCATGTCCGCTCCTTTGCCTGTAGACACAGGCTTTGCCAGAGGGGCCTAGGGGGCCATGTCCCCCACACATTTTTAGAACATGTAGTTATTTGTGCTTTGAGAGGCAGTATCACAAACAAACTAGTGTTATTAGCCTAAAATCAAATATTTTAGCCCCAACCAAAGTTTTTCGCCCCCCAAATTTTTGGGCTGGTGTTGAGTTCGTTTTACTCCTCAACATGAAACATTCTGTGATCCGGAAGTAATCCAAGAAGACGACGCAGATTACAAACGAAAATCACCAACGAACGAAAATCCGAAGTTTATTGACGAATCCAAATCAAGTCAAACGAAGACGAACATTGAAAACATTATTTACTGTAAAACTGTATTTGCGTATTTGCTGTACTATGATGTTAAAGAGCGAGTAACAAAAACCCATAGAAAAACCGTATTGAAAAACATAGTCCGAAACCTGATAAAAATTGTAATCAAAATTATTACGATTTCGGATGACCCTAATTTCTAGAAAAGTGACGTCACGGACGCCCGATTACACCAGACGCACGTACGATTATGCAATCCGTACGAAACCACGAAACCTAGGGCGTAATCATGTGATCGAAGTCGACCAATGAGAATCCAGAACCGTAGCTACAAATACAGGTGCATCTGGACACTTGAATCAGTTGATCTCATGGGCTTACCAGCCTCAACACCTTAACCAGTAGTGGGCTTACCAAACTGGATAGTTGCTGGCGAACTTGTGGGGTCTGGCAAATTCGTGAACCAGAATACGCTTGTAGCTGACTACTAGGCCAGAAAGGCTAGACTGACGGAACTACCAAAAGTATAGCCAATTATGGAAAGCTGGTTGTGGTGTTGATGCTGAATAAATTGGGTTACTTTCTCAAACTCTCTCTCCTGATGTGATAATAAAACTGCGTAGTAACCTTTGGTAATTATAAAACCTGTATATTCTGAAATATAATATAAAACTCTCTTGTTAACCCCTGATGTTCGTAGTAACTAATGTTATGTGCTTTAACTAACAATTGTTGATATAAACCCCTGTTGTGATAGATATTCGCAGTGCTTAAAGCTATAGTAATTAAACCATGAGTGAATACAATTAATTGTTGTGATACACTGAGCGAAGTCGAGCTAGACCGGCGGGTCCAGGTTTCTTAATTGTTAATCTGGGCGTGCCATGGACATTCCTATGGACCAGTGCTCTCGCGGAATGTCCTAAATGTCTTGTGGTTTGCTTCTTTTGGAAGGGAGCCGCAACATAAGAAATGGTGCCACCAGTGAGGTATGTTTTTTTATAAAAAATACGGTAGTGCCTGGCATAAAAGGCTACTACCTAAGCTTGACTTTTATGTTAGAAAAATACCTTTCATCTAATACAACATGTTAATAACATGCATTTTATCACATAAAACCTTCATGTTTGGCCTTTTTTAGTGGAGAGAGAGTGATACCCTTGACTATACTTGGAATTTATGAATTAGCACAGAAGATAGGAAATTTAGACAGAGCAGAATTTAATATGTTGAAAACAGAAAGAGAATAGGCGTGACTTACAGAGGAAAAATAAAAATTACTAGATCAGGCGTCTATTAGAAAGGTTTGTAATACTATGGAAACAGGTGGTAAGTCTATGAATTATTAATTGGTGTTTTAAGATCTTTATGGTACCAAAAGGCTCGTAATCCTAGTCGTTAAGCTTTGCATAAAATATTATATTATTTTATTCTTATATAATAAACCCACCTGGAACGACAATTCTTTTAATATTTAAAACAATGTATTGGCCCACCAACTTGAATGAATAAATTGAACTAATCATAAAAAAAATGCTTTAAAAATCTCTGTAAATTGTCTTTTATCTCATACCTGGAAACCATTTTTATCGAAAACCGTAGACGACAAATGAGGGTGGAGAAAAACCTTTGCTAATAAGTAATATATACGCTAACTTTACTATCTTAAGAAAACAGGAGGTAAGTTTGTGAAATTTTTCTTTTTTGTCCGTTTTATGTTTTGAAGTTAATAAATTAATAACTGACCCGTTTAGGAAGTTTCAGATTAATAATATTGGATCAATAATTTAAAAATGACCATAAGAGCTACTGAAAGCTGTGTACAAAGCTTAATGGTCAATGGAATAAACGTTGCTGATGTAATGGTCCGAACTCCAAAAGTTCTTTTGGATACTTTTGGATTACAAAATTTAAAAATTGGAATTGATGTTGCCTGCCAAACTAGTACCTCAAGCACAAGCTCGGAAGATTGGTTTGAGGAATTCTTGAAAAATATGGAGGTGATGGAAACTCAATTAGGTACCTGGTTGGCAGAGGAATTTGAAGACAATTTTAAATATGATCCAATAGACTGTATTATACAAGCCATCAACTCTATACATTTTGAAGGACCACAATGCCCTATATTGAAACTGCAAGATCAGTTGCAAGCCAAGAATTTGAAGATGGATATACTAACACAAAACCCTTTATTTTTTTTAATGTTTAAACAAAAACTTTATAAGGAATTTCAAGGCTCTCTTTTCTGGTGTTGGCCATTGCTGAAATATGTGAATATACGCGATTTCCAATGGCAAGTTATGAGGTTATGGGAATTTTTGATAAACACCCCAACAGATGAAGGTACCTATGGGTGGTTGCAGAAGCTGATCAAGGAGTAAAAACTATTACAATATGCAACCACATTCATTACTCATGGTGCTTGTTACCTTCAACTGTTATTTAACATGTTGATGAGCAGTGGCGACTTGTGGTGAAAATGGCCGGGAGGGCTGCGAAATTTCATCTCTGGTTGAACATACAGGATTGTCGCCCTGCCCCTGGCTGTTCATAATGGCGTTTACAGTCACTCCAGCAGTCCTAAACTTATCAAACTGGCAATTTTCAGTTTTCCTTATTGATACATAGAAAATATTCACTTCAGTTTAATGAAACCGAACCCAAACCGTAAACACAAACACAAAAGAATTAACCCAACCGGTCCCATCAAAAGTATGATTCATAACCAGTGCCACCAAAGCTGTTAAGGCGAGAGTCGAACCCAGGACCACCCGCATTGGAACATTCCGCTCGACTACTAAAGCTATACTAATAAAACCATGAGTGAATGCAATTAATTGTTGTGATACACTGAGCGAAGTCGAGCTAGACCGGCGGGTCCAAGTTTCTTAATTGTTAATCTGGGCGTGCCATGGACATTCCTATGGACCAGTGCTCTCACGGAATGTCCTAAATGTGTTGTGGTTTGCTTCTTTTGGAAGGGAGCCGCAACACTGGCTACACTACTGCCTGCAGGGGCAAGTAACAAACTTGCGAGCGGATTGTTTTACTGTTGGTCTTTGTCGTGTAATAATAACATGGCAATAAATCTTCAAATGTTTACTTCAGGTTACGATATTAGGCGTTTTGTTGCATGTGACTCTTGAACACAGACATCTTGGCAGGTAATGTAGTGAGACAGTGACTGTTGCGGCAGCTAGCCATTTCATTGTGAGCCATGGGGGAGCTAGTCCGCAGAAATTTGAGAAACGCGCCTTGACGATCTTTCGCCTAGAACCTGACCGTTATGAATCTGCGCATCAACTGGACTGTAGTCTCTTGTTCCCTACAGCAAATGGCCAACAGAGTCGAAAGCACCCAGAAAATTATTTGTTAGCAAATCCAACAAACAACAAGCTTAAGCAGCGATTGATCGTCAACACGGTTTCTGAAACACAACAGAAACAAACTAAAGGCATTCTATGAGGTGCCGTTCGTAAAAATATTATATCTGACAGATTTAGCACAAAAACTGCTATCTCTGTGCATATATAGCTATGCGCAGAGATGATATCTCTGGCGCTTAGAGGTGGTGAGCTGCGCCTGGTGAGAACAGTTGGAATGGTCGGACTTAACAATTGACGAGACCTTCTTTAAAACTTTGAGAAAAAATGTCACTAGCACTGAG
>JGI24159J19872_10014608_pt1 | contig 10145 bp, 10 predicted proteins | sample Ectturendosymbi4_FD_19872 | JGI IMG/M metagenome (IMG submission 19872) | reverse complement strand
TTCCCTCCCACCATTCGGCCACGGGTCGGCCTTCACGCAGTTGGCGTGCATTTATTGCATTCCTTTCAAAAGCGAAATTCTTTTCTCCTGTGAATTGACTTTTGATTTTTGAATCCACTGACCCGAAAATATTGCAATTATGAAATAGGGTTCCGACGAGATTCCGAATCTCAAGGATTCGAAATTCTATTTTGGGCATCCCTACCAGCGCTATTATGTTGAGTGCCAGACCATAGTGAAGGGGTCAGAAATTTGTGTGACAACATATGGAAACCGTGATTCTCATGGTTATTGTGAATCTGACAAAGACGTGTATCAAAGTCTGTTCATGAGGTCTGATCTTTATTTGGGAGCAGAGCATGTTCTGGAACATATAGCCCACATACTTTGTCGCTATCAACAGGAGTCCGTAGTTGAGAGTATGGGCAGTGTTTTAGAAGGAATTTGTCTAGTTCGTGGTGGGTCTAAAACTGCTACAAACAAGTAAGATTTAGTAGATATGAGTGATGAACTAATGGTATGCTAGAATGGACCAAACATGTAGCAGCATTATCATGCAGGCACTGAACTTTTACTTTAAAAGTGGACCTTGGCACTTCACCTCTAACGATGTGTGATCACAAATGCACAAAGTTTCTATAGCAGTGGACAGGATAAATCACATGAAACTTGCTTTGACCTTCATGCCACAGACGCGAGTTTGGAAACAATTGTCTGGTAAAGCTTTTTATGTGTCATCTGTCCAAGTTTTCCATTCGGCATAAAGTTCTTAGTGGTCGTGCAAAGTAATTGAATGTTTCAGAACATTGTTTTGCGTTCGTGAACAGGTTGTCATGTCACTAGCATAAAGTTGACTTTACGTGGATAGGATGTAAGCTCAGTTTGTAGTACAGCAGTGTGGTGACAAGCAACTGCTTACCTTTGATTGTGAAATATTTGTCGTATATGTTTGTTGTGCTTTAAAATGTAATGTTAGCACTTTGACACCAAACTTCAGTTAACGTTTGGTATTGCACCAATAAACCAAACCTTTTTTGTGAAGATAATAGCATCATGATGCATAGTTTGTCAACTCGTATCAAGTTACATCAGTCTTTACTTGTCAATGCTACCACAACATGTACTGGGAATGTTATTCTATAATCTATTGCTGTTGTTTGCTGTTGCATTCTTTGTGGCAGTGGAGTTGGTTGCCTTGATAACTTTTTGCCTTTTGTCTGCGTTTGGCTCTAAAAGATTGCAGGGCGTTTCAGACATCAGGCTGGCAAAAAAGCAGCTTGAAATGCAAAACGAGTGAGGTGGGTAAGAGTTTTATGACAGCTAATGTATCAAGTTTCAAATGTTAATGATTTTTCTTTAGAAACACAACAACTTGAAAGTTGCAGCTCATATGCTCCATGACAGCTCGTGGGAAATCAAAGTTAGATTCCTAAGAAAAATTAATTTTTTTGGCACTGTCAGGCAGTGTCAACTAACCATTTCATACTGCCACTCTTGATCTCAGTTTCAGACCAGAATGTTATGCATCATATCAGTCAATCAATTTGCAGGTGTTTTCTAAAAACTTTCATCTGTTTGTTCCCTATTTGATACAGAGTAGTTTGTTGTTAATTGAGAAAGTTAATTTGATAGTCAGATCTTGTACAGCAACATGTACTGCACTGGTCTAGGCTTTTTTTGCTGAGACATTTGAGTCGTTTTGTCTGAAACGGCTTTAAAACATCTGTCCTTTTTTGTTTCAGGATATTTTTATGACTGAAAAAAGCATTATTACTGGGGCAACCGTAAGTCAATAAAGTCAACATTTTCAGCCTTTTTTAAAGTTGATGAAACATCCACAAACCAAATTTCACACTCATACCACAGCGACTCCCAAGTTATTAGGTAAAAAAAGTCAAAATTTTTCGTTAGGTCAAGTTACTTGCAATGCAGTTTTTTCTCTTCATCGATATTTTATTGAAACGACAACAACAGTAATTGATATACTTCAGCAAGTCTAGTTGCAATTCAGTAATAATAGTGGGTTTGTTGTGACTTCAGGCATAATGTTTCTGCACTACTAGACAATTGAATATTATGTAGGCTATGCATGGTAAGGTAAGATACGTGGTCTCACAGTACTGACAAATGCTTAATCCATTGTCTCAATCAACCAACTTATATTCACAGGTTCGAGTCTACTTGCACATATCAATATATCATCCCTATAGTTAAACAATCAAATTTTTAAAATTTTGAAGCATTGTGCATGAATATGGTTCTGAGTTAAACACAATCACCATAGGCTGGATTATTTGCAATTGCAAAAGCAGGAAATTCATAGGTCAAAATAAAGTCAAAATTTAAGTTCTTAGGTCAAAAACTTGGTGCCCTAATTATGACTGAATTGACTTGAATCAAGGGTGCAAAATTTTTTATGAATTTTAGGAGCATGCAGCAATTTTTAGTAGAGAGAACACATATAAGCTTCGTCATACACCACACACATAAAGCTTCATATGCATGAAGTATAAAAGGAAAAAAAATATGCAATATATTTCTTTCCTCTATTTATTTACAGACAAAATGAAGGTTTGCTATCTTCTTTCACATATGTACAGAAAAAATAAGGTTCGCTATGCACTTAATTATGTATATATTTATAATATTGCACTTCAAAATAAACTAGGCACTGCTACGTTGCAGCAAATCCCATTCACATGCTGCAAGTTTTTGGCCGTGTGGCATGAGTGTGCAAGCACATTTTTGTACTATTCATTACAAAAAAATTTGCCAATAACCAAAAAAACAAGCACTGCTAACATTTAATATTGTTCGTTCATTGTCCAGTAGTAGATTCTTGTCATACAGGTTAAGCCTAGAAAAAACATATTGTGATGTAATATATCTGGCCCTTTCCAGGTTGATTAACTCCATGGCTGTGGAGAGGACTAATTGCATGCCATAGTTATAGCTCTAACTTTTACTGAAATTAAGTTTTTAACTCCAGTTATGTTGTAAATTATATGACTTTATCAAACACTTTCTGTAAATTTACATCATCTATCAACAACGATGAATACCAACAACGTAACAATCACCACAAGATCTATTACATGCAAGTTCATGAAAAGTTGTACACAAATGTTGTCAAACTTGATCAAGAATATTAAAACTTTTTATCATGCATACAACCTGCTTAAATTTTAACATAAAAAAATCGTACTTTAACAAAACAGATGAGAGATAGTACATACCTGAGTGAGATCATCTAGTTCTCCCAACATTTGGGAGAACATGTCATCTATATTTCCTTGCTCCATACTGCGAGCAACTTGAGTTTACCACACACACAAAAAATTACATACTTATAACTAAACACAGTAAAGCATTAATATTATGCTCTCTAATACAAACATCAATACATATCCACTGGCTTAAGTGATACAGTTGGTTGAGTGTGTCATCACATCACACCCAGTAGTAGACTGGGCTCAATTCTTAGTGAGGTCATACCAAAGACTTTAGGAAAACAGTACTTAGAGACTGTCCAACCTCATGTATGGCCTTAATGGATGGGTGCAAGAAAACAGTCCATGTGTGGTGCTACTACTGACTGACCACCAATGCAGCATTCACTATACATTGTAAGGTAACCGTGTGGCCACTGGCAAAAGCAGGGTGAGATCAGTGGTGTGTTTAATTTAAGGGGGAGCGAGCAAGATTTTTGCTTTGGACCCCCATCAAGGTGTTTCGCATGCAAATTTGTATCATTTTAGATGATAAAAGTTATTATCCACTCGTATAATATTAGAGATAGACCAATTTATCGAGCTGATATTTGGGTTTCACCGATATATCGGTATCGGCCAAAACGGCCCATTTTGTTGGCCTCAGTAGGTGTTGACTAAACGCTGTTATATTCCTCATGCATCCAAACAACTTGCACAAGAAAGCACAATTAACCAAGTCAAGACAGTTATCTTGCAGCAACGCTTGCAGGTGCTATTTTGTAAAATAACAGACGAGATGAACCATGTGTTGGCTGTCACAGCCGAAACAAAAGCATCATCATTAATAAAATTAAAAATCATAGCAAAAATTGAAACTCCTGCAATTTGAAAAATTTTAGCTCATTAATCGGGATTTTAAAATTTTTGAGAAAACGTAAAGCATAGAATACACTGTATTTTTGATAATGAAGCAGAAAACAAGATTTAAGAATTTTTGATATATTGGTTATTGGTATCGGCTATCGGTCCAGGAATGGCCAATACATCAGTATCACCCCTAAAAAAGCCACATCGGTCAATCTCTATACAATATACTTCGAAGCAAATCACAACTAAGTACTCTGCTCTCAAAGGGGCCCTTACCAGCAACTGCAACATGTAGGTACTGTCCTTTCAAAGCGCCCTGAACACCCAGTGGTGGAGGAAACTTTTAAGTGGGAAGGCACAAGTGCATGTCAAAAAACTATGAAAAAAATTTTTCATGAAATGATTTGCTTCAATAATAATAGAACCAATACTAATTCTGTTGCCTATGCAAGCAAAATTCGAAATTCAAAAAGGGGGGGCTAGGCCCAGGCACCCTTCCCCTCTTTCTGCCACCCTTGTCAACCATAATTGCAATGTGTAAATACTCTGCTTTTGAAGAACCCCCAATATAGCAAGCGTAATGCGTAAGTACTCTGCTTTCAAAGGGGCTCTTATCAGTGACTGTAATGCATAAGTACTGTTTTGAAAGGGCCCTTATCAGCAACTATAATTTGTCAGTATTCTGCTTTTAAAGGAGCCCCAATAGCAACTGTAATGTGTAAGTACTACGCTTTCTAAGGGGCTCTTATCAGTCACTGTAATGCATAAATACTCTGTTTTGAAGGGCCCCTAACAGCAACTATAATTTGTAAGTATTCTGCTTTTAAAGGAGTCCCAACAGCAACCATAATGTGCAAAGTGCTCTGCTTTCTGGGCCCCCAACAGCAACTGTAAAACTAGAGAAGTGGGGGCGATGCCAGCTTACTATCCTTTAATTTTTATGTGTTGTTAACATTGTCTTCCCAACTTTCAGTGTTTTTAAAGTTGTGTATCATAAATACCCTTCTGCATTTTCTGTTATGTCAGTCATGCCGTAGTCTCAGGAGGGTATCCTTGGGTGGCCCACATATCCCTTCCCAGGCTTGAACAAAATATCTTATCACAGTTGACTGAGGATGATGAAGTCATCAGTGGGCCTCCCTTTTCAACCTTGCCTCAGGGCCCCCCAACCGTAAGTCCACAACTAGATGAGATAGGCATCCACCTGCGTCTTGTGATGACGCAAGTACAACAAAGCGAGTCCAATGAAATGAAACTGCACATCAAATAACATTGGAATATTTGAAGTAGAATAATCACTCATGAGGTCCATATAAGAATAGTCTCTAAACAACCTAACTTGTCTTAACACTTCGACATCCGGTAAGAATCGGGGATTTTCATGCCAAAACAACCGGATCGCATGTGGCTTTGCACGCGTGTAGCTCTGGCACCGAAAGCGATAGAGATCTGTTCAAAGGCTCAAAAGACACGGCAAGTCTTCTAGTCTGCACTCAAAGAAAAGTTTTTGTTTGGGGAATGCGGATTTTTTGAGTGACGTCATAACTGGAGGACTTTTACGTTACCTTAGCCCACTTCACTTGACCCTGGGCCCAAACTGTTAGATTGTAGTATTTCGCTGAAGTTTTTACCGGAAACTAGGCTATATTCCTAGTCTTTTGATACTTTGGATGACCTGCTGAGGTTTCGGGTTCAAAAACTTATGACCTAAAGTAATGTAAGTATTTGACTAATTAGCTAATTAATTAATTTGTTTATTTTAGTTCAAAATTTTTGAACCAGAAATGCTAGGAAGTCAATAAAAGGCTGAAAAGACTTGGACTCGTACTAGTTTCTAACGAAAACTTCAGCAAAATACTTTGGCCTAGCGGTTGGGCCCTAGGTCAGGTAACATGAGCCAAAATGGCCCAAAAACTACTTCACCTATAACGTTACTCACAAAAATCCACAACTCACAAGCAAAAAATTTTTTTCGAGTGCAGACCGGAAGACTTGCTGTGTCTTTTGGGCCTTTGACTGGGTCTGTAGCGCTTACCGGATCAGATAAATTCCCGCGCAAAGCCACATGCGATCCGGTTGTTTTGGCGCGAGAATTCCCGTATTTCGGCTAGACGCTAAAGTGTTAACATATGGCTTAAAAACACCCTTAAATTTGCCATAATTAATAACAAACATAGCAAATTACCATGTATATACAGTTATACACCTTTACTCCCACAATAAATCCACTTCGTTACGCAACAGAGTGCAAAACTTTTAGTGTTATTTTGATCATAAAATGCAAACAGCAACCAAGGAACATTTGTCATATAATTTAAAGTATTGTACTGAACATAAGTAATTCTTAGTTTATTCACAAGTTTGGCTTAGACATAATACGGTCCATATCACAGGCGTCAGTTGAAAGAACACAAGGGTACAAAACTACTTAGTCATAACACATTTACCAAATTCAATCATTGATGTGACAAATTAAATTATTTATGTTTGAACATACTAATTCATTGTTCATGTGTAAACATCACTTTTTAGCTTGTGCTCACCACAGCCAACAGCAGTAATGCTTTTAACAAAATAAACACATTGTAAAAAATTGAAAAACTGTGCAGGTTAATTGATTTGTTACAAAATATACCAACACAATTATGCATGTTGTTGTTATAGCCTAAAGGTAACTATTAATTTGGTCTACAAATATCACTAACTGATTATTCAAATATTTTTAAGGTTTCCTAATTTTTAAACTAAAGCATCTAATCATTTACACATATAACACAGCCTTTACCAAACACTTGTGTAACTTGGCTATAGGATTCTAATTGGAACTATACTGAATTTGAACTAGGTCAGCTCTTAGAAATATGAAACTAGTTTATCAATGCATGTGTCTCAACTGGGTTACAAACAAGATGTTTTACATTCCTTACACATGGTTAGAATGCACAAAAAGGGTTGGATGCCTGCTGGCTACATCAACAGGAACTCATCCAGATGATGTTCCAGGGCAAGGTGGAATCTCCATAGATTGACCAAGCAAGATAAGAGATGCCACCTTGTCCTTGAGCATCATAACAGTAAGTGGCATTAACAGGTCAGATGAGTTGCTTGATCATTAGCATCATTTAGTTTTGACATTGCAATGAAATCAACTATTTGGAAAAAAATATCTCCACTTGTTAATACCTTCAATACCGGGCTGTTTTTACCTTTAAAACTATCACTTTGCAACACAACTCGCTCGCCGATTGCACTAGAGAGCTTTTCAAATGTTCAGAATATGCAGTAAACCTACTAGAATGCATTTTTTTAAAATCGAAAGTTTTGGATTTCAGTTTTTTTATGGGTGACGTCATAAGTGGGGTAGGTTTTAGGCCATTTTGGCTCAGGTTACCTGGCCCTGGGTCCCAACCATTAGTTAGAAATTTTTGACCAAGTGTTTATTGGAAACTAGGCTATAATCCGAATCTTTTGAATCTTTGATTGGTTTTCTAGTTATGGCCTAAAAACAACAAAATAAATAATCCCCGAGGAAATTATTGATTTTTTAACAAATGAATTAATTATCTAATTATGGGATTAATTAGTTATTTCGTTGTTTTTAGGCCATAACTTTTAAACCAGAAATGCTGAAAGCAAATCAAATAAAAGCCATAACACTGTATTTTTGCAATTGACATGGAAGAAAGAATTCAATTGTCTATTCTAGGTTAAACACTCACCCCACAATTTTAATCTTTCATGTGTTTTTAGACATGTGTCTTACTACTAAACTAAGCTGCACCATCACTCATACACATAGTAACAATAGCCAAATGAATGCAGTAACTATAGGCAAGTGTTAGCCATTGACGGCATATGCAACAATGCTAAAGTTTATTGCTGTGACATCAACCGTTATAACATTAATGAAGTTCTGCAATTTTGTTAAAATCAGAACTGATATGCATTGCTTGGACATACAAGGATTAATTCTATTATTGCTATTGGCTTAAGGTATGCAAGAAAACATTATTGCATAATTGTAGTTGCAGTTGACATCACCAATTGTTTCACACATGATTTTGTTTCAAACATAAAATGTCTTTAATTTATCTGGTAGGCCACACAATGAGCTTCTATGGGCGACAGGCATTCCGCAGGCCTTTTATTGCACAAGCCTGCTGCAGTGATTATGGAATGAGTTTAGAATAAAAGCAAGTGGTTATGTTTAGAACATATTGTAGTACATTTACTCTTATGATAAACGTCTTTACGCCAACGCATTTGTTGCTCGATAAGGCAAGTTATATGGATAAAAGTTTAAGTAGATCATAGTATTATCTAATCCAAAGGTTTCCAAACTTTTTTGTCAGAGAAACCCATAACCTACCACACAACAGTTACCACACAACAAGTGCTAAACATCTTATGTATATAATGTGCTTGTTTCAAGAATTTTATGTTTTACCAAATCAAAAAATGTATTATGGATGTACTATTTTTTCCTTATTGACAAAATGGCTTTACAGGCCGGATTTAGCTCAAGTGCTGTATTTGAGAGACCCCTCATCTAATCACTTGACTATGAAAAAATTGCCGTATTTATTCGAGCATGAGTCGCACCTCTTATTTGACCTGATTAAACAGTACAACATTTTTTAAACAACATTTATCCATCAAAATCACATAACATAAATTTAAAAGCCATCAAAGTCACCGCATTCACTGAAGGTGCAAAGCGCCGTCTAGACAACACGCGCACAGTGGCAGCTTGCATGCGCATGTCGCACCTGACTTTTTGGGCAAATATTCAGTACAAAAAAATGTAACTTACACTCAAATAAATACAGTAGCTATTGTGCTTGTTTTCAGGCCACAATGCAGTGTTTTATAGCCTTTTGATTTTTTGTGTTATGGCATGTTGTATTGCCTTCAGATTTTACTAAAGCATGCTCTGTATTGTTCAAAAAAATTAGAAAATTCATTCACAGCTCAACAGCTGTGTAATTTGCAATGGAATTGATGCTCTGTACCATGTTAAAACAGGGAGCTTAATGTGAAATTCTTGTTAACACAGTAAGCAAACTTTAGCCTTGCGGCACATTTGCAATTATGCATGAAATATATGTTGAATGGCAAGTCTAATTAAAATGTTTTGTAGTATCATCAAACAGCTGCACATGAACATATATGTTATTCAGTATAATAGTTTGTCACATGGACTAGTACCTGGTTTAGTGAAATCATTTACTACCATGCAGACAATGGAAGTACTGAAATCATTTACTACCATGCAGATAATGGAAGTACTAACTATTAATGACAGCTAAAGAAAGGAAGGTTAGTTTAATAGTTGTTTAACAGGAAAAGCATCACTATGATGGAAGTGCTTGTATCATTCTCAAACATCTATATATCACACTACTAAAGCCAATTTTGGGATCAGGTCACGAACATAGCATTATACAATAAAGGTAGTGTCTCAACAACTGTATCTGGTTTTCCGTTTTAAAGGACTAAAATAATTTATGTGGTTTTATGTCAGGTACAATGCTGAGTTCATGACTTTAATAGCACAATGAAGCTGGTTGAGTGAAATGTGTCTATTCCTGCTGTGCAAGCGGTGACCAGTTTGGCTCTCACCAAGAATGCTTTGCCTTAGCAAAGAGAGGTGTGCATTTTTACGTTATAAGAACAGTTTATATGTTTTCACAATTTTTTTGGAGAGCGCTTTTGATGCACTTGGGTGTTTAGATTCAAGGTTATGGTTTAAGATTAGTATTTAGAGTTAGGATTTAGAGTACTTATACCTTTGTTTCTTCAACTTGATTTAGTGATGCTATGTGCCTGGTGTGACATACAATACATGCAGCGATGGTAGTCCATGGGTAAATCTATTACTTCTTCACAATTTGTGTGGATAAAAATTGCTTCCTGCCTTTGCTACATGCTTTTGTTATGTAATGTCATGTTTACTGCATTGCTCTGATGCTCACTTTACCTGTATGCTTCACCTGCTTATCTGTACATACCTCGAGTCACTTGACATCTTCATGATTTTTTTAGATAAACACTGTTTTTGCCCTT
>JGI24159J19872_10014607_pt1 | contig 10146 bp, 7 predicted proteins | sample Ectturendosymbi4_FD_19872 | JGI IMG/M metagenome (IMG submission 19872) | reverse complement strand
TGGGCATCATGTTGTTATTTGATGTTGGGCACACATCTTTTAGACGAGCATCAACGGGGTGACAGCAATGCAGGAGTATTTATACATCTTTTGTGCAAGATAATTTTGTGCAACTTAATGAAATTCGTGTTTTTCAGGTTTCAACCTTTACAAAGTAAGTCAGCCCCGTTAAAGAATTTACATTGCCTAACCACACTTATAGCTTTCATTGCATAGTTCCTTCCTAAATAATTTCCGCTTTGTTAAAGCCCATGATTTATGACACAAATTTTTGAAACGAGAGTTTGAATCGTTTGAAAGCAGTAACAGTAAGCAAAAAGAAATTAGGTAAAAAGTATCGCGCCGTTGACTGTTTTACTTCATACCATCAGTTGCAATGGTACCCCACATGTCACAAGTGTCAATGTTTAGTCAGTCGATTTCTATGGTGAAATTCTAACTTTCGATTAAACTGAAGCTTGAAAGCTGTCACATCCATAGTGATGAATCAATGACGGTAGCATTTTTACAACATGTGCATGCTTTTGAAAGTAATTCGCGGCGATGTGGCATTTTTTGTAGTCACCACATCACTATTAATGTCTATTCAAAAAATTGGTGGAACTAACTGCCTGTTGTTTTCTTGTCCACTGGATCGTTGAAATCCACATTTACAGAGAAATATGAAAATATGGTTGAAAATTAAACAGGGTATGTATTCAATGGGAAAACCTTCATTCTACAGTACACAAGAGAAATGCTTTCAATAAAAGAATCTTACAAGGTCAAATGCACGTAGGAGAGTGGTAGAGCGTTGCAAATGTTTGATCATTCCCAGTACGTAGAGAGCTTTATCGATAATATCATTTGCAATTACATGTGAAGCAAATCTGAACGTGAGTTCGGAAGGTGATACGAGAAAGTTAAAAAGTTGCAGAAAGAATGACGTACAGTTGTACGGGATTCTAGACGTTATGGAATGCTTCTGCAATGGTGTAGAGATGCATCGCTAACTATGCATAGCATTGCTATGCACAGAAGATGATAACAGTTGTTATCGAAACGTTTGCAAGATGTCAGTTGTATCATCGCTAACTAGATAGTTAATAAAGAAATTACTGAAGACCTCAAGTCAAAGTGGAAGTCTCAGTGCGTGAGCACAGATAAGGAGAAATTCGCCAATGCCTTTATATTCTCAAATCTTCATGCCTTTTTTAGACACTTCAAAGAAACCTTATTTGATAAGCAGTAGTATTAGAAAATCTGCAAAAAACTGAGCTTGAACAGACCCATTACGGAGTAAGCATAAAATGTTCGAGTGGGTTAACTCCATCGAAAGATGTTAACACATGCGAAATGTTTAAATTTTCAAAGCTTTTTTGCAAATTTTTTCACATTTTCGTTTTTCTTATTTTCAAAGGTAGTAATATCTTTACAATGTTCAGCGCTGCTGTACCGTCTGTAACAGGCTCAGTGGTACAGTTGATTGAGCACGCCACCAAAGCTTGTACGCTGGGGTCGATTCCCGGTCAGTTCACACCGAAAACTTATGAAACGGTTCTTACTGCCTCGTTCTCATTGACGTTCGGTGGATGCAAGAAAAAATTTAACGCGCAGCGTTGCCACTGACTCGCCACCAGTGCAGCATTTACTGCAAAAGTAGCCGCGTGGACCACGGCGCAAACAAGCGGAGATGGGCGCCGCAGACCACTCGTGGAGCTCCGGCAGGAGTACAGAAAGCGGGAAAATGAAACTGAACTGCGTAACAATTAATTGAGATGTCGGTGTATTGACAAATAAAACACGCTAAAAATACTGTATTTAAAGTAGATAGTAAACTTTCATTCTGAAAACCGAAAGGGAATGGAAACTTTAGCAAATATGCAAAACGCCAACTTTACCTAAAAAAATGATCACCTTTATTCACGGTAGCACCAAAGAATATAAAAAATTTTCCGCATCTTGCCAGCCAAAAATGTATCCACATGCTTCACTCACTTCAGCAAAAACAGTTCTGACTTCATGACTGAGAACAGTAGATTCCACTTCCGAGCTTCAATGCAATGTCTCTCATAGCTTTTCCAGCAAACTATGCATCTGTACATCACTCGCATTCACAAATGAAAACTGGTGATTGAACTCTATGCATTTCTGCTGAGTCACGATCGTCAAGCAGTGTGTTTTAAAATCTTTTGGCATTTGCGTTTCCAGAGAGTTCCTTTTCGATTCTTTTTGTTTAAAGTTAGTCCAATTCTGTGGACGTAGAGGCCTGAAACGTACAAGGCTGCAATTACTGTAACATATTGCGTTAATTCGTCTGTGCACAAGATGCAATTAATTTTTTTGTGACACTTAATCGAGAAAAGCTTCACAATTTTATGGGACAAAAGTACTGCGTATGAAACATATTTACGGTACTTAAGTTTTTTGAACGGGATTGTTCTGGTTGACAACCGGTCGCTTGGAGCCAAGGACTTCACAGTCAAGGAAATGTGGCAAGGCCGTGCTTCCTGCTCAGCACTGACCCAGCTGTTGAGAAGTTGGGGATCACTAGCTTGTCTGCAGTTGTGCAATGGGACTCCTGTAGGACGATGATGAAAGTTTTGTTCTTATTGGCAAGCTGGTCAATTACGCTGATCTTCTTTGCGGTGAGTCCGGTGTTCAGCTGGAGTATGCTGGATCGTGGGTCACCTTCGACGGCAGCTCTGCTGCTGCCGTGTCTTGCGCCAGGCGTTTTTCTACCCAGCCCACGGTGAACACATCCAGCGCGGGTAGCAGTGGTTGCTCTCGTAGTGACATGTTTGGTTGACATTTGTAGCAATGTCGTATAGGGAGGGCCCCGTGACGACATCTGCCGTCCTCCTCTCCCGCAGGCATCCAACCTGCTGAGCTTCGTCGTAATGGGGCAACATTGTCTCTAGCACGCCGTGCCTTGGAACCTGGACATCTGCTCCTCTCAGCGCTCACCCGTCCATCGAGTGCAAATGCCCAGACAAGACTCCACACTTTCATCTCCAACACCGGCACCTATGCCCCAGGGCGACCCTCCCAAGAAGAGCCTGGGTCCGGCTTAACCGACTCGGCACCGGTGTCGGGCATTTCCGCTCCTGCTGGTACAAAAGGGGGAATGCCTTCTCCGAGGCCTGTGAGCGTGGCGCAGAAGAACAAACCGTCGACCATATTGTCCTCCAATGTCCAACCCATCGACTTCCTCATGGACTGCACGGCCTGACAGTTCTGAACGATGAGACAATCGAATGGCTGCTCAACACCTGCCCCGAAATCTAGTGCGGCTTAGCAATGGATTGAAAGAACTGGCACAAAAGAAGAGAATGTCATTGTGCGAATATTACGGTGTGTTCTTTGTAGCTACTTTGAAAATGTGTACTTTGATTGAAGGTAGTTACAGAAAACCGTGATGAGCTTTGATTGTAAGTCGCGAAGTGTTTTATGATTTGTCGCTAAGAAAGTTTTTTGTGTAGGATTGCATAATGCACGGATTTTATGATTGGTGGCGACAATTGTCTGTTGCTGCTAAAGTTTTAACGAACTCCCGCCACTAAAACTGTGTTGGGTACGTTCCTTTCCCCCAGGGGTGTAGTGCTTACAAAAAGGTTGTGGGAACGCATTCAAAAAAATAGACAATTAACACAGCCCCAAACACATTTCAAAGCAAAACATGAAAAAGGAGTGGGAACGCCTTCCGAAGCGTTATCGCCCGACTACACCCCTGCTTACCCCGCGACCTAAATCTGCATCACTTGGTCATGAAATTGACTAAGCGTTACTTGACTTGTAGTAGAGTAAATGGCGCATAGTCCCGACCTTTCGTTTTTGTACGCTTAAGCGCCTCAACTTTCTTTATCCTTCCCTCCTATCTCCAATATTATAACTCGCACAATCAACACATTTGTTCCTGACCAACCTGAGTCGTGGATATCACCACGTTGACATTTAAAGATGCTTGTCTTTCATTTGGGCCGAAATGCTCTTTATTTTCAAGGACAGAAATTGGCGATGAAAACACGATGCAACACCTGTTTCGGAAATCGTCATTCATAATCAGTATTTCAGTGATGCCAAGCTCGTCACTTGCATTCTGCCACTCGTTGATCTCATTTTCGTAAACCAGCGAGTCTAGAATATCTAAATTAACGAGTGTGGACAGGCACACCTGTCATTTCTCTTGCATGATGCTACTTATGCTACCTCTGCAGTAAAGGCTTGTTAACAACAAAACCACTCTTTATTATTCATGATTGCATTCAATGCGTTAGCTTGCACACCTCACAATAATAGTAAATTAGCACCAAATCCGGTTAAAGCCATACCCTTGGCGATAACAGTTCGCCAACGAATCAGGTTAGTCTTACGGCATTGTATTTTCCACTATCTTCCGTAGTACAGAAGCACACTTTGATCGTTTCTGCCGCCACAAATTTGCCTTTTCATATCCTAACAACCCTTTTGTCTGTACGTTGCATTGTGCCCTTATTCTTTCGCTTGTTGTCGTTCATATTGTTGCACTTGCAAGCTCCTTGCCGGCCTCTTACTGTCAGCATGTCACTGCACCTTCTGTGTCACCACAAGAGTCATGCAGCACATGGACCGCCGGCTGAACCGTCTTTTCGCATCACAACTTTCCGCTCGTTTTCATGTTGCCTCTCATTTTGGACAGACCCCTGAATTTTAAATACGAAAATAAAATCACAAGTTCTGGACGGATTGCACACTGAATTGCTAGGCAATGGGGTTCCTACACTTTCTGCTTGGTGTTCTATTGCGCAGGCTTTGCAATTGCGACTGTGCACAGTAGTCCATTGCTCACACTTGCCTTTTTGTACAAATGCCTTTGTTTGATCACCTATTTTCTGCGCATAGAAAGATTTCGCTCGGTCAACGCTGCGTGCGAAGAAGGCAACTGCGCATGCGCATAGCGGTGTTTTACAGACTGTGCATTATCAAAACAATGATTCTTGTGGCCCTTTGGTATGAATCGCTTGCTAATCGGAATTTGTTTTTGACAAATTACCACAGTCCTGCGTTGTGCAATGAACTTCAACTCAGTTCTGTTCGAGTCCAAAGGTTGCTTCTTGTATTCGAAGCTTCTTGTTTTCTTCTTGCAGTAATCTTTAGTACCCTTTCGGGTTTTCGTCGTTGTTGCAGTCATCATCCCAAAGCATGTTTTGACGATCTCCATCTCCATTGTTTTCTGTAATAGTAGGGAGACACTTGGGCGTCGGTGATATTTACACACTGGTTCCAACAAACTCAGGCAGCTACACAACAAAATAAGCTCTGGCCAAGCTTTCTGAGGAATCTACCTGCTTCGTTCTGCTTTAATCCTTTTGCGATAATTTTGCTCTTCTAAAAGCGGAATAACGTTGCTATTCTGAGAAGGTCATCTTTCAGAATAGCAAAATTATTCCGCTCGCGCTGCTTGTTCCCAGCCCCAGTCGGTGTGCCCTTTTCTAGTCTTGTTGCAGTGTCAACATTTCGCTCGTGAGGTTTTCTCAGTGGCTTCAGCAGGATTGAAGATGTGTTTAAATACCCGAAATCAGCTTCCCTGTGAAATAAATTGTGATTAATTTACTTGCATCGCTCCATAGTGGCTTCCAATTATTGACAACTATACAAGTAACAAATGCTTGGATGCAGAGAGTGCTTGTACATTTCGACGGCGTTCGACAAGACATATTGCCTCAATTGCCATGTATTTTAGTCCAATGCAAGAGCAGTCACGCGGCAATCAATGCAACTGAAAAGGAGAGGTTATTTATTCCACTATCACATTTCTTTACAGAACAGGACGATGTTTTTGGTTCCTTTTCTGCCAGAAACCACTCCTACTGCAATCAAGTGTTACGTTATTACAACAATCGGTCAGGTGGTGCTTATTACAAAATTACACACTAGGAAAATTAGGAAAAGGCCATTTAACATCACTCGTCAACAATCTGATAGCATGAGTAAAGTTTCTGATAGACAGCTGCACTCATGAGCATAACACTTAAAATAAGAAAAAAAACTTTCGTACAGTTATAATCATCACATACATTTATTTTAGGTGGTACTCTTCGTTATAACCTGATGCTGTTTTTGCATTTTGTTGCGAGTTACCCAATGAGAGAATGCGATTGTTCTTTTCTCTATCAGCTTCGGGCAAAACAATATTACAAGGTGTTGGAAGGGTGGCATTCTCGCTTCATGTGGCGCCTGAGAGAAAAAAAGGAAATACGAAAGAGGAAAAAAGCAGTTCGGAAAGTGAATTTAGCTTTGAAATCAGCAGTTGTGAAGGTGATAAGCAGATTGCGTCGGCGAAGATACGAACGGTACGGCAGTCGCTTGTTTGAGCAGGTCGCATTATGTATGATTTCAAAGAAAGTTCTTGGCTAACTGTGTAACTAATAACTACATGCATGCCAGACATTTTTCTCAAGCTGCAATTCCCGTTTGCAGATGCAAGATTTGACTATTGACTACTAGGACATTTGATACATGTATGTTGGTCAGTTTGCGCCATGTAAAAATTTTGTTAAATTGCAACAAGTCGCTGTAAAAGTTTTTTCTCTCAATTTGTTTTTTCATTTTTTAAAGCTTTTAATTTAATTGGCCAATTTTGTTGGTCTGCGCTATTACTTTTTGTTAGGTCACTGTACACTGGATAGTTTGTTTTGCTTAGTTTTTCCTACTGTGGCCTTTTCCTCTTCTTTGTAAAGCGACCAGCTTGGGTTGTAATATTCTCAGTTAGATTCTCTTAATTGGTAGCTTCACTCTTTGTGGGTTTTATTTTATCAATTTTACATTTCATGTACTTCGCAGAGCTGATGATGCATACCTAGTGGGCGAAATATATACTCTGTTAAGAGTTAACACCTTAGTGTCTGGTTTTTAGCTGTGAAAAGACTCCTTTCCGATAGACAGAGTGCTAAAAATTTTTTTCTCAATAACTTAGTTTGCGAAAAATGTTTTCCACACAAATGTTTCAAGATGTTATCCCTGTTCTTTACTGCGCTCAACTCAGCCAATAAATTCTTTCCCTCTGAAGTTTGCTATTAAAGCGTGTTGTAATTCGTGCACGTTTGTTTTCACTACAGTTTTTCACCAGTTTACAGTGAACTTTAAAAAAATATAACAAAATGGCGAAAGAAAGACACCACACGCGCATGATGACCCAAGCACTTCTCACTTAAAGTTTTCGTGGGCAAGTTGTGAGAACTTAAAATTTTAAGACAGATTAGTCTACAGCGGAGCATGCTCGAAATGTGTTTTTGAAATTGCTGATGATACTTTCAAAACTCTAAGTTTTTCACTGACTGTGTGATGACAAAAACGATCAAAAGAAACTTCGGTTTCTAGGAAATCAGAGTGACCCTATCGATACTCTTGCATCTTATTATAGTTGGTCAGTGGCGTAGCAAAAAATGCCCTGTTGTCTCCAGTCCCAAGGCGGGAAATTATGGGAGGTGACTTAAAACTATTTTCAAGTCTTTTCAGTTTTTGTGTTCAGAAGCCTTAGACTTGTAGCCTAAATCTAGAAAATGCGGATGAAGAGCGAATAAGTTGATGAAGTTTTTACTCAAAGTTTTGGGTCAAAAATATGGTCTTTAACTAACGCTGCGGTTGTTTTGAAATCAGGGTCTTTTCAACAAATACTTGAGGGCAACTGTAAAATTAGGGCAAAGATGCTGCTTGGAGATGCTATTATAAGATTGGTTTTATAAAACTATGAACCTAGGAAGCAGTCATGAGAATGTGTTGAGATGATAGTTACTTCACCCAAAAGCAAATGAGTCGTTACACTGCTTCTGTTGTCGTCTTTTTTCAAAAAGAATATCAGCGCAAATCCAACCTGTCAAGCAACCTTGGGCTCAAAAACTCTGGAAAATGAATCCGAAAATTTNTAATCATCAAAATTCTCGTGAGCACATAAAAGGCGTTTACAGAGTGGAAGCAATTAGAGATGGCGCTGAGCAAAAGAAAGACTTTTTATCGTGAAATGCAGGAGCAGACATACACAGCAAGATAGACCTGGAGAAAAATTTTAGTACGGCTGTTAGATTTCAAAACATCTCCAGCAAAACAAAACCTGAAATTTACAGGTAATCAACAGGCTGGAAATTCTGTACACACACCCACAGTGTGAAGCACGGCCGCCTTCACCATCACTTTTAGCACAACCAATCAAAATGGCGCGTCAACCACTGCGCTTTGGTAAGCATCATACGAGAATATAATTTATTCGAACAAATCTAGCAAACAGATAGATCCACTCAGTTACGGCATGGTTATGTTGAAAGAGGGCTTTTTCGCAGTGGCATATCTAGGGTATGGCAGGCATGGCTCGTGCCTGAGCGCCGCTTTGACGAGGGCGNAAAAATTGTTTGGCAAAAATTAAAACTTCTGATTTACAGTGTCTTCATCCTCTATATTGCGCCCCATATAACCAGTGGTGGGTTTAGGGTTGGGGGGGACGAGGCAAGGCTAAAAATGGGGCCCTCTGATGACGGCATCATACTCAGCCAACCGTGATAATCACTTTAGATTTGCCTAAGATACGGCCACCCAAGGATATGTTCCTGAGACTACGACATAACTGAAGTAGCAGAAGGAGAAAATGCAAAAGGATGTACATGATAAAAAATTCTGAAAATATTGAAAGTTGGGAAGACAAGGCTGGCAACACAGGAGAGTTAGGCAACAGCAAGTTAGCATCGCCCCACTTAATTTTTGCGCCCCATTTCTCAGAATTCACCATCAGTAAACTACAAAGTTTACCCCACACCTTCCCCCTTTGAAAAATGCTTGGTAGTTGGTATTCTGAATTTGTTTACATTCATGTCTTTGTGGGAATCCATGAAACTATAAAAAGCAACCAAGAAGATTTAAAACACTAAATTTGTTTTAAATTTCATCCTTTCAACTGAAACAACATAGCATACACACGCATCCAATTAGAGACTTGTTTTGGAAAGCTTTGAGGCTGGATGAGTCAAGTCTGCCTTCATGTTGCATTGCCACTAGTTGTTTGGAAAATGTGCAATAGTTGGAAATAATTCATCATGTAGGCTACTTGATCGAAAACATTTCTACTGCAGCAAGTAGCCTACACAACTGATTAAATCTGTGCTAAGAAACAGCGTTCAAGTTATATTGGCTAAGAGCTGGCAAAAAAGAGCTTAAACATCAGCTACCAAGCTATCAGGTCTACCTTAAACCAAGCATTTATTAGTCAAGCTTCAAATAACCTGTGGCTTTAAGCATAGGCTAAATCACACCACCTAAAATACCTGAAATGTCTGTAGAAAAAATGGGTAGCCTATTCATAATACTAAAAAATTGCTATTTCTGCTGTGTGACAAGAATCACGAATGTTGCCTTGCTTATTAACAGTCTTTGCAGTGCAACAGCAGTAATGCAAAATTACTTTGTAAACTATGAAAAAATTGCCTATAAATCAAAAGATGTAGTGTGGTCCCTACTATAACAATTGCATGTAGTCTTATTTCTGATGGAAATGTTCACCAAGGTGCAACATCACAAAAAATGAGAAATTTGTCTAACCTTTATAACTCAGAGACATAAAAAAGACTATTTTTTGTTCATCTGTGGCATTTTCATACAATTACCAATATAGCAAATACTTCAATCTCTAAAAATCGTCGTTTGGTATAAAACGTTATCATTTGGTATAAACCGTTATCATTTGGTATAAGGAGGCCTATTCGCTCCTATTTGACATGGTCTTTTCAGAACTGTTTGGAGGAAATTTTAACACACAATTTGTTTAGGTACAGAAGTTGGTTTGAAGCTGTTCTTTATTTGCTCGTTGGAGATGGTGGTGGGTATCTTTGAAAGGACGGTACTTACACATTACAGTTGTTATTGGGGGCCCTTTGGCAGCATAGTAGGCCTACTTGCACATTACAATTGCTGTTTGAGCCCCCTTTGAAAGCAGATTACTTGCACATTACAGTTGCTGTTGGTGGCCACTCTGAAAGCAAGGTACAGTACTTGCACATTAAAGCTGCTGCTGGGAGCCCCTTCCAAAGCAAAGTACTTACACATTACACTTGCTGTATGGGGCCCCTTTCAAATCAAGGTACTTATACTTTAAAGTTGCTGTTGGAGGCCCTTTTGAAAGCAAGGTACTTAAACATTGCAATT
>JGI24159J19872_10014604_pt1 | contig 10147 bp, 8 predicted proteins | sample Ectturendosymbi4_FD_19872 | JGI IMG/M metagenome (IMG submission 19872) | reverse complement strand
ACGCGATTAACACTGCACAGGTTTTGATTAAGTTTTAACCAATCACCGGAAGTGATGTAGTACAATACGTTTTAACCAATCACCGGAAGTGATGTTGTACAATACGTTTTAACCAATCGCCGGAAGTGATGTTGCACGTCAAGCGACGATGTTCTAAATCAGTTAGGTTTAAAACAGCGGAGAGTAATTTTCATGCGATCAAAAATACGAGTAACTAGTCTCAAACTCAGGTAGGGTCCTGTGTGAACAGTCAAGCAAAATTGACCTTGCAAAATTTAGTCTGTCGATTTTGACAGACTAATAATAATTCTTTGAAGCTACGTCGAGGGTTGTGTCCAGAAAGAAATCGATTTCTTAAAAAGAGAAACGCAAATCCCGATGATTTAGGCGAAATCTTTTTGGACGTTTTGAAAACAACCTTTTTCGAAATTCCCGACATGATTTCGCTTTAATCATAGACTTTTCGATTTTTGTTTCTAATGTGCTGACATTTTACGTAATTCAGATAAAACTCGTAACAAATGAGATGCAAAGCGAACAATCGCAGCTGACTACATGAGACAGCCCATGGTCGCACTTGAGCTTTCAAAGTAAAAACAAATTTTTGATATGTATACATCAGCATTAGAATGCACAGTAAACTAGGGCGCTGCTACTGAAGTAATGCGTCTTTAGCTTTCATATAAAAAAAACAAAAAGTTTGAGCTCTTAAATTAAAAAAAAACAACTTTTCGATACTTATACAACAGCATCAGAATGCGCCGTAAACGAAAACGCTACTAAAGTTATGCGGATTTAATAGAACATTGGAAGAACAACTTCATGTCGGTACAATGACAATGATGCGGTTAGTTTGGTGTGTTTAAGGTTTAATGGTTGAACGAATTCCAGCACGCGCTGTTTTCAACGCTTTTTCTGCGGCCTCTCGAACGAGATGCATTCTTGTTTCGCTTTTTTGAACTGTTGACCCAAAGGTTCCCACGTCAGAAACGCACGACGAAGAGTCAACTCTACGTCAGCTGTCGTACACTGGAGTCAAGGTGGATACTCACATAGCACCGGGTTTTTTCACCCCAAACAACGTCCCACAGTAAACTCACACCTACCTGTCAGACCCGTGTAGCTGAACATCCCTATCTGACTGATGATGTGGTCCCAGTTTCCGGGCGTTCCCGCCGCCCTTAGCTTCGAATGAAGCAACTGCCTCATTTCCTGAATCCTCGACGCCATCGTACGGACGTTGTCCAACCTTCAAACAGTAGCAAGCGCACGTTTTTTGTGTTTGTATGTGCTGGATTGATGTGTGAATTTAAGCAACTTGATTCTGAATCTGATCAACTTGGTAAAAAACAGCAGTTCATTGCACGCCAGGTTATCGTACAAACTCAACTCAACAGGTAGCACAAGGGCATTTCATCACGCAAGGCCAGTCGCCTCTACTAAGCAGGGAAAAATATAAATTAAGGTCAAAAAATAAACGCACTACCAAGCTCTGATGCTTTACGTGGTGGGCTCGGCTCGGAAACGTAATGTCCACGACAATCAAGGCATGACCTTTGTGCGCGACCGCGCTACAGGCAGCCAGCAATTCAGATCAGATTTCAAATTCAAACACATGGCGCGTTGATCACGCAAATGGCAAGCCGTTAATTCCATTTAAGTCATCCGCCGTTCTGGAAGTTTCGCTGAAAGTATGCTCTTTATTTCAGTGTACAGACTACTACGCTCGCTTTCGAACACTAAACAACACTCGGAGAAAAGAAAAAATACAAACACACCACTCTTGTCGGAAAGCGGGGTTGCGCAGGGTGGTCGCCACGATTCTCGCCCCATGACTGGGGGGGTTCGAGTACATGGTGCGGACGATCAGCTCCACCTGGCTGCGGCATCTCGAAAGAGCGTTGGCGTCCCTCAACACGAGAATCATATTCCCCGTTCGTTCATCTGCGAACGTCACACGCGACACATTTAGACCGAAAGCTTTGGTTTACTTCGCAAAAAAAACGAACGCTTCGAGAAAGTGGTTTCTTAATTAATATGAAGTGGTTCAGTTATTAAGGTTCCAACCGTTCCACGCTTGTCCTAAACTTACTGTATCACAGAAGTTCGAAAATTGGGCTCGTCGAGGACTATAGAACTCTTCCTTTTCTAATAGTAGGAGACAACAAATGTATGTTCAGACTCAAATAAACTAACAACTACAAAATGCAAATCATTTACATACTGTTTATTGACTTTCAGTTTCGATTAGAAGAGGCACTTGATGACACGGAACTGGAAGACTAACATTTACTGGAAAGGTTCTCATGGACAGCTTTTATTTTTCTTTAAAATTTTTGAGCTGCGGCACTGCTGTATGACAGGCACGATAATAGCTCACGAACTATACGCGTTAGTTCAGGATAAAAACAAACAATAAAAAAGTTTAAAAAATGCACGAAGCAATGTGACGTGAAAATGAGAAAAGGTATTGTAAGTTGCATAAAGAAAAAAGAACTAAGGCATTGTAGCAAATTCTACCGCTGGTAATTCGTTGCTTAAAACTCTGTAAAATGTAGTTAAAGTTTGAACGAAAAAAGAAATTAGCTGTAGGGAAAGATTTTGTTCGTTATCCACAAAACATCAAATCGTTTGCCTTGGTGCATGAAGATGAAGACTTTGTGTTTAGTGTATGTTCATAAAGAAATGAACGAATGTTCTGATAACGAAATGGAAGAATTTGATAACGATTGAGACTATCTAGCTAGCTTTCCCGAAGGCTTTGGGAAGAGCCAACTTGGGTACTTATTGAACAAACGTAAAGGTAATGACCTGAGTGAATTTTTCTTTTCCGAAGAGGTTTACACTCTGAGGATCTGTCTGATTCAGTTGATGGTTGCGAAAGATTCACGGCAAAAAACGATTTCGGATGCAGTGTCGAAAATCGTAGAAACTTTTTTTCTTTGTTAAGCATTACCAATTTTCTAACACAAGGGTCTCCAAACTACGGCCCACGGACCAAATCCGGCCCGCGAAACTATTTCATCTGGTCGCAAAGACATTTTGCCAATAATTAAAGAAATACAAATTTGTTGATTTTGCAGAATGCAACATATGTCCATTGTTCCGAAACAATCACATTACGGTAAGATGTCCGGTCCTCGAACTGTTGTATAATACTGTAGTTGATGTGACCCTCAGACAAAAGAGTTTGGAGACCCATGTTCTGACACACTGCATTTGCAGATCTAAAATTTATGGAGGTCTAACCACTTATAAAAATAAACAGAAGACTGGCAAGTTATTTAGAATGCAACGCTTCAGGTGAGTGAGGTTAAAGGAGAGCAGCAAAAATTGTGCGAACAGCTTTTCACACGTTACGATCATGTAGACATAAACAAAAGCCGGGCAATGTCGAAAGGTACAGCGCATATTTTGAAATAAACCCCCTTTCATGGAAATCTAAATCGACGAAACTTAAAAGAGAAGTGTTTAAACCGGGGCTTGGAAAGTGTACGTTGGGCGTCGGCAGGAATCAGAAAACATGTATACGTTGAAGACTGCTGGGACAACAATTTAGCTTTTGAGCTGGTGGCGCTTGTGTTTCGTTCTGATTGGCTGCTCACAGCATTGCCCCTCATGCTAATCCTGACCAAGCCTCAATTAATGGATCAGTTGCTGACAATGATATTCCAAATTATAAATATATTTTAAATTGTTTGCTTAAGAAAAGCAAGTCTTACCATCCAAACCAGGAAGATTGCAATGACTTTATCAGGGACCTTGGCGTGACCAACCCCAACGCAGAACAGTTGACATTGAGAATTAAACAGTCAAACTCGGTGGATGACTCAGTTCAAATCTGAGCAACAGCGCCAAGTGTTCTCCATTTCTATGCCATGCCGAAATGTTGCTGGGCTTTTGACTCAACAGGAATTCCTTGCACTGAAGTCACAGGCTTCTTTTCAATAACACCTCATCTAGAAGTCGTAAAGCCAGGTTTTTTTAAGGTTTAATCTTGGTGACCATCAAGACATTTTGATAGACCGCAACTACTTTGTCTGAATACCGAGAGGATCATAAAGAGAGCTGTTTGCGTATTTTGGTGGTGGTCGTAAAGCGGGGATCTAGTGTATTTTGAGAGACCGTTTGGGCTCCTCAAAGCACCATTAAAAATCATTGCTCAAGGCTGTGCTACTCCATAATGGAACGAATAACCTTTTTTCTCGCTTAATCTTTTCGCCTCAGAGAAAATTACGCATGTGCTAAGGCTTTACCAACTTTTTAAGTATGACCATTGCAAGTTGATGATCATAGGTGATTTGAAAATGATAGCATTTCTCGTGAGGCTGCAAATGAGGCATTAGCCAAATACTCTTGCTATTTTCAGCTTTATGACAGCAGAGACGTCAAGTCACGCTATCGTAAGGAAATATGACCAAGGTGTTTGAATATATAGTATTGTTGACACGAACAATGTAAAATGAAGTTAACGAAAAAAAAAGTTCTGCTGGCGTCACATGACAGAAAACCTGGTTTAATAGAACATTTCGTGAAAAGACTAGATAACACAGGTGCTGATTCAAAGTACTTCCTGCCCTTATTTCCTAAACTTTCCGGAGCTAAAGCGAAAGTCAATGTCTTTGTTGGGTCTCAAGAAAAAAATTATCGCGTCTGATGAAGCCTTCAAATTTTTCAGTGACGTCGAAAAGGAGATCTGGAGAAAAATTTTGCTGATATGGTTGGAGGGTGCTTGAGAAACCACATTGGTGGCACCTCTCCTGAGCTGGACCCAATTTGGCAAAAACTTATGATAACTGGTTGCACAATATCCTTGAAATATGTTCCTGACTCATCAAGATAATTTCATGAAAAATGTGGGCGCGTATTCGGAAGAACAAGTGGAACGCTAATATCAAGACGGTGCGGATTTTGAGCGTNCCTTCNAAGAACAACACAATGGAAATACGACGGGAAATAATTTGTGGGAGGTAATCGGTGCCAAGGACAATTCCGCGTTAAACTTTATCATTATACTGACGTTGAAANGATGCTTGCTAAATAGAAATTAAACTTTTTTAAACGAATAGTTGCAGATTTTTGCCATACCAAAGAACCAGCAGCTGTTTACGTACGTACCATATGCACCCATCAACTTTAAGCAACTTATTTGCTGACAACAGCAAATGCAAAGTTTGAATACACGCATGCTGATTTTCAACAATCTCTGGGTGGGAGTAATTGAGAAAAGACAACTACAACCTGGAGCAAATCTGCGATAGTTTTTTTCCTAGACTTGTGGAACATGTTTAGTATAGTCTCTTCAGTTTATAAAAATAGTCATATCGAGAAACAACTGCAGGTGGACTGGGTAGTTACACACTTTGTGCGATACATCTCAAACGCTTAAAAACTCCAGGAGTACATCAGCTTTGTTAAGCACATGCATTGAGGATGATGTTGCAATTATTCGATACCTGTTTGCATTGATTCAAACCCGACTTTAAATGCAGTAAATGCATGCGCACAAAAACTTCAGTACATATTTGCTTGGAATACAACGTAACAAAATATGTGCTATTGAAGGCGCTCAGAGATTAGTGCACTGATTAGTGCTTTAAATCGCGAAGTAGCGCCAAGTCCAGGTTACAGAGAGAGCAAAGATTACCTACTAAACAGAACTGCCACGCGCAAAATTTTATAAGACTCCGACGCTAAGCAACACATCACTGCAAATTTTAACCGATGTAGCTGATCGCTACAGCCTTAGGAGGATACCTTCATTTGCTTTGAATCACAATTTTACTATCTGTCCTTAACTTTGTGTGGGCAACTTGAACATCGCAAAGTGACTGTCAGGTTAAAGTTTGTCGTTCGAAACACCAGGATGTTCGATTGTTTTTTTCCAATTTTTGAAAGAGTTTACGTAAAGCATTTCTGTACAGCAAGTGCATCTACTGTATGAGCTCAGAACTATCAGTGACGCCATAGCATTTTTATCCGTTGTAAATTCACTTGCTTTGAAAAATCGATCGGCTGCTCTCAAGTGAATGTGTTCTGAAAATAGCTTCTGCGACAGCGGTCACATTGCTCTGGAGTAAGCATGAGGCGGCACATAAAGTAAGCTATAAATAGGCAGCATTACGGCGGTACGGTGAACCTGGTTGAGCGGGGATTAACTATTGCCACTGGCTACTGCACCCATATCTGTTAGTGTTCTTGCCGTTGTGGGTTCGCGCCTTCCCTAAGAAGACCGCAACACTTGCATCGAAATGAACAACGATGTTTCTTGTAGTTAACTAGATCGCGGGGTCACCTGGACGCGACCGCATATGAACATGATCTGAAATCAACGGGGTCTGCATAAGTCTCAAATGATTTTGGTCTTAAATCCGTGGTCAGGCCAGGGTTACATATCACTGGCAGATCGACGACAGGTCTTACTGTACAATCCGAAGTTCTTCGAAAACGACTGACAGACGAGCATCTCGAAGCCTGCCTTGACGAAGTGTCTGATGCTCCACGCGTCGCGGTCACAGTCGCCAGATGCGAAGCCTTGGTAAGCGCAGTCGAAGATAGGAAAGAGATGGCGTTCTCGGCAAATCTTAACAAAGGCAAACGATACAATCATGAATGAACAATGTTAAAATTTGACAAAAAGATACAACTTTTTTGGGAAATCTCGTTCTTGCGCAGATTTAAAGAAGAAAATGTCGCATGGACCGTTATTGTTGAACATGCCTCTTTAGCTTATGATTGTTTAAGGTAGTGGTTTCTAATGTATAGTTGGATGAGTTGAGGCCACAATTTTCGTTGGTGCTTTTGCCAATCCTCCGTAATGAAAAAACGTAGAAACGATTCCTCCAAAAATAGGTATGATTTACTTGTACAGAATGTTTCAGAAAAAACATTTTGTTGGTCTGCTTAATATTATTTTACCCAATTGTTTTCCTAAAACAGGGTTCCCACACATTTTCGATATCAAATAAAAAAATGTTAATACCATCACTATCTTCATTTTTCCAAAATTTTATTCGTGGAACACAATGCAAAATACATCTGCAAAATTGCCATCAGCGGTAAAGAACAAAATTTGAATAAATAGCTGGCTGAATTTGGAATTTCCATACTTTTTCAATACTTCATGTACATTTTGGCCAAACTCAATACAGGTGTTGAAAACCGATTTCACAATTCAATACTTTCAATACCGCGTGGGAACCCTGCTGAAAAAAAACATCCTAAACATTTGTTGACTGCAATCCACTTCTGTGGGCGAACGAAACCACTTTTATCCAACTCCCAAAACAAGGGCATCTACTGTAAGGGTTGTAGATGTCCCTGGACTGAAAACATCGATCACAGGTCAATAATAACTGGTTGAAGTTTGCTGAGAACGAACATTACACAAGTTTGTCGAAGATGTCATTGACGGAGAAATGAAAGAGACCAGTTGTCGGTTTGACTCCATTTATCAAAAACAAGCAAACTACGTCATATGCAGCAGGGTTGCGGGGCCGGAGGTTTTTGGGTGGAGTCGGATTCCAAACAACACTGAGAGTAGGAGCCGGATTTTGTTGTCCGACTCCGACACCGGATATCCAATTGGATGTTTTACATCACATTCCTAAATTGGGAATTCCTGTTGAAATGATGCAAATTTTTTTTAAATTTTGTTGAAACAGAGATTTCTTGCTGTGCACCACGATTTCCACTGATTTTAACAGTCAAGCTTCATTCCCTTTATGTTAATGAGTCGGATTCGGAAATTTTGGAAAGGTCGGAGTCGGATATTTTACCTCCGACTCCGCAACCCTAACTTGCAGTCCAAACATCGGGATTTGTTTCCTTTGCCACTGCACCTAGGTTAAAAGATTGGACTAAAAATACAACAATATACACATATCTGACTAACATGCAACAACTGGCAACCATTGTGGAAGAAGTAGTGCTTTCTTATACAGCAGTGGCACTACATACTTTTCAAAATCAAAACAGTTTTTTTAACGACACACTGGCTAAGGTTGCAACTTACTTCAGCCAGTTTGATCCATTGCTCTTGCGTAGGGTCCATTCCAGTCGGGTTATGGGCGCAGGCGTGGAAGACAACGATCGAGTACTCCGGTGCAGAGCGGAGATCCTCGGTGAGGCCTTATAAAAAAAAGATCTGTGCATCAAACAGAAAGTATCGATTTGTTTGAAAAAAAAAACAAACATTAGAAAAACCTTCTAAGTCTCCTTAACCAAATTTCAAGCGAAATTCCCGAATATATTAACACAATGGAAATACTTGTCGTGGCCACAAACGCCCAGCCAGCAAGTCCCAAAAAAGAATATTATGTTCTTCTTATTTTTAAACAAACCAAGTGATAATCTGCGCTAAAAATCTTATTGGAGACTGGAATTTGCTTCGCCAATGCCTTAAGCAGCAACACGCTTAGCAAACGTTATGCAAGAAGATACTAGTTGCCAAACATTAGCCAACAATGTAGCTATCCATCTGCCGAGCGTTGTCCGAACATAATGCAAAAATGTCAAATCCAAAACAAACATACGCGTGACTTGCCACTGTACGCCAGCAATTGCGGAATCAGTGCAGTTTATGAAGCAGGTTGCTTTCAGAAAAAAAGGCTTAACCACAAACTATCACATTTCAGCAAGAAAGTAAACAGTCAACAACGAAAGTTAAGTTGTACGGCAAGGTGATATTCGAAAAATGGCAAGAGCTCAACAATCGCAAGTGGCCCAAAAGTATTTTAAACCAACAACGCAAGAAAAACATTAAGTCGTTTGCAAAGATTTCAACAAAATATATGTTCACCTTCGAAAGCGATGCATAGGTTTGCTGGATCCCAATATCTATATTTGCGTATATCATTAAATCCAGCCTCTCGAAAAATTCCCAAATGGTTACCTGCGTAGAAGTTGCACTCGATCAGGATTTGTTCAGCTTTTAGTACCTGCTATATATATACATTTATACATATACAGACAAGTTAGCTCACTTTTGTACTAAGCTTTAAACAGCATGCACTATGTAACAGTGCACAACTGCAACAATGGGTTTAAAACGCCACTGAAGCGGCTAGGCATGGTTCCATTTCCCGTCGGGTCATACCAGAGATGCTAGCAAAACGGTACTTGCCAACATGTGGGCGCAAGGAGAGGTGCTGCCATTGACACTCATGGCACTCCAAAAAAAGTAGCAAAAGAAAGTATATAGTTTAACGAAACTTTCTTTCTAGTATGCAACAGGTGCGAAATTCAATTGCACCAATTGACCCCCAGTAACAGCACCAAAAGTAACGCACTAACCATTGAGCCGATAAGATAAAAACGATTTGCCAGTGAAAATGTTTTTTTTTCGCAACGCGAATTGGGCAAAGCACCCGAAAGATCGCACCCGAAAGATCGGAAGTAACGCAGTTAACTAAAGCAAACAAATCCTTTAATTTCAAATTCAGCCAATAATGTTAACAACAGCGGTCCGAAAAGAACTTCACGTAAGAAAATCCTAATTGCTCAATATGCAAGACCAATGACGTTTTTCTTCAATTCAATTCCGACAAAAATATCATCGCTCTTTTTGAAGAAACAAGATCTGTCTATTGTGCAAATCAGCATATCAGATGAACACAGCTAATTTGACCGTAATCACTAGGTTTAGAGAAAATTGCACAAATCTTCGTAATATACGTAAGCAAGTTTTGATTTTCGGCGTAAAGATCCTTCAACTTTTAAGTAATCAACACTTCATGTAAACAAACTTCAATCAGGCTCTACTGGCGCTAAAAACATAAAAACACGTTGAAAACTTGCCAACGTTTCGACAGTTATTACAACTGTCTTCATCAGGGCTAAAAAACGAAATGCCATGACATGCGAGCACAGATGTTATAGAATGTGTGCGCTCCAGGTGGCGCCGTGCTGATAAGAACTCGGGAGGCGGGGAACGTTGATTAAAAGATAAGACAGTAAAAAAAAACAACAACAGAATGATGAACCAAGTGGTTGATAGAACGAAGGAAATTTAGAATATTATAATGTAGATTATTGTAACATAAACCGGTAGATGTCGGGAAATAAGTCCGATTGTTTTTCATTCATTGTGTCTTTGTCACTATTTATGTGAAAGGATTCGATAAATCGGCGCCTATAATAATTGGAT
>JGI24159J19872_10014600_pt1 | contig 10150 bp, 5 predicted proteins | sample Ectturendosymbi4_FD_19872 | JGI IMG/M metagenome (IMG submission 19872) | reverse complement strand
AGTTGATTCTTAATCCCAATTTCCAGGGGGGAAACGGCCATTCCCCCCCCCCCTTTCGAACGCCTGTGCGATCATTGACTATTTTATATCAGGTTCCACAAACAAGGCCAGCTCATCTAATGAACCGAAGAAGCATTTTTGGCTAATTGTTAACACAAGTTAATTTGTAGTATCTTTGGCGACTACGTAATGTGCAGTACAAAAATATTTTTGGCGATGATTTTCAATGAAATCAAGTGACATGTCAACACCTCTTTAGGTCTGGTGGGGGGATGCATCCCCTGCATCCCCCTGTGTCCGCGCCTGCGCACAACCTTCCAAGTGAATGGCGGACACTCTACCATTGCGCTATCGCCGCCCCTAGGTGTCAGGTGATGTTATGATGTGCAGCTGGGGCGTTACTGAGAAACCAACGATACGAGAAAAAGCATTAAAATAGCCTTGACTATTTGCCGTGATTTCATGCAGTTTTTTTCATCAGATTTTGAGAGGAGAGGCAATATATACCACGAACAACCATAGCCCTTACATTTGCCAGTCTGCCGTCGAATGTCATCTCTTTCCTATGTTAAAAGTTTTTTTGACTGGAATGGCGGAAATGGCTTTGTCTGGCGAGAAAGATGTAGGAAATGGGACACAGTTGCCCCTCAAGTGTGTTAACAAACCCTGGTTACAAGACAAACACAGGGGCACACTGGATTTGACCCAGACTTTTGAGTAAACATTTCATCAATTTGCTCACTCCACAGCCACATGTGTTTTTAGGCTTCCGAACACAAAATTTGAAAATTAGAACTTTTAAAACATTAAAAAACTTACTAAAAAAGAAAAAGCTAGAACTTTTAAATACTTTCAAAAATTAATTTTTATCAGCAACGTGCCTCCCCCCAAAAGGTGCCGCCCGGGGCCCGCGCCCCCCCTTGCTACGCCACTGTGCATGCTATCAATGACGTACAGGTGGACGAGAGGGGGGATGCCTCAGACTCTGAAAAAAGGGATACAACACATTGCATAAGCAGCACTTCCATCAAAAGGGTTTGACTTCTTCGAGAAAACATTTTTATTGCACATTTATGCAAAAGCTTTGTGTCATTAACGCACCACTAAATCACTAATATCTTGTAGCATGAGAACGTTACAACCGGTGCCGTAACATTTAAGCAGCACTTCCATCAAAAGGTTTTGACTTCTTCGAGAAAACATTTTCATTGCACATTTATGCAAAAGCTTTGTGTCATTAACGCACCACTAAATCACTAATATCTTGTAGTATGAGAACGTTACAACCGGTGCCGTAACATTTAAATAAAAAATTTGCTTTATCTTCAGATGTGAAACAAAATTTTCACGACTAATTTGTACGTTACAGATTTCTTGCTCCACTTTTTAGACTACCTACATCTCAACAGAGAACTGTACTTCGGAATAATTGTTGTTTCAGAAATTTGCATGTTTCGTTGATATGTTCCGTATTTTTGTTTCTTAATTGTGAAGTTAAATGGATAGCCACTGGTAACGTCGTGTCGGAAGCTCACTGACGCTCAAAGTAGAAAAACAGAAGCCTCGGTGGAAATGAGTGCGTGGAGGTCAAAAAGTGCATTCATCGCTTTTGCTGTAGAGCAGTGATTTGAGGGTCATACTCAAGATGAAGCACAATCCGAGATCATTTATTCGTATATCCTTTTTGCACACGCACAAACGCTAGTCTGTTAAGGTAACTATAAATGAATAAGCCTCTGCAACTTTGCATCGTAGAATCCCACATGATAATGCATTCGCTAAATTTTTTCTGTTGCAGGATTCGTAGGCAGTTGCCTTTCTGTGGATTATTTCTTCCCCGCAACGAACGTTTTTTTACACAACCATCAAGGGTCATCAACGCTTTTGACTTTGCGGGTCATTTTCAAAGGCTGTCGCTGGTTCCATTGGTCCTGGTTTGCTCATCACGGGTAGTGCAGAAAGCCCCGTTGTCCAGAGTTGATCAGCTGAGTCACAAGTTCGAGTGACGACCATAGGCGTAGCCGGGTCTCAGCTCCCCTCCAAACTTTTAGCATTGCCAGTCATTTTGTGCTTTGAGAAGCGGAGTCCCAAACAAAAACACTGTTGCTCTCCGAAAATCAAACAACTTGGCCCCCTAAAATTTTGGGCTGGCTACGCCACTGACGATGACCGCTGTTAAGCATTTCGCACCAAAGAATGCACTGCAAACGAAGCAACTCATGTTTTGTAGTGACGAATGCATCAAGGCATTGCAAATAGTGACCATGTTCGTAACGCCAAATAATCGGGACTCTTCGAGCAGCGTAACGGATCTTGGCTGGGTATCTTATAAGTTTAAAGTAGAAACTGAGTCACAAGCGAAAGTATACTAAAGACGTTACAGCTTCTTACACACAATCCATCATCAGCAAAATGGTTATGAAGCACTGATGACTGCTTAAGTACAAGTTGAAAGGCCAACGTGAATTTGAAAGGTTAAAAGGTGGTTAAATTAATCGGTCATGTTACAGTCGCTTATTGCGCAACAAAGCGAACTGCTCACTATTTTTCGTTTGCCAAACAGAATGTTTTCATGAAATGGAAACTTAAACTAGTGACGAGGAAAGTGAGTGCCATGGGGAACATTTGCGTTCGGAAACCACTGGGGAATTTCTTAGCGTTCAAGAGTTGATGCTGCATTAACCGGCAACAAATAGTATTTCCTGATCATGCCTATTTTCTTAACATAATATTTTTTGACCCTCGCCATTACTGATCTGAACAACGTAAGCCTTACTTGCAGACAATTTTGTCAAGTTACCAAAACAACCTTGCAGATGTTATTATGCAATGGCAAAAAATTTGTAATGATTAACGAAGTCTCAGCTAGCTGTCGGCTGAAACAACGGCAAATCGTCCAAAATATGAACGCTTTTCTGTTCGATGCAAAACCAACATTTTCGCGTTATTGTTCGGCAATGCCAATCGAGCAGTCAATAGCAAAAAATATTAACCCAAAAAAATCAACCAAGCTCTTGAAGCAACCGGCACTTCCAAGTCAATGTAACAGTTATTTTCAATGTTAAGACGACGGACTGCTTGCAAGCAGCAATGCAGAGATATGCAGATGTTGTTTCAGGGCCGCAAGACGTCGGGTCTAATTTGAATGTAATTTTTTTAGTTTGCGGTTGGCACCCGGTGGCCGTCGAAGGCATTTTTAGCCCTGGACGCAACTGCACGTCGGGCGTGTCGTGTATAAACAACAGTTGTTGCCAAATTAATAGACATGTTGTCGCTCCGCATTTTGCCACCTTGCTGTGGGGAAAAAATGCAGTTTTGGCAAAAATCTCACACATTCGACGCTCAAAAACGCATTTATTTTTTGTATTTTCACCCTCAAGAGTGCATCAAGCTCAGAGAAACAAGTCCTCACGGACAACTTTTGGCTGATGTTTAATTTCTTTCATAGCGACTTCCCAAACGCCCTGTCTCTGACCGGAGAGAAACGAAACACAGGACGTAAGAAAAAAAAACAGGTTTAGAGTGATCACCGGACTCTCAGCTGAATTGAACAGCTTGTACAAGTGAACTGACATACAGAGCGAAGTAAAGAACCAATCGCTTAAAACAGTGAGACTTAAACCTGCTGGTAAGCACCAAAGTTTTATTCACCCACATTAGTCATTCTGTACGAACAGAGTAAAACTGGAATGTCTTTGTCATGTCGCCTGACGAACAACAAAGCGACAGCCAATGATTTCAATCGAGTCATATTGGACGTGTCGAAAAGCAGCTGTCCTCATTCAGCAAAAAAAATTAGCAAAAATTTCACTTATTTGATAAAACAATTCATTTATTCGATCAGCAAAACAATTTATTGGTTTATTTGCCAACTAAAGGCTTTTTGCAACTTAAAAATCAAGCGTCTTCTCCGGATGTTTAACAAAATCCCCGAAGTATACGGCGTAACGTTATACGCAAATCACGTAAACTATAAACTAGTTTCTTAACCCAACACCACCGACTGCAGTTCGAGCGAGTTGCAAGAGCACGAACAAAAGCTTATTGCGCAGTTGCTACTGCCCTGGATGCTCTTCGTGCACAAGTAGTAGCCGGAGAGTGTAAATCAAACTTCTTTCCCCTTGCCGCGACCATCCAGCCGAATGTCGCCACAAGGTGATCTCACGGTCGCGTGGTCGTCGTTCCAACGCATTATTTCAGCGACGCCTTTCTTTGCATATTGCGTTACGCGAAGGCAGATCGCAAGCTCCCTCTCTGCGGCGCTTTTCACGATGCTTGGCACTCGTCAAAAAACTCGCGCTCGACGATGTAGCGCACGCACTGCAGTACGTCGTTTCGCTCGCGTCGGATTTCCGGCTCCAGCAGCTGAAAGGAGGGCGGGGAAGTTGGAGGAGAAACTTGAGCGAGGAAAGGAATGCGAATTAAATTTGGGAGCAAAAGCACCGAGAGTGCACGCTTTACTTTGCAACTCAAATTCTCCTTTATCTAAAAACCCATTCGTGATTTTCCCGGAAATCCAGTATTTTGTAGCGAGTTTCATCAAACACACGTAACTGCGCACAAACAGGGTTCCCACACATATTTCAAAATCCATTTACCATACTTTTTCAATACAAAATGCAAAAACTTTAATACCACCACTTATCTTCCTGTTTCCGAAGTTTTATTCATGGAATACAATGCAAACAAGATTTGCAAAACTGTCATCGGCGGCAAAGATCAAAATTTTAATAAACAAATGGCTGAATTTGGAATTTCCATACTGTTTTAATACTTTATGCACATTTTCACCAAATTCAATACTTTTTCAATACCGTGTAGGTACCCTGAAAATAGTTTAATTGCTGTTTGATTAACATGTTTTACGCCTTGCTTCTACGCAACATACGATACAGTACAAGAATTAAAGCAATACACTGCAGTAATGTTGTATGAAGCCGACATACCGCAGACCAAATCACATAAATCTCGAATGCCTGAGAGAGATAAAAACTTGCCTTGCGAAGAAGTGAAGGTCTGGAGAGACGGGACTGAAACGTATTGCTTTGCTTTTGCCATTTGTTCCCCCGATCTTTGTGCAGTCGAGATGGCCCATAACCCTTCGGTCTCTCACTGTCTGTTCCAGCTGAGGGAACGCTGCGCCGGAGGAATCCAAAAGTTTAAAATTTCTTCAATTACCATAACAAAAGACTTTTAAAGAGAAAACGAATTATTGCGTTTTGGGGGTGAAATCGCAAACACACCAAGAAGCAGAGCTGGAGGCTCCGCTCCCAGTCTGCTCTGCAGAAAACATTTGTTTGTTAGATTGTGGGTAGCCCGGCAGCAAGGCCAGAAGCACTCTCGAGTACGGCTCTGGTTTTTGATCGACATGGGGAAGCCCCTCAAGCGCGATTAGGAACTCCACAAAGGATGTTTGAATGATTTTCGTCAGCAACCAGTCTGAAAGTTCAGACTTTCACTTGTTGGTTAAACGCATCAGAAACACGAGGGGCAGGAGACGGGAATTTATCAAATCAATCAATGAAAGCGGCCTGTTCCCGTCCCGATCGACGCCACAGGGAAACGGTACACGGCGAACAGTAACTTACGCGATTTGAAATCAAGGCTGTGGAGCCGGAGCCCAAGCAATTTTGGATGGCTGGGCCCGGAGCCAAAAAACTTTTAGGCAAAATTTTTTTAGGTAGACGATGATAAGAGAACAGAAAAGCCCCTACAACCAATGACTACTGGAACTATGGCCATGGAGCCGGAGCCCAAGCAATTTTGGATGGCTGGAACCGGAGCCTGAAATTTGGGTTCCGGTTCAAGCGAGTCATACAAATAATACCATGTTTTTACTGTTTTTTTGGACCAAATTGTTCTGGAACCGGAGCCAAAAATATTAGATGCCCGGAGCTGGAGCCTGAAATTTGAGCACCGGCCCCAGCCCTGTTTGAAATGCTTTTAGCCTTTCTCGAACAAAAAAAGAACTTTCCACGTACAGCTGGATATGAAGACGTACAAATATTTACATCTTAAGATGCTCTCAAAATTTACAGACCTGTCGGCAGAACGTCTGCCTGCGTTGTTGTTTTCTTTACATGGACGACTCTGTGCGACAGCGGGAGGTTTTCGGTCGGAAACACATGCTTCGCTTTCCGCAGCGTTGGCGTCGCTTTCGCTGCATGAATCGTCTTCACTGCCGTAGCTGGCCATTAACTGGCTCAGGCCCCCCACTCCTTTGCCCGTAGCTTCGACGTGCGGCTGTACGACCGAGAGGGCGTCAGCGTCTTCGTCGTCTGAAAAAAACATAAAGACAAACTGGTGAAAAGCGCCCAGCAAAAGAAAATCGTCCTCGCCGTAATAACAGTCACATACATCCAGTTTCCTCCGTTCTTCATCTCGCATGGCATTATTGCTCAGTGGAACATCGTTGAAGCAGGCAACATAAAAAAATAACTGCCTCTAGACGCTAACTGCTCTGAGTTACACTGACATGCGAAATATAACCTAAAAATCAAATATCCATTTAAACGAAACGCCTGGTAAGAAAAGTATAGTAGTGGTGATGTGGACAGAGCTAGCTTCCGAATTGAAGTTGTGATCTCAGAATGCTTTAAAACGACAATCAAAATTTTACAATCAAGCAACAATTGAAACCAATACAATCAAGAAATTGTTGATTCTTTCTGAAACGTTGCCAAAAGAACTTCTTTAGGGAAACTGTTTGAAAAAAAGCAAAAAATATAATACGGGCAAGATAAACAACACACCCTTTGTAATATTGTTGTCGGATTCCACTAGGAAATCTAGCGGATTGCCTTCATTTCTGTAGACCTTATCGTCGGCGGTTTCTGGCTTGCCATTCTGACTCACTTTTTCAGCGCGGTTTCCATGTCTGAAACCACCTCTAAGAACAGGAATGAAACAAATCAGTTTGCCTGGATCAGAAAAAAAGTTATTGTGATGGCAATTATACCTGTGTGATCCCCTTTGAAATCGCCGACCTCTTCCAAAAGCTTTGCCTCGTCGAAACTTTCTGCAAAGATAACTCGCTTTTTTCAAAGCCAAACAACCTGAATTTATAAAGCACAAGCCAAAACATAATTCATAAAACTGCCCTAGACCAGTGTTGCAATCGGAAAGCCCGAGCGGCAAGTGCGCAAAGCTTCACACTGCAGCAGCAAGCAACAATAGAGATCACCCGACGAGATCACTCTATTGCTTGTTCGCGCCAAATATATATATGGGTGTTATTCTTCGCGCACATCCCGTTCGTGGTGAATCGCACGTTCAACGCAACGCCAACGGAGAGGTTGCAACACCAGGATGCGAAAGTTGGGATGATGACTTTTATCTGCTGGTGAGTGGGGCATCGACATAATAACAAACGCTTGTGCGAACACTTCGAATTTTGTTAAGATGCCGTAACAAACTTAGGCTGATAAGAACTGCTGGTCGCGTTTGTGGCATCCAAAAAATATTAGCATCACTCAAGTTGCTACTAGTTTTGATTGCTTCAATCATGTTGCCACTGGCTTGGCTTGCATAAACCTGGTTACTACTAGCTTTCGTTTGTAACATTAGCTTGCTACTTGTTTTGATGGCATTATTATGGTCGTTACTAGTCTACCATGAACATCTGGACATTGTTGGCACGAGCAAAGAAACATAACGCTTCGCAGTTGGTACCCAAACGATTCCTGTGGAATAACAGCTCCGACTGCAAATCGCTCTTTCTCTTCTTCCAACTTTTCTTGGACACGAGCTTTAGTGGGAAATTTTTTTCTCCGTTCTTCACGCCACTTTATAATATCTTCCGGTGTATCCAACTTTATTTTGAGGCCATCTTGAACAATCAACGAAATTGAGGAAAATTAAAAGCAACACAGCATACAAGTTTTCTAACTTAAACAGCAGTCTCACCTTCGTAGCACTCTGCAGCACTTGTAAATTTAAAAGAATGGATACATAATAAATTTCAAAAAAAAGCAGCAAAATTCACAAATGTAACAACAAGCTTTATGAAAACCAAAGCAGAATTTGCTCAGGAGTTTCCACAAGCTGAAGAAATATGTTAACAGCAGTGGCATATTACCAACAAAGAAAAAACGTTTTTGAAACCCACTGACTCTAGCTATTCTGCAAGCCCAATTCCCATTCTATGCTGGGACTTAGAAGTAATAGCTGAATTTCATAACCCCTGGCTCAGTTAAGACGGTTTCATTTTGCATCAAAACTAAAAATGTTATTTCATCAGTGTTACACGTAGCAGTCAGTTGGCGACAATAGTAACATGTAGGTTAGACTAAAAAAGAATCTAAAACAACTGTTTGCATGGCATTTAACAATGCAAATAAGCATGACATTGAAGAAACTTTTTTTTCAGTCAAAACCAACAGATAACCAACTAGAACTCTGCCCACGTCTGAAATTAACCTGACGATCTCAGACTATATTCATAATTGAGGTTCAAAACCATATTCACAAGTTACAAAGCATTTCCCAAAATAACTTGCTTCACTAAATAGCAGAGTGTACTTCTGACAAAAAGACGAGTGCTTAATATCAATAAAATCAAAGCTCAAATGTACTCAAAACAAAAAATTCCAGAAAAACAGTTTACTTATTTTCTGACTACCTTGCTATTATTACTTAAAAGCTAAATCAGTTCATGCCAAGCACTTGGTTAAGCACAATGTGAGCAGATCTAGCTATGCAACCCTTCAATTCACTGCAAATCTTTTATAACTATCTTCATCCTTTCCACTCTCATCTATTCATGCAATTAGCACTTGTTTGCCTACACTGATCATAAGTCTTGCCACATGTATCCAGCTATTATCATTTTTATTTCAAATTCAAGTTGACTACTTTTGAACAATTGTGAAGCTCTGATATATTCTTAATCTGAATACTTTCGCAAATGAGGTAAATCAACAGTTTGCATCTAACAAACCTTTTTCATGATGCAAAATGGCCTAACACTCAACAAAACTAAGTTTGCAATACCTCTGTTGACAAGACTCAGGACTGATAAGCAATTTAATTATTTATCTTCTCAAACACTAAACTTACCCCTCTAATTAATATATTTCCCATTATAGTGCATCAGATACATACTGCACAGTAAAGAATGATGTAAGGAAACATGCTACAAACACAATTAACTGGAAAGGAAAGGCAACTTTCAACCTACTTGGGCCATGCAGATTTCTCCTGTGTATTTCCACAATTTTGAAATGAGCTTCAAATTCACAGTCAAGTTCTGGACACTGTGAGCAAGATATGGTTGCAGAGAGGTATGATTACGAAAATTACAAATCCCAACCACAAACCTTCACATGCTGTTCATAATGTTCCCTCTTTTTTTCTGCAGTTTTAAAGCCTCTATCACATACATCACAATAATCCAAAAACACTGGGTCCTTTTTTGCTCTTTTGTTCTTCCCAAACCACGTTTTTTCTGAGCCAACTTTTTGCTTCTGATGGAGTGGCTGATAGCTTGGAAAAGCAACAGACAATGGAGTAAATTGAGCAGCATGATCTTGATATCCAGCTAGAGCACTTGCATATGGTAACCTAGGTTCATTAAAACAATTAAAAGGATTTTGCATAGGATGCTGATTCATCTGACCTTGATATTGGCAAGATGTTCCATCTCCACAAAAGTTCATTTTTTTGTATTCTACTAAGCTGGAAAGAACAGCAAAATGTAAATCAAAACACATAAAAAGCAAGTATTAGCAACAAGTATAGATTAATTTAATACTACATTCCACACTAGGTACCTATGATAGCCTCGAATTAATCCAGCTCGCAGAGACATAAAAAGCACCAAATTCTATCCAAATATTAGTTTTCAAGAAATGTATAAATATGCTAAGAAGACCCATCTCCCTATTCTAGCATTTTCATCAAAGCTAGATTACAATCCCAGTGATAGTGCTTTTACACAGTCTGTGACAGGGTTGTGGAGTCGGAGGCGAGGAGTCAGAAGGATTTTCAACCTGAGGAGTCGGAGAAAATTTTAACGACTCCAACTCCGGGCAGACCTTTTGCTCACCAATTGTGACTTTTTGTGCCACAAACGTGCGTAAGCGTCACACTTGGCAATTTAAGCAGCTTGACGCTTCAATAAGAGATGATCATGGCTATTCAGACAGGCGGC
>JGI24159J19872_10014597_pt1 | contig 10151 bp, 6 predicted proteins | sample Ectturendosymbi4_FD_19872 | JGI IMG/M metagenome (IMG submission 19872) | reverse complement strand
TAATATTCAAGTTATTTATTTTATTCACCGGTGTTTAAAAGTGATCGGCTAGATAGCGAGTCCACAATTTCCTTTCAAACGAACGTAGAGATGGCTAGAAACGATATCCCCAAAAGTCACCACACCCGTGGACGTCCGCAGAAATTTTTCCAGAGGGGGACAAAGTCGACATTTTGCTTTGCTTATCTTTTTCAGGCTGTTGGCAATGCAATGCAAATGGACGTATACGAAAAATGTCCGATGTTACAACAACGGTTTCACAAGTGGTTTTTCTTGTAAGAAACTTTACACTGAGCAAATGTTTGTTTTAGTGAGCACGGATGTCTTAAGGCTGAGTTAGCAGGGTTCTAGATTATATTTGAATAAGAGCTGATGATGCCTACTTTGTAGGCGAAATATATACTCTGTAAGATCTTAGTGTCTGCTTCTGTGCTGAGAAAGGATTTTTTTCCATAGACAGTGAATTACAAAGTTTGTGAAATTTTAGAATAAGTGTAAAATCGTATGAAAATACGAACAAACTACCCATTAATTCAAATACCTTATCCTTGTTTTCGTGCTTCTCCAATGTTTTGGAATGTTACTTGTTGCAAGTGCGCGAGAATGAGATTTCACCGCGCAAACGGTCTGGTGGTACTGCGCACTTACGCACATTTAGAGGGGGCATTGGTTGCAAAAAATGCGCTTTGTTGGCAGCAGTGCTTCTTTACACATAGTATGAACCAGGGATGGGCAAACATATTCAATGGAAGAGTCATTTGCAGAAAACCAAAAACACCAGCGAGTCGCAAAACCAGTTTGTAGTGTCAACACAAATATGGTAAAGAATGCAATTTTTACATTCAGTGATGTATAGTAATTGTCAATATCAAGTTTTTGTTTGATTTTGTAGTCACCGAAAATATGGACAGTGCGTTGTTAAAGCTGTGCGAATTAATTCTCCCAAGTGTTCGTTTTTCAGGGTTGCAAGATGGTTTTGATTTTGCGAACTTCATCACAGAAAAAAAAATTCACAGCAATATGTTGTGCTATACACAGATATGAGTCATACACTGGTATTTTAAATTCTGGGTATTTACTTTCTGGAACCTGTGGTCAGAAATAACGTGTAGAATGGCATTGACTAAAGTTTGTTGGCCCACATTTTCTTGCATTTCCGTCAGTTTTATTTCTACAGCAGACAAGTTTGTGACAAAGGGTTAGCCAACCGAACAGCCATCACTGATACATTAACATTGAACGGATATACAACAGGAATGCTAAGCATGGTTTTAATTCTTGGAAATATCAAATCTGGTTTGGAATTTCTCCAGTAATCTTACAATTTATTTTAGTATTTTTCCAATTTGTAGTCTGTAATGGCCTCTTCGCGAAAAACAGTCGTTCTCATTCTGACATTGGGAAAAGGACGATTGACAGTACGTGTTTTTGAAAAATTTTATATTTCTTCTACGAACTTAAGTAGCCTACCTTGCGATTTAGGTTCACTGTCGCAATGGTTGTTATCAAATCGCGCAGACTCCCTGGTGTTATCGCAGACTCCCTGGTGTTAGTTGTTATCGCAGACTCCCTGGTGTTCAAATCGCAGACTCCCTGGTTGTTATCAAATCGCGGTTGTTATCAAATATCAAATCCAATGGTTGTTATCAAATCGCAGACTCCCTGGTGTTATCGCAGACTCCCTGGTGTTAGTTATCAAATCGCGCAGACTCCCTTTGATATCGTATGCACATCGCATAGCCCTTTCGAAACGTTTCACTGGTCGTGCCTACATGGTTGTGAAATTGCATGCGCACTAAAACAAACAATTGCTCAATGTAAAAGTTTTTTACAGGGAACACTGCTGGTGACTAACTTCACGAACTTGTGTAAAAACATTTGATAAATGAAACAAACGTAAAATATGAGGCAAAAACTCTCTATCAATTTGAGATATCGCTATTCATCTAGAAGAGCAACACAAAATATGTCGGCGACGCGCAATTCGCCCACCATTGGTATAAACCTACGTGCCTTACCGCTATCAGCACTCACTGTCTTGCTGCATTACCTGCCTAGATGTCTGCGTTCAAATAATGGTTACCAGGGTTGCCAACCTGTATTCACCAAAAAAGCCAGACCTTGTCCCAAAAAAAGCCAGATAGCAGTTTTAAAACATATACACATAAAAAACGCATAACTAAACACAAAATAAACATTGAAACTCGTCAGAAACATTTAAATCTTCAGAAGCATTTTCTTACTCCCTTACACTGTCACACATTTGTTTCTTACCAACAACATTGATCATTTTCAGGTTGACAGTAAATCTTTGCAATATTCTGTGCTCCCTGTACGGTCATTGACTCTCGTCAGAAGAGATTTGTAATGAATATGCAGTTCAGACAATGTTTTACCTGAGCCAAGCCTTTCCGACTGAAAAAAGCACGAAAAAGCCAGATTTTTCCTGGCTTTTTTTGAATTCCAAAAAAGCCATAGGCATTGAAAAAAAGCCAGAATTTCAAAATCTGGCTTCAAAAGAGACAAATTGGCAATCCTGATAGTTACTTACATGCGGCAAAACTCCTACACCCACGTGACTTGAAGGGCATCTTCGAAAATTTGTTGCCATGTTGTTGTTACGCAAAAAAAGTCGATAGTAGAACAATTCGCTCCGGAGTTTCGCAACCTGCCTCTGCAGGCAAAGAAGCGGATTTAGTGAACTGCAAGCTCATAACTGTATGTTAACAAAACAGTGAACCTGACTCTTGTGCAGTGTGAGTGTCATATCGGTAAAAAAACCTGCCATTGCAAGAATTAACCGAACTAATCAGAATTAAACTGCCTCTTTCACGTTTTCCAGAAACTTTTGCGTCTTAGTCCCATCTTCCAGGGAAGGCAAATGCCCGTTTTGTCCCCCTGCGGACGCCCATGACCGCACCTTTATTGGGAAATATGATGTAAAGGCTGTTTCTACCAAGGTTCAGGTACCGCTGTCAGCGTTATAACGTGACCCCAAGGTAGACATATGCAGCGGTGCAGCCCTCGGGATACTTCAAAAGTCCTCATTCGGCCCACGGAGCAATTTGAGTTTAAGACCCCTTGTTTATAACCAGGGCCTCTGCGGGAAGGTTTACCAGGCGGCACGAAACACGATACTACCCCCAAGCTTGTGGGGCTCTTGTCGCAACTTGTACAGTTCTTTGTTTGTGTACTCAGAATATAGATAAAACAGCTAGACAGCTACCATTCAAAATTTAAAAAAATGTTATATAATGGCAACTGGCTTACCCTAGTAATTTCGCGCCGATTTTATTACAGACAAACTAAGCATGCGTACTTTCATCCTCCCGGAGCCCAGTACGTATCGGGCCCATGTATGATGTACTCTTGTACCCACTCGCGTAGGGTCCGTTTATAAATTGCCACTGCAAAGAATATATACGATATTTACTTATTTATCAGAAAATAGTTCCAAGTTTAATTTATAAGCTAAGCACTCTTGCCGTCTTAGTAAAACAAGCCTGCGTTTACTGTGCACGCTAAGAATCATTCAAATTCGTAGCCAATGCAAGCGCACATTCATATTAGACCTGATACCTCAGTGAACACCGAACTGGAAGATCTTTTTATTTTTTATCTCAGTAGAAAAAACACTGAAGTTCAGGATAGGCAACGAAAACTGAGGTAGGTAGAATGAACTGAGACTTTCGCGTAGATAAAAATGGCGATTTCTAAACGACCGTTTTATTTTGCAGCATCTTTCATGTGAACCAGTGATTCTCAACGTGGTCTAGGTGGACCACTGGTGGTTCACCTGGAGTTTCTAGTGGCCACAGAGAGTTTCATAAATCCCTAAAACGCTCCAATTGTAACCTTTACTGTGCAATAAATTATGTAGAACATTTTTTCAAAGTGGTCCATCGGATATTCATTTAAAAATGTATGGTTCACGGGCCAAAAAACGCTAAGAACCACTGATGTAAATCAACCAGAATGTTCCAGAAAAGATGGGCGAGGTGAGTCCTGTTGCCTGTACACCACGAGAAAGCGGCTCAGAGATTGACCGAGAACCATGTGGCGTGGTTACATCTACGACCTTGACTGGTCCCGTTTTGGTGTGGAGCCAGCAGAACTGTCAGAGTTTGCTGAAAATGGCGAGGTATTTCGAGTTTTCTTAGAGTTGCTGCCCTCGCAACCCTCCTGCAGAAAAACGGGTGTGAAAACGTCAGGCTTGCTTTGAAGCTTCCTATTTAGCTACACACATGACAAAGTTTGAGTTTTCAGTGAGGTGCATCTTATAGTCGTGGGCTTCGGAAAGGTTGACAGGGAGCCAAACCCACCCTGGATTTCGAAATTTGATATTTTTCTATTAATCTTTTTGTAAAAAAACGTTTTTATGTTAGTTTTCAGTTGCTAAAATGAAATTTCACTGGAAAAACTGGAAAAATCTACTACTCCTCCCCACCTAGAAAAATCCACCACTCCCCCCACCTAGAAAAGCATTTTGAAAGTTCAATGCTGCTGGTAAGACGTTGGAAAAGAGAGATGCGACATATCAACGGTCTAAGATTGTATGTCGGTTTGGAGATTTTTGTGAAGTCGCTAAGAGATGACTGCGATTCATGTGAGAAAGTGGCTGAAATGCTCGCTGACAATCGCATGTATTAAAAACAGGCATGGACCAAACAGCAAGTGATTTTTGCACGAAGGCAAAAATAAGGATTTTCGGCATCTCAGTGCTCGAAACAAGTTTCATGTTGAAATCTTTACAGTTGTTGTATTCACTGACTGTTGAACTAAAACACAAAAAGCACGTCTAATGAGAGCCTAATGAAAGCTTTACAAGATTTCTTCCAATTGCGTTGGCTGTCTGCTGACATGATTTGCTATCTCGCAGCAAATCTTCAGAAGGCTTATTCTTTGGATTTGGAAGATTTCCCTGATGGAAGGATTAGTTTCTCTGGTCGTTTGAGCCAAATGGATGAAAACCTTTCTACGCCAGTAAAGCTTTTGTGAAAAATCTGAGAGCCAGATATCATTGACGCACACCCACCGTTGAAATGGCCCTGAGGTTATATCTTACTCTTTCGGTCGAAAACAATGAAAGGAACGTTCGTTCACTTTATAAACTAGCGAATAAAAAGCAAGATTCGTTCTGACATTATGCAAGAAACACTAAAACGTACTTTCATTCTGACTATAAAACATGATGTTTCGGTCGTCCTAAATTGCGAAAACCTTACTGAAGGTTTTTCTTGCTTGAAGGCACGCAAAGAAGCCTTTGCTATAGTGTGTGGGATGTTGGGTATGCTCGTGGCAAAATTTTGTTGTCAATTGATGCAGATTTATTTATTTTCCCTCTGCCCCGTGGATAACATTGCTTTTGCTTTGGAGCGCCCCCTGCGCGGCAAAGGTGTCAAATGTTCCATACGAAAAGTCGCCGAACACCTTATCGTACTGTAGTATTTAACAGCAAATGTAGAGTTTTTGAAGTTTTAAAAATTTCGTTATTTAACTTATCTACTATCTTATCCACTGAATTTCTCATTGTTGCGTTTCAGTATTTAAGCTTGTTGTAGGTTCAAACTTGCTGTAAATCATCTTTATTGCTATAATCAATTTGGTCATTTCTGAAACACTCGATCGCCATTCATTGCAGTAACGGAGCCAGCGTAATGTTAGTGACGAAATCAGGGTTTGAAAATTGCTTAAAGATGAATTCCCTGATGTAGTATTCTGGCACTGCCAATCACAGACTTGAACTTGCTGTTGGCAATGCACTAAATGCTACCAGTGGCACAAATGACTTGCAGACTTTTCTTGAAATTTTATCAGGGGTCGGCAACCTTTTGCTAATTGTGTGCTGGATCAAGGTTTCAAATCATTTAGTGTGCCAACAACGTACGTTTTTTAAACAAGTCGAGGTCAATATATCTTCTGTGTAAATCATAACAAAAGTGATATGTAAAACTTGAGCCCCTGCGTGCCATTGGAAATTGCTTGGCGTGCCAAGTGTGGCACGCGTGCCGTAGGTTGTCGACCGCTGGTTTATATTCTTTATATAGCCAGTCACTGAAGAACATGCGAGAACTTAGTAACTGTGCCCATGATTTGCATATCAGCCACAAAAAGAAACGGAAAGGTGTTTACTATTCGCTGGGTGGCTTCACCTTTAGAGCGGTATCAGCAGTAAAGCATTCTTTTCCAGCCTTAGCCCAACATTTTCAGAAAGCTTCAAAAAATGAAACTGGACAAAGTGCAGAAAAAGCTAGATTTCAAGGATTACTTTCCAAATTAGCGCTAATGGTGGAGGTCTTCAACGATTAAAAAACTTGTCAGAAACACTACCAAACCGAAATACCACACCGCCAAAAACGCAAAACTTACTGTTCATACAACAATTATAGAAAGCCTTATTGTTTCTCTGGGAGAGCATTCTATTTTGGCTCAACTTGCAGAAGAAGCAATGTTGTTTCAGGATGTACAATTGCGAGAAGGTAGAGGCCCAATCATCAACCAGGCTCAGTTCTTTCGAGTTGTACCTGACAACATGAAATAATTAAAGCTCTTCACTACAGTATCAAACAGAGCAGGCGCGCAATCGGGGCATTTGGGCATTTCCCCCAAAAAAATTTCAAAACTTTGCAAAGCAATTTTGACATTTGCAGAAACTTTCAAAGAATAAAGATTAAACTTTTGGTGTTCTAACCATTCAGAAAAGGCTTATTTGAATTTTTCTTTGTCCGACTGGTTAATTATCTCCTTACAAGATTTATCTGGAGACAAGCCATCTGATAGAAATTTTGTAAATTATTGCTATTTAACCACGAATACCCTGGAATTGTCAAACGTTGGGAGTTAATTTCACCTGTTGATATTTCTAAGGCATTTTTTATCCTTTTGTTCATGTAATGAAGCACTGGTATGCAAAAGTTGAAGTAAGGTCTAAGTAACCAAAACTACCAAACAACTATGTTGATCATAGTCTTAAAGCGTACGTTTTAGGCTAGCAAGACGAACGAATACAATTCGTCATGGACTTTCGTTGTATTTGATCAATAAATAACATCAACAAACCAAGTAATGATGTTGATTTTGGAAAAAATATGTAACTAGGATTAAAGCTTGTGTAACCAAAAGTTTGGTCAACATCGGTGAATAATATCAAGTTAGAAACGGCTGCTTCAACAAGGACGAATAAACAAAAAAGCACCCGCAAGCGTTAGTCGCAAAAGACATCACGTGATAAAGCACCACAAACGCAAGAGACGAACAAGCCGTAGCTTTCAATTACCCATCGCACCCTTGTACAAGTGGGATGCTTGTGATGGCTGGGGGCGGAGCAACACGACTCACTGATTTTCTGACCCATAGTCGGTCGACCGTAGCAGTCTGCTCCTGCTTGTAAACGAGCTTGCCTGCGTGCACTTAAGCGTGACCAACGCCTATATTGGTTCTACGTGGTGATGACACTTACAAACCATCAATGCCACTCTGTGTGGCTGCCGTCGGTGGATCGTCTGGTCTGGTCAAAAGTCTTCACAGGCATCTCTTTTTCCAGATTTTTACTGTAAAATTCTTCTTTGTCACCAGTGTGACTTCAACAAATAGTATTCAGGACAACGCGAACCAAGCGTGAGACCTCTATTGATTAGGTGTCGCAGGCACATCTATTGGACGAGCAATGTGACGAGTATAATTCTATCTAAAAAAAACAAAGCCTGATGTATGGAATGGAGCTGGAAACAGAAAGTGATGTTACTTTGCTATATGTAATTTTCAGTTTGTCTTATTCAGTTTCAGTAATTTAAGAACGTTCGAGTTTCAGATAGGGTCGCTGGGTTACAGTGGGTTCCTCCAGCTAGTGGGTCGTGGTACATAAAAGGTTGAAAACCACAGGTCTGATGCGTTGCGGACACAGTTTTGGACTATATGCACGATGCACCCATCACTGTTCTCTCTTTGCTTCTATCTTGAAACTAATGAACGGTTATTGTGTTTTTACAAGTAATGTCATGGAATGCATCGATTGCCATTTTATTTTTCACAAGTGTGATTTGAACGCAGAACCGAACTGGGGCACGCCCACTGGCACATTGTCCTCCATATTACGTAAGTATAGCGCTTTATTGAAGGGCAAGAAAGAGTAGAATAAACCTTTTACGTTTTTGGTTATTTTACAGTATATTGCTAAATGCAGGCATTATATTCACTGCCTTTTTAGTTTCTCCAGCTTTCCGACATTGCTCAAAAACAGAAAACGTCGTGATTTTGGAGTGGATTTCAACATGTTGGAATGGAAATGTACAAATTATCAAAATAGACGAAGATGCATATCATGTTGCCTGCATGCGAAATGACGCTTCTCATTTATCAGTTCAGCATTATCTTCATTGTTCTCATTTTGAGATCTGGCACCATCAAGTTTTGCGAGCAAACAATTTGTTTATTGAAATATCTTTTAGAAAAGATAAACAATCAAGAATTAGAAGATAGCTAAAAAGTTTCATAGGCTTAAAAGAAAACTCTTCTGTGTGGAAGGTATTGAAAGGAATAGCATGGTGACCTTAGGCGTCCGGAGGATGGTGGCAAAACCGGCATTCTCCTCCTGAATTTGGGTCTATGAACCAAAAATTGCCAGATAACCTAAAGTCAGCAGCTAAATTCCAATTATGATTGATTTAATTCTTGCGATGACAATTTATTTGTTAATGTGACACTCACACTGCACAAGAGCCAGGTTCACCGTTCTGGTCTCATGCAGTGATGAGCTTGCTATTCACTCACGTCCGCTCTTTTGGCTGCAGGGCAAGTTGCGAAACTTGCCAGCGGATTGTTCTAATGTTGATCTTTATTGCGTAACACTAGCATGGCAACAAAACTTCAAAAATTCACTTCAAGTTACGGTAATAGGCTTGTTGTGTAAATTATCGTAACATACCTGGTACTGCTGCCGACGAAGCGCATTTTTTGTGTGTGTTGCCCTAAACGGAGAATTTTCTTTACACCAGCTTGGCCACTCCGACATAATGTTTCCCTCCCCGAAAATTACACCGAGGTCTCGATAGGTGCTCTGGCACAAAGTTTCATGTTTGTGGGTGTCACACGTTCGATTCAAGCATCCTTTGATGCAGACCTTCCCCGGTTGGATGTCAGACAACGTTTGATGCGACCCTGCCTATTTCATCATAATCAAATAACAGCAGACTTCAGGAAAACCAGCGGAGTTTTCGTTGATGGAGACACGTCCACTTATTGCTTGCGAAACGACCGGTGACGAAAAACCTGCTCTTGTGGTAAGAGACGTTTGCAGCCCTACCAACAGCGCTTGTCTCCAGTAGCGTGCAGTATATACATATATGTATAATACGAATATCAACAANTAANTGCGAATGTCTTCAAGTGCATTCTATTACAAGCGGCTTAGGTATAGCAGATTAGCTGCGCCGTGCGTAATGTGCNCCGTCTCCATGCAAAACGTTGGGGCGACAGTGANTCGAAGTATGCAACAGCAAATGTAAATATCCATGCAGCAATGTCTTGCACCACGCAGTGCCTGTTCGATCTGAGTGTAAAANCATAGTTATAATCACTTTAGNNGTCAGAAAGTTTCAGCCTGTAGCCATCCTTTTGTGAGCTTNNTCCCTATACCAGTGGTTCCCAAACTTTTTCTGATCGCGTACCATTTATGGGTCCCGTACCAGGAAACGTCAATATGCCAAACATAATTCGATAAAAAGTTTGGAAAACCAGAATTGACACAAATGCAACATGACGAAAATGGCTGTGAGAAAGTATTATGGCTATTTTTAGAAACCAACAAGGGAAGTAGGCTACACAAAAATTCAGGAATTTATCAACAGAACCCGACAGATAAAAATTATAGCTGTGAATATATTCTTTTGTGAAGAAAAACAGGAAGCATGTCCATTCGTGTACCACCTTGAAGGCCTTCGCGTATCACTACTGGTACGCGTACCACAGTTTGGGAACCACTGCCCTATACGATAACTTGTAGAATGACTTTTGTTACGCAAACTGAATGGAAAATCACAGCAAACGGTATCGATCAAAAGACATTCTCAAGCAGCGATTTTCTTCTGGAGAACAGGCGCTTTGACACTTTGTTGTAGGTAAAGTAAACTTTGTTAGATTGTCATGTTATGCAT
>JGI24159J19872_10014593_pt1 | contig 10152 bp, 5 predicted proteins | sample Ectturendosymbi4_FD_19872 | JGI IMG/M metagenome (IMG submission 19872) | reverse complement strand
GGCACATAACGCTTTTTATCGGTAGAAACACTTCATGTTGATGTGTCCCAGAAACACAGGCTGGACCTAAACCGGAAGATCGCCAGAAAGCTCGAAACACAGCGACTGTTGTTGACGGACCCTCAGGAGCAGCAGGTACGTCCTTTCCTTTCAGAAAATCATAACAGCAGCTTCCAAGCGTATATTTGTAATTCAGATGATCAGGGAGAGGGCGTAAAAACGGTGTTCCACGTTACCACATTCATTTCGTCTTCGTATTCGGCGCATGTCATGGAAAAAAAGCGATGCTGGTTTTTGTATCAGTGATTGCCTACGCACCCTACGACAGGGATGCTCATATTTTCTCAGGATGCGAGCTACTTACGAACACGCCAAAATGATATAGCTACTAGAAAAATGCAAAACAAATATTTAATAATAAACATATTGAGAATTATTTTTACAATGTGTGTTGATGTACCTTGCATACCAACATGAGCCCATATTGCGCAACGCAACATAATTAAATATGTGCATTTTTGTCATTACCTGACTTTATTCTGATGACTTGCACTGAACGGAATCAGCCATGCAGGGTTTTAATGTGATGCGATCTACCCACAGTGACTTTGAGATCGGCGTGTGGAGCATCCCTGTCCTACATGTATATAATTGTCAAAGGCTCGCAGATACGCGCTTTGTAAATTTCTTTTGCGCTGATTTTTTCAAAGAAAATACCGGTGGTAACGCCACAATAAGCCCACATTTTTCAAATCGTCATCCCAAATATTATGTTATGGAGGTTAAGATCAGAAAAAACAAAAATTGGTCAATCCTGCTGCGAATACTTCATCAGTATGACGAATGTTTGCAGCGTGAGGATTGTTATTGTATATAGTTTATATTTTTTAGATTTGCTTTGTACATACTTCTGACTTTAATTCAGATATGTGGTGAGGAACGCAAAGTAGTAAAAATGTGTCAAATGCTTCGTTGGTTCGTGAGTATGTTTATGGTGTTCGTTTGTATTAATAACATTTAGAAAACGCCTGTTGAGGCATCTTTTCGAAATGGTCGATGAAGACGTGATGCGGATTTTAATAGTTGAGCATCTTCCGTTTCAATTGAGTAGAAGTGTTACGCTGCTGTGAACCAGAATTGGGAACTTCTAATTGAGTTTCCATTGTGTTTTAGGTGACCGAAAGAGACAATCAAAGCCGATAATAATGATCAGCTATGCGTGGAAGCAAGATGGCGAAGACATCACTCATATGCCCAGAAAAGTAAGTTGCTTCAGATTGTTTGTGTTTCATCATCATCCTTAACTCGCCTTGTAACAGTTAAAGAGTCGGATCTACTCATGTCATCTTGGTTACAAGTTGTTGAAAAAAACGGTAATCGCCGTTGAGCGCTACGTGATATGAAAATGTGCGTTGAAGCTGTTCTCTTTCATCAAAGCATCAGCTCGGACAAGTTTGAAAAAGTTGCGTTTGATGCGCGACTGCCGGTAACTCACGCATTGTTGCCTGTGCTCATTGTGACGTGTCAATCAATACTGACAGTTTATTTTCAAAGCGTGACGTAAAAGATCTTTTTTCCAAGGGTCAGACGGACCGCGCTCTTCGTCACGCAGCACATCATGCGGATGCTGCGGGAAAAAAGAATAACCGTGAGGTGGCGTGTTACCCTGCTTCGCTCGTAAATTGCGAGTGGACCTTTGAGCAATCTCGCCTGATCGCCTGGTTGCTACTGCAACTAAGGCAGGTTGTTCTGTCATTTCTTCTTTCTCGCCGACAGCTGCGCACCGTTTCTTGATCGCTGCCGTTCGCATCTGATTTAAGTCTAATAAAGCCTACATCTAGGCGCGACGGCGAGTTACGTGTCACTACAGGCAGAAAACGAGTTTTGCTTCACTTAGCCAGGTCTGGTAATCACCTGATGCCTTCAATCAACTCGGAAGAGATATGAGTCTAGCTAGAGATGGTTATTTTAATTGACTACATCTGTGTGCAACTCCAATCCACTAGAATGCTGTAGAGCAGGGGTCTCCTAACTACGGCCCGCAGGCCAAACCTGGTCCGCGAAGACAATTTGTCGACGATGAAAAAATAATATTTTTACGAAACATTTCTCTATTTGATGGAATGTAACATATCCCGAAACAAATCACATTAAGTAAGATGTCCGGCCCTCGAACTGTTGCGTAATAGTTTTCATGACCCTCTGGCAAAAACATTTGGAGGTCCTGCTGCAAAGCGTAGGCAAGTGAAAAAGCCAAATCTAATTGTAACGGCCAACATTTGTAGATTGCTTCCAGTTTAAAGGATGAAAGATTTGAGGTTTGGATCGATGTGGAGCAAATGTACGACAAGGTAGATGAGCGAATGGCTGAAGGGGTGCATTTCTGCGACATATTCCTCGCTTGCACGTCACCTGCTTACGAACAAAGCGACAACTGTTGCAAAGAAATAAGTATGGCGTCTGAGAACAAAAAGCACATCATACAAGTGAAAGTGATTGATGACTTCAAACCTAAGGGATGGCTTGGTGAGTGTTTTGTCTTCTCGGAACTGCAACTATTGGAAGCTTTAAGGAATGTTTGTGGATGGAAAGAAATATTCTGACATAAAATTATTGATTGTGTAACACTTCTATTTATTTTTCAAAGAACATGCAGTAAATATGCAATTGCACACGATAAATTTTGTTGAACTTCGGTCCATGTTGGCTCTGTGGCAGATTGTCATAATTTGATTTGCGCCTTACTGAGTGGCAACTTCATGAGGAAGAAGGGACCAAAATAAGTTTTCTCCCTGTCCCAGTAAGAAACGTTAAAGAACAAAACACAACCTTGGAAACTGGAACATCACTTCACTCACAGGGAAAGAACACGAAATGGTCGAGGAAGCCAAACAAAATTCCCCGGATGTTGTTGGCATCTCTTCGACAAAGTGTCGTTGCTCTAACACTGTTCAGTTGGACGATGGGTGGAAACTCTACTATCCCGGCGTTGAGCCAGCAAAGTTTACTAAGGCTGGGTTGGGGATATTTGAAAGACCTTGTGTCGACGAATGGATCCCACAAGAACATAGATTCCCCCAATTTTTAAAGTTGGCAAACTTTCATAAAAGTAAAGTGTCGCTCGCACCCTCTCGTTTTTAAGCGTAGGATTATGTGCCGGACGGAACGGTCAGATTTGGCTCTAGGAAGAATATGTGCATGCAAGCCCGTAGCCACAGGGGGCAGTGCTCCCCCATATTTCTTTTTTGCCCCCCAAATTTTGTTGCGCCCAGAAAGATTTGTTTTAAACATATAGGAAAAGCAAGGATCTTGCTCCCCTAAAAATGTATTGTACCCCACCAAATCTTGAAACCTGGCTACGGGCCTGTATGCATGAACGCGTTAGCTGGGAGACGGTTGTTGTTGCGCACGATAACGTAACAATGTGTGCCAACGCGCGAACCCACAGCACGTGTTTGTTTGTGTTTTAGCGTCGGATCAGTCGAGAAAAGTTTTGCCACCCCTTCATCAGCACAGCCGGGCGAAGCTTTGACACCAACAAGGGGTTTCGCTTTTATTTTTGAAATGCCTGCTTCTCTGATGGGGCTTTCTGACTTGAAGTTCCAGTAGATTATACAAATTGACATCCACTAATAATTGACTGTTCTACTCTTTTAATAGAATCTCACACCGCGCGCAAGATACACGTCAACTTTTCCAAAGGAGGATTCAACGCGAATTTCAAGAAACTTTTGAAACAGATCGACTTGTATTGGTCTGCCCAAGGTACGGGTGTTATCGTGTAACTGCCTGCTTTGCAATAAAACTCTTAAAGCTGACCTTTTAACGTCAAAAGCAGTACATTTTAAAGCTTTGTCTCACGAATGTTTCGTTCGAAAGTGAAGGACTACTGCAGTGCCATTACGCAAAATATGTTGAACTCTTGACTGATTTCGACTATTTCATCAAATAGTGTATTGCATTTTGCATGCGCTGTTGGAAAAACGATGCTTTGAAACTTGGAGACTAACTCAAACTATAAATCGCCTCGATATATGAAATGATCCAAGTTTAATTGTTTAAAGTTCGTCCTGTCGCTCTTGCCAATGTTTCACAAGGTACTTTGTTAGCTGTTCTTCACAGTCGAAACATGCAACACTGCTGTAAAGCCAAGCTCAACGTAGATATATCATAATAAGAAATTGTAGGTATGACGAAGCAAATTTGTTTTTTGCACTTTGGCGTGACGAAACAGCGAGGTCATCAAAACATTAGCTTTTCTGTGCGCTTGTGTAAAGATACTTTTGGGCTCATTCTTGTATTCCTGTGAACGGTGCTTTTCACCTGTCGGTAGTGTTCCCTCTAAAAAGTTATATCACGCTGAGCAAATGCTTTTGTAGTGCGCGTACAGTTGCGCAACCTTGCACACACTTGAACAATGAAGTGTTTCAAGCGTTAAAAGAGCTATGCGGTATATATACGATATTAAATTTGGAATGTTGCCAGTGCGCGAGAATAAGGTTTCACTGCGCAAATGGTCTTGTAGTTCTGCGCACTTGCTCACCTAAGAGGGAGCATTGCCTGACGGTCGCGTTCGGCAACACTTTTTACTGGCTTGCATACCCAGGCGCCATGTGATGTCTTCCTTATTGCCACTTCCAAGAAGTTCACACACCAAACAGTTCACCAACAACTGGAATGAAACCGGGCTTCGGTTTGCCGCTTCGTCTGCATCAGTAGCATTCCAATAGAAGAACCGGCTGCGTTGATACTTTGCCATTTCTCCGGAAAGGCATTGTTGCAACCTCTCGCTGTGCGCGATTCACCACGAACTGGATGTGCGCTAAGAATCGCACACCTATGCAAGTGGCCTGATTAAGCAATAATAGAGTGATCGCTGCCGCGCGTGGTCGCCTTTGTTGCTTGCTGCCACAGTGTGAAGTTTTGCGCACTTACCGCTCGGGCCCTGCGATCACAACAGCCTGAATGTTGTTTTTCAATAAAAAGAATATTGTGTCTCTGCGATTATGCAACTAGGGTTGTGATTCTCTAGCGATTTTACGATAAAATCGTGTCCCCAAGTCGTGCTTTCACCATCTTGTCTCTGCATTTTTTGATCACGTTGCGGTCTTTCTTGATAACTGCAATTGTTTGATAATAATATAAAATTCAGTTACGCACTACGTATATCGCAGTGGTCACAGCATGCTCATTTCACAGGTTTTGCATTTCTTACTTTCCACTGTATACAAATTTACTTGCTTTTTATTGATAGAGGTGCGCTCACTGCACATGGATCGCTTTGTTTTTGCTTCAAGTAGCCTTTGTTTCTATTTCTCGATTTCATCACATGTCCACAATTTTTGCTTGTTTGCTGATACCTGTTTCGCCATCAGTTGTACTTTCTAAATTTTTCGATCGAGCAAGATTTTGTTTTGTGTTTGAGCAAGATGGAGGCTTGGTCTTCGGGCCCATCTTGCTCAATCGGGGTCTTCGGCCCTGTTGCTCCCGCTGGCAGCTCCACTGCTGGGAATAACCATCTCGAAAATTGAATATTTATGGCTGGTAATAATTTTTCCATCACAATCAGTGACATTTCAAGTATTGAAGTTATCAAATTTTGCCGAACCTTGCATGGAATAAAAAAATTTAACCTTTTGAATCAACTAAATTACAAACATGTTCATTTGATTTGTCTGTCGACGTATCGCCCACTATTTCACGTATGATTTCTCATTGCAGTATTTGTAACCAAATTATGTGCAATTTACTCATAACAAACGACAGTAGGTAATGTGACGAAAAGCGACAAGAAGGCAGAAATCAAACATGTAAAAGAAATGTTAAAGCGAATGATTCAAACTTAAGGGGGAGGGAGTCACAGGTGGCAGGTGAAGATGCAGTGCATACATTTGTGCTTTGATAGGTGAAGATGCAGTGCATACATTTGTGCTTTGATATTTTGTGCATTCTTACTGTGTGATTTCAGGAAATTTCTCTTTGTGATCCAACACAACAAATGTGTTGTGTTGGATCACAAAGATAAATTTCGCAAACAAGTACAACGTACTTTTGGTCGCTGTTTCCTGTCGCTCTGCACAACGCTTTGCGCTGTTGTTCACGTTAGTCTGTACTGAACCGCTTAATGTTGTGTTGTTCCGACCTCGCATTCAAGCAAGCCCGCAACCAAGGGGAGGCAACCGGGCAATCGCCCCCCACTGAAAATTTCAAAAGTTCTTAGGTACAACAGCAAGTCGTACAATCATTTTGCCCCCCCAAAAATATTACAACAGCAGGTTGCAATCATTTTGCTACCAAGCTGGTTGCGGCATTCAAGTGTATTGAATCATAGAGCTCGTCGTATATGTAAATATAACCAAGGAGACAATCAAACTTCTTGGCTGCTACTTTGTGGCTACAAAGTAAATTGAAGCAGTATAAAGATTATGTACGCCATTTTAATTGTAATTATTGTCTGTCATAATGTGGACTAAACCACAGACTCATTTGTAATAGAAAAATAGTTCATTTATTGGCATAACTCTGAATCCAACGGAGCAAAGTACATAATATATGTTCATGTTCACATCAGTGCTCCAACACTACTTTTTATAGAGAAACTATTTCTTGGAATATTTTGGTGTTGGAAACAATGCAAGCTACAAACAATAACGTAGGAGACTGATTATTTTGTTGGTAAAGCTTGTCCACATTGATAAGAAACAACATGGTGTCATTTTGGTAGGTTTGAGCATACGTACAATAAAGTCCTTGAAGTTGAGAGTCAGTTGTTGTGCCCTGTTGGGCAAGAGCAAGCAGGAAATTATTATAATGAACTAAACAATTCTATCGAACACTTACAGAGAAGGCAGGTGGTTTTGGAAGCCAAACACAAAAGATAGCATAATATGCATTAGCTGACGCTTTGCGACGTGTTTAAATCGTGAACTTTTAGCACCATGATGTTCCTAGCGTAACTTTCTGTTGTGTTAAGCTGCGACGACAAATAGGATATTTCTTAACTTTATTGCGGCTTCGTTTTCGCAAATACACAACTATTTTCACACTTTGTGTAGACTGAGTGGGTCAAACATATGCAAGTTTGTTTAGAGGGTATGGGCAATTTTCCCCAATGTACAATGTTATCTTTATCATATGTGAATTTTTAAAACTCTAAATAGCTAACTATACACCTAATCGTTTTTGGGAAGCAAAGTAGCGTAATTAGTGCACAAAATTCTGCCCCAGTCGCATGACATAGCGTTTAACGACAAAATCCAATATTTTTAAAACCCATTGAGAGAGAATCTAGCATTTACGTGTATCAGCTGCATACTTTAGTTACAGTAGTCGCTCAAGAATTGGTCGACAACAGGATCCACGTCTTATATGCATGCAACTTTTGTAGGTCTACTTCGTGTCTGAGAGTAACAAGTCCCTACTCGGCTTCGATTGAACGCGTGTTGGTGTGCATCAGAAGCGTGTAAATATAAAACGCGCAATCATAACCGTGGCCACGATGACTGCTTCCTCACTCCAATATTGGCTGCAAAAGGCATATCGTGTACTTATGGCATCCAGATTTTCACAAGGGTTTTTGCAAAAAACTTTTACGAGGAAAGGTGGCATTGATCCAGAGTAGAAGCCTGGAACTTCCTCTAAAAACAGACTTCAAAAAGTCAACGAAAATAGACTTGCTACTTGCCGCCTTAAATCTGAACCTTATTGTTGAGAACAAAAGCGCCAGAAAAAATGCACGTTTTATGGATGATGCTTTAAAAACAAGGGGCATCAAATATTTAAATATTGGGACTTGGTTGTTGTTTTCCCGCCTCTATCAAAATTTCTGGTTCCGCGACTGGTTCACCATACCTTCTCACATGGCAAGGAAACAGACATTCCTGACGCCTTTGGTGCGATTCTGCGCAGGGGCTGTGCAAGTGCCTCACTCGGCTAGAATGCAAGGAGTCCTCGTTAATAGGCGTATAATTGCGACATGCTTTGCTCGAGTGGTTTGAGTCTGCTCACTAGGTGGTACAGTAATAGACACCTTGTTAGTCCAGTACAGAGCTGAGAGTGAAACATCGCTTTACTTTGCAGTAATTGTATGCAACTGCAAACGCTATTAAAAAAGCATTGCCTCGTTTATGCGCTTTCCTCTACGTAATAAAGAAATAAACAAATGTGCAGCGCGGGGACACTGTGGCAACTTCACAGTGCGGGAACGCGCCACAAACACAAGCCAGTACTTGTCCTTCAACAAGAAAAGAAATGACAGGCGAAGTGTATGCAGGCGCGGACAATCGTGAGTGAGGTTTGATAGAAATGAAGTTTGTGTAATTGGGCGAGAAATTATAAAGTGAATGTTAGAAAGTGAATGGAAGTCAAGTACGGGGACGCGGAAGCCCCATTTGCATATGCAATTGTTTTCCATTTTTCTGCCCTTGTGACAAGGTTCGAGGTTTGTTGCAATGCGACTGGTACATGTTTGAGCGGATAACGTCCTGTATACATGTGTATTATTGTTGTTACTGTTTTAACTGGCTTGGAAAAGGTGAAAACAGATAAATACAAATAGGCATTTCGGATAGTCGCCGAACTGTTGGAATGGTGGATTACCAGGGACCCCGAGTAGTGGTAGGGGCAGTGAAAGAGTTGATGGCAATGTCAACGTATAAAAAACAAAAATATCATTACCAATTATCCTTGTTTCTGTTCAGCAACAATGTTGACCTCAAAAATGATAACAGAAAGTACAGAAAATCATTCCAAATTTTCTGAGTGAGCGAATAGCTGTAATAAATTTGTTTCACGTCGATATTGATGAACCATGAAATTAGTTATGCTTTTATGAAAAGGCACCTCTGCGTCCGTTGCTCACATTTTCAAAGGGTAGGGGGAGACAATGCCTATGTCCAGGCCAGGGACGGATTTAGGGAGCGCGGGGCCCTAGGCCATCTTAGTTTTTGGGGCCCCACGCAAGTTTGCCCTATTTGGCCGTTTGTCTGAAACGTGTGAAAGTATGCCCCTCTTATGTGTAGTTCCCCCTCAAAAATCTTTTGTTGTGCCGACTTTGGTTCTACCATTGCCTTAGTAGATCTTCAACAGAATTTAAAGCCTTTCCTACATTCTTCTAAAGATCAAATGGCATTGCGATCTTTTCTTGGAATTTATAGCGCTTTCGCGTAGTTCAGAAGTTCTTTTCGTTATATTTCCATGATTTCTAGCGTTTTCAGTAGGTTTCTTTTTCGGATATATACATTTTCATGCGAGACCGTTTTGCCGCCCTTGAAAATATCGTCTAGTTGTTGATCTGATTACCTGTGCGTAAACTCCTTGTTTTATGGTAATAGCAACCACATCATAGGCGTACGAGGCGGGGGCTGGGGAGGCAGCAAACACCCCGGATTGAAATTTCGGGGCAAACTCTGTTTTCAGGGCAAGCGCAAAGTTGTTCAAAAATACTGAATGATAAAAAATATTTGAATACAGCAAAAAATTTCAGGGAAAACTGTTTTTCAGGGAAAGCGCAAAGCTGCTCAAAAATCCTGAACGGTGAAAAAAGTTTCAATACAGTGCATAAGCGAATTGAAATGCATGTAAGAGATGCCATCAGGACCGAAGAAAGTGTAACGTTATAGGCGAATCGACCTTTCTGACGAAGCCGTTATAAACGATTTCAACTGTATAGAACAGATTTACAAGAGGTTTCAGCAGAACCGTCACCAGAAAGTTTTTCAATAGGGGAGGTTTGAGTTTCTGCGGGGGGCTTTGCGTTTACACTTGGAGGGGCTTGGAGCTTTGTTTGGGGGGCTAAGCCCACCAAACACCCCCCGTGGCGACGGGATTTGGTTTCAGGCCCCATTCCGATGAAACTAAAAAAGTTAAGTTTCAGGGCAAATTGTTTATTTCTAGGGCAAGTGGTTCTTACATTATATTTCACCTCTCTCACAGTATGCTACACATACTGACTTTGTGAGCCATATTGATAAGTTGATGTCAAATGATCTCTATTTGCTACATTGTAACATAAGGTCTTTGTATAAAAATATGGACAAGCTTGAAGAAATCGTAACTCCATGTTCAAAACCACCAGATATTATAGTGCTGTCGGAAACCAGAATTAAGGAAACCTCAATTATAGCCACACTTCCAGGCTATAATTTCATTAAC
>JGI24159J19872_10014592_pt1 | contig 10153 bp, 3 predicted proteins | sample Ectturendosymbi4_FD_19872 | JGI IMG/M metagenome (IMG submission 19872) | reverse complement strand
TATATTGCATCCTAATTCTTCGTAAGAATTTGACAGCTTTTTTGAAAGGTCGTAATAGTTAGGAGCTTTAAAATATCCAAGGAAGTTTTCGACAACTGCTAGTGACCACCAAGCATTTTTACGAGGTTTGTCAAGGTAAGTGGAAATATTTGTCCTGCATTTAAACGTCATGGAGAAGCATAAAAAATTCCAGCCCTCAATTTTTCAGTGCTCAGTGCAGGGAACTTTTCACACAAATATGTAAAGCAGTCATTTTTATCTATTTAAAGCTTTTGCAAACTGTTTTCATACTTTGATATGGAAAGGAGGAAGTAACCCCTCGCTTGGATTAATCAAAGGAAAGTGTATAATATTTCTTTCACCAATCTCGTCTTTCTCTCGTTGGTCAACTTTCCCTAGCCCAATGCTCTGGGCAAGCCCTGCTGTCCCACAGACACAAGAAACACGGAAGCGTTGTGTATCCACTTTGTTGCCCAACCAATATGAATAAATTCTTCTAATTCACCGCAAATCATCCAGTCATGCTCATCAACTATGGTACCAGGCACAGACTATTCTGACATAGGATTTTATTGTAGTTACCGCTTATAACAAACTACGACTAACTCACTCCCTGTGGGCCTACGCAGTTCAACAACAGCTGATAAAGCATTTCAGCATTGAAAAGCACAACTACTGATTACAAAATCTGTTTTCAAGTTAAAAATGGTGGGAGATAACTTTTGAAACTTTTGGTGAGGTTTTTCAATATTTTGCGAAAAACTGAAAAACGTATGCCCTCTAGCGGCCAATCCTGACCAGATGTACAAAAACGGATGCGATTTTTGGACTCAGCGCCCCCCAAAACCCCCAAATCTGTTACAAACTTCAAGTCCCTAAAAATCGTGTATACCGGTGTAATTAATTAATCAAGCGTTCACAATCAGTAAGGTAAAATTCGGCGAAAACATATTTTTGCAAATATCTGCAAAATCCTTGGCATTAGACAAAAACTAACGCCGAATTCGGTTTCAGCGACCCAAAAAACATCTAAAAACACTAAAAAAATCAGATAAACAAAAATTTGTTGTCTAGTGTAATCTCTTGCAAATGGCTGCTGAACAAAATATCCGAACCTTTCATTGTGTGTACCACACTTAACAGTTTTTCACCTGCAGGTGGAATGGTACTGTATTGTTGAGGTACATGTACTCAAGCAGCATCATAACAAAGAGAGTGAGTCTTACAATCGTACGTGCAACCAGGTACAGCCACGGGGAGGCATGCAGGGGCAGTTCCTCCACAGATATTTGCTGTGCTCCACCACCTTTTGTTGTGCCCAGAAAAAAAATTATTTAAATATATAATAAAAACAAAAATCTTGCCTCACTAAAAATGTCTTTTTGCACCCCAAACCCTAAGACCTGGCTATGGGCTTGCGTGCAGTTGATATTTTAGTCATAGTTGTTCTGCATTGGCAGATTGACTTCTGATCAAAAAAACTGCTGAGCTGAAAAATTGGTGGATTGTCTCACGCTTAAAAGCCACCGTGCAAAAACTGAAAGAAGAAGCCTGACCTTACTTGTTTTTATCACAGATGATGGTAATGTACTCAAGCTTTAATGACAAAACGTGTGTGTCTATTAAATCTGAGTAAAAAACAAAGAGACAAACTGCAAAACCATTTCAAACGGAAACGTTCCTGGACATCTTAGGGGTGCAGGTGAGTCAAATTACCCCCTTTAAAGAACTTGATCCAATGGGTGAAATAAGGCAAACGTGGTCTGCTTGTACATATTGCTATTTAAATTGCACCCACTTCACTACTTCACTTTGGCCTCTACACCGACATGGCGTTCACAAATCGATGCAGAATGTAATGAAAATGTTTTGCCGTAAGATATTTTTTGAAAATGGTAAAAATATTATTTATGTCAATAACTAAGCGTTGCTTTTGAAATCAATGCTGCAACTACAGAATTTTGTATTTTTCTGTTACCAAACCTTTGTGTGCAACGATAGAAGACAAAAACATTGTTGTGTCGGAAAAGCAAGAATGCTAATCCTGCGATGAAAAAACGTGCAGTTTTCTATCCCACTCTGCTGAATAGGATTTCTGGACTGCTGAAGCGCAGGATGAATGTACTACGATCTCCTAGAAATCGATTTCCTGTTAAATAAGTTCGCTGATAGATTCGACAACGTCGCGTTTGTGGAGACTAAGTTCTAACTGTTGTTAGTGAATTTGGAAACACAAATCCAAAAGAAAAGGTCATTGTGGGGAATACCAAAGCATTACAAAAAGCCAAGACACCTTATGTGAGCTAAATAAATTGCCGTGAATCAGCCAGACGTGCACTGTTTATATTAATTTCGAATATGAGAGCAACTTGTTGGTCGTNTANGTTTTTCAGAGGTTTTTAGACATAAACGTTCTTCCTGGTTTAATTAACGAAGTTCGTTTGACTCAGTCTTCCACACGTTTCACCGAAGTTTGTAATGTTTTATCTCTGGATTTCCTCCATTTGGTTTCACATTCCACACTTCAGTAACCTTCTCAATCAGTTGCATGTGCGTCATAAATAACAGAATGAAACAACCAGTTGTGAACATATTTTTTTCGTTGTGCTTTTCAGGATGTTTTTTTTTTCAAAAATTTATCAGGAAAAAAATATTGGAAGTACGTCGAAAGTGTCTACACATGTTTCCTGGACCTCGACTAAGCATACGCCCGTGTCTCTCGTGAGAACTTTGGGGGTGTTGCGGGAGTAGTTTGTTGACGGCCACCTCTTACAAAATGTGGCACACTTGACTGGCCGTCAAGTTACTGTATTCATTCTCAGATGTTTGTGTCCGTGTCGGCAGAATTAAAGCACAACCGTTCGCAGCGAATGTTGGACCCCGGCAAAGGCGTGTGTTGTCACTACTACTCTTCATAGTCTAAAATGAATTGGATAGACAGTCACAACCGAGTCGACGAAGATGTCACTGTTAGAAGCTGCAGTACCAACCGTTTGCTTTTTGCAGCCAATTGGTGCTACTTGCATCTTCTGAACAGGACCTTCACCATGTGCTTGATCGGTTTTATGCTGCGTGCGCCCAAGCTGAGATGAAGTTTAGCACTAGAAACACCAACAGTATTACGTATCTCCAGAAACCCAAACCAGTGCGCGCTACAAACAAGCGGCAGTACGCTGCAGCAAGTCGAGACGTTCGAATACCTTGGGCTCGTATTCACGAATGACGGAAGACGGAACAAGGAGATTGATGCACGAGTAGGTAAAGCAAACGCAATTCTGCGTGAGCTTTATCGCTCTGTTGTCAAAAAACTGGAGTTTTCAAACACCGCAAGCTGCTCTTAATTGTTCTTTGTTCCATCCTCACCTATGGTCATTAATTATGGGTAATGACTGAAAGAATGTTATCTCCAGTACAAGCGGTAGAGTTGCTTTTTTGCAAAGAGTTCACAACGTCATAATTCACAACAAAGTGCACAACTGTTAAATTCGCAAAATTCTTAATGTCGAGTCACTTCTATGAATAGAAAGATCTCAGCTGCGTTGGTTCGGCCATATGTCCAGAATGTCCCAAGAAAAGTGGTCAAGTCAGGTCCTGCTGGCTACCCAATGGACAAGTGACCCAAGGCAGACAAGCACCAGGTGGCGTGATTACACCTCCGATCTTGCTTGGTGTGAAGCAGATGTGGCCACGGATCTGGAGTTTCTGGAGTCAACTCCGGCAGGATTTGCCTTTTTTAGAACCCGGAGCCGGAATAAAAAATTTGTGAAAGAACGGTCCGGGATCCGGAGTCACTTTATTTTCGGCAGTAGCAGCAGTTTGCGTGGTCTTTATAAATGTCACATTTAAATACAAATATTTCTGAATTTCGGTTGAATCAATGGTTGCCGGAGTTTTAATAAGAGTCGGATTCTCTAATTTAAAAAATTTCGAATCCAAATTCCAAACGTTTGGAACAGGAGCGGACTCGAAGTATGAAAATGTGACTCCAACCATCGTTGGTGTGAAGCCTGTCTTGGTGTGGAGCCAGCAGAATTATTACACCGGTATAGGCCTGCAGGATTTTTGGGCAGTTGAAGTTTGTAACGGATTTGTTTTTTTTGGGGGGCGCTGAGTCCAAAAATTGCAACCGTTTTTGTCCGTCTGGTCAGGATTAGCCGCTACAGAGCATAGGTTTTGAAGTTTTTCGTAAAACATCGAAAAATCTCACCAAAAGTTTCAAAAGGTAACTCCCAACATTTTTCACTTGAACACCGAATTTGTTATCACTGGTAGTGCTTTTCAATGCTGAAATGCTTTTTCAGTTGTTGTTGAACTTCGTAGGTCCATAGGGAGTGCATTAGTAGGAGCCTATTGATAAGTGGTAACTACATTACAATCCTATGTTAAAATAGTCTGTGCCCGGTATCATATTTGATGAGAAACACTGAATGATTTGTGGTGAATTAGAAGAATTTGTGCATATTGGTCGGGCAACAAAGTGGATACACAAAACCACAAATTTCCCTGTTTTTTGTGTCTGTGGGACAGCAGGGCTCGTCAAGGGCATTGGACTAAGAAACGTTGGCCAAAGAGAGAAGCATTTGAGATTGGGAAAGGAAATATTATAGACCTACACTCGTCTTTGGTTTATCCAAACTACGTGCTACTTACTTCTCTCCATGTCAAACTAAGGTTGATGCAACCGTTTTTAAATAGGGAAAGTGACTGCTTTGCATATTTGTGTGAAAAGTTCCCTGCACTGAGCACTGAAAAGTTGAGGGCAAGAATTTTTATGGTTCTCAGATAAGACGTTTAATGCAGGACAAATATTTTCCACTCACCATGACAACCTGGACAAATATTTTCCACTCACCATGACAACCTAGAAAACTTTTGGCGGCCCTTTACAGCAGTTGTCGAAAACTTCCTCAGACATTTCAAAGCTTTTAAGTATCACGACCTTTCAAAACAGTTATTAAATTCTTACGGACAATTAGGGTACAATATGAGTGTGAAGGTTCATTTTCTTCATAGTCATGTGAACTATTTAAACTATTTTTTTGGAAACTTAGAAGCATGACGGTAGAGCACGGAGAGTCCTTCCACCAAGATATAAAAACAATGTAATAAAGATACTAGTTATGCTGGAATGCCAACATGATGGCAGACTACTGCTGGTACTGAAAAGAGAGGTTGCTGGCAATAGCTACTCCCGAAAAACACAGAAAAGACGATTTCGGGATTAGCAACCATGCATTATTTTCTCCCATGAAAAAAGAGTATGCTACCATGTTTGGGTTATTCTTGGCATTTTAACGTTTTTTTGTCACCACTATCTTTGCATTGCAAGGCCATAATATCTGCGTATTTTCTATTCTGTGTTTTATAAGTCACAGTTGCAAGTATACAGCAGGCCCGTAGCCACGGGGGGCATTCAGGGGCAGTGTCTCACAAATTTCTTTTGTGCCCCCGCAAATTTTCTTCTTCCCGGCAAAATCTGTTTTAAAAATATAATAAAAACAAAAATAGTTCCCCTCTAAAAATGTATTTTGCCCATTCAAATCTCAAAACCTGGCTACGGGCCTGGTATACAGTATACACTAACTGAAATTTTGTGTTTGTTTAACCTCTTTTCGCGTTTTGTACAGTGCACATTGTTCTTCATACGCTAGCTTACAAATCATGGTTATTACAAGAGGTCACTAGTGTTTAAATAACATGTTGGCAAGTTTCACAAATCACGAAATGCATAACCCTCTTATGCAAGAGTATGCTTAAAAAGCTACAGTTGCATAAGACTAAAAATATCAAATAGCCCAAAACTGTGACCACACAGGAAAAATCTGACAACAGTTTGGAAATCAGCCCCAAATTTATCCCGAAAACGCTCTTAAACCCCAATCCCCACGAAATTCATTAAAAATTGTTGAGCTGTGGATTATTAGAGATTGCTGAACACTGTGACCCACGTGGATCATCCTACGGCTGCTGCCCCCACACCCTTCCCTGTGGAAAAGCATGTGTTAAAAGAAATTAATAAACAAAAACTGTAAATTTCAGATGCAACGGGTGAATATGCAACAGTCAAACGTACAACCTGAGTGGATGCCGTTTCCCCAGTCTTCTCAAGCTTGCCCCGCCGGGCTTGAGTACCTGGTAGATTTGGACAAAGTTCATATACATGAAAGATTCGGAACAATAGCACGTGAGTGTCTGAAGCTCAAAAAAATGGATTTTTGCCTAAGTTGTTTTGTTCGAAGATTTGTTCCATTTCTAGAATACAGAAATATAGAATCCCTTACGATTTTATAAAATGCTTAATTCAATCCTTACGCTTTGTCTAGTTTTGTTAGGTTGAAGTGGGTGGGATGAATTCGCTTTCAGGAAATTCGTTTCAGTGTGCTGTTCCACCTTTTCCGAAACAAATGATGAAAGCATATGTGAACGTGTTGCATTTTTTGTTCATAACAGACAAAACAGGGTATGACAATAGTGTGAATCGTGTGTCAAAAGCTAGTTTAACAATAACTTCTCAAACATTAATTATTCTTGTTTTGCACTTCAACTTTGCTGAACATTTCTCATTTTGAATCTCAGTGGAAAATGAAGACGCCTGTTTTCTACGTTTTACAGTGCCTAACGAAATACGCGCAACGTTCAATGTAAGGAAAAACTTCGCCGTTAAAAACAGCGCAGATCAGCTGTGCTATGTCGCTTTGCTAGGTAAGCTGACGAGTTCTTGTTTTTCTAAACAAAACGTAAAAAATATAATTTTTTGTATGTTCAAAGATCGTCTTTAGATCAAAAACTGTGCTCTCTTTGCAAAGAGTTTGCTTTTTTCGAAAGCACACCACAAGAAATGGTTTTCCTGATCTTACACTAGATGCCTCAGAAGACCTGGTGGTGGTAACTTGCTTAATTGCTGGGGTGGGGTCCAATATGCTAAACACTCGGTAACAAACAATGGAACAGAGTTCACATCCTAAAACACCGGAAGTTCCAGTACTACGTAAACGTTCTGTCAAAATCTATTTGGAAGAACTTAGGCTCGTAGCAGAAATAATGACTGGGCTTCACCATCGAAGTGCATGTCAAGCTTCTTGGAAACATTCCTTGGAAAGCCAGAGATGCAAGTATTCACAAAGAGAGGCGCCAAGACATATCCCTGTGGGAAGCCATTTTTCCTACGCTGGTTATTTTTGCTGTTTTTTCATAGAGTAGTAATATCATAACTTAATTAGACTCAAAGCAGAGAGAAAACAGTTAATTAGTTTTAAATAACTGTGATCGTGCATTAAAGTCGGTGGTCTTTTTCATGAAACAAAGAGAATTCCCAACAAAAGCAGGAGTCAAATGTTTCAGTTCTTTAAAATACTTTTCCTGATAGTCATTCGGAACACTATCACAATTTTAGCTACGTTTTGAGTTGGAAAAATTGTTGATTTCTGTCAAGATGGCGTCACTCGCACTGTGACAGGGTCCACTATAGTGACCGGCAAACTTTTGATCAGCAATAACTCCTGAACAGATCGGGCTAGAGAGCAAATGAAAACATCCCTTGATGCGTGAGTTTGCAGGGAATCTACTGAAAATGACAAAAGTCTGCCTTTACGTTTGCAATTTTTGAAAAAAAAACTTTATTTCACATTTTGCCGCGCTGATATTTTGGCAATTTTCAGAGAAAATCCAAAACCACGCTCCTCGCATCCAGCTTAGTCTTTCCTTTTCGCTTTTTGCGCTTCGCCGACTGCCGGAATATGCAAAAACAGGATATTTAAAAAAAAATCGGATCGGACTGTTTTGGGTGGGAAAATTAGGAGGGGATGAAGTGTAGTTTGGGTAGATTGAGTTCCGGATCACGTTTTGGAGTGCGGAGACAGACGAGCGTGGTTAGTGACTTGCTGAGTGGCTTTCTGAAACTTTACAAACCTTGATTAGCCTGCTATTCTAAGTTGGGGGATTTATGGCCAAAATCAGATCAGAAAATTTGCTCAACCACCCAGTAGATGTTTAGATTGTTTCCAAAATAAAATTTTCCTGTCAATATTTTGGCTTGGAATTTGGTGGAATGTGGTAAAATCCACAATGCATCTTTTCTACAAGTTTGGTGGGGTTCGTGGGTGCTGGCTGGCGGACAAGTGGCTTGAACCTCAAAAAAAACGAAATCCGTGGTTTTTGCCCTGTTGGACCCCTTCCAAAATACGTTTCAACTTTTTTGATCATCATTGCAATGGTAAGGTCTTCACCAACATTTTTATGTAGAAGGTTTTTTTCCATCGTGTTTGGTTTGAGCTATGTAGGCCTGTTTGAATGGACGAAATTGGTTTTCCTAGCCAACGCAAAAAACAAACGTTTTTTCCCCTAAAACGACGTCACAAAGATATCACAGGTGGGCGAGACCTACCTCCAATTGTGCTGTGCTGTCATACGGATATAATGATACCTTCACTGACTGTCTAGAGTGACGGCCTGGAGATGGACCCACAAGCAAAAAAATGGGCACCGGTAGTTGGTTCCCATAAATAACAAAGCACTGTGATAGTCACCCCAAGCGAATTATTGTAATTCACTTATCCCTCTTTATTGAAAGCGCAAAAACACGTAAATTTTGCGCGGTGGCCAAAATTACTGCCTATTCCGAAAAGCCAGCACGACGCTGTGTTAGGAACATTTCGTTGTTTTTGCGATTCCAGTACAATTATCTTTAAGTTTAAAAGTATACGGTACACATACAGGAACATTAGTCACACATTTGTTCATGGGATATTCCACACCATTTACATCAACTTTCCTATGAAAAATGGCGTATTCTTATCAACACCTTTCTGGAAAATGACCAAAAGTCATCGCAAAATTACTAGTTTATGTCGCTTTTTCGCACAAGTCAAAATAATTACTGACCTGCATAAGACGATTATGTTATGAGGACGACAATATATTGTTTTACATCAGAGCCAGATACGTCAATGCAAAGTGACTGCGACGAAAAAGAATCTTTCGTCATACATTTTATGGACAACAATGGAAAGGTAGGAGCATTTCGGAAAATGTATGATTAATGTACGATGCGCATAATATCACTCGAAATAAAAAAATTTTCTTTACTACATTAAGTTTCTTAACTTTGGCGATCGGTTGTGCGACAGGAGGAATTCGCTGGGCTGTTACATAAAGAAAGTTAAAATGTATTAATTTTAAGATGCAGCTTTAGCAATCTATTGTTTGCTTTCATTGCACAGTGACTAGAAATGCAGTCTAGGAAAACTGCAGAACGATTTCACCATTCTGAGTGTGAAGGAAAACAATCAATCGTTTTCCTTTTACAACAGCATAGCTTTCCCCTGTTGCATAGCATTGAATTATTTCATAATTGTTTGATGTATTATTTTTGCGTTTTACGCTTGTTATGAAGATGATAGCAACCCAATTACAAACTTTAGGATTTTCAATGGCGTGCGGACACCACATCTCGCAAGTGACTTCAACTAAACTACGAGCTTTCAGCTTATAAAACAATTCTCTGTAGTTTGACGTCTAGTTTCAAAGTGAACAATACATATCTTTGTGGAGCCGGAACTCAAATTCCCTCCAGGCATACAAAGTTTTTGATTCCGACTCCGGATTCAACATCCAAACGTTTCAGGCTCCGGCTCCGAAACGATTTGTCCCATGGAAAACTCAAGATCATTGTATTATTTGTGCGACTCGCTTTGTTTCACAAATTAGGGCTCTGGAACCGGAAGCTAATTTTCTGGCTCCGCCACGACTTCGGTTCCACCATCTAAAAGTTTTCGCTCCGGCTCCAGCCATCCAAAATGGTTTGGGATCCAGATTCGGCTCCAAAACCTTGTGATCTTAAACCTTGAAAGTTAAAAGATGCAATCTAGAAATGCAAAACCTTTGCAAGTAGCAATGGCCATGCGTAAAACTGAAATGCTTTTGTAAGTATACTTTCACACTTGCTCAGATCTCAGATCATGTTACATCAGATCATGTTACATCACAAATTTATCGCTTGAGCGCTTTCTTCTTTGCTTCATTTCTTTTGTATTTTCCACAGGAAGTGCTTCGTGTCTTACGTCCTTTCACGTCTTGCGGTGGATGCTGCACCTGTTGCTGTTCCTACCTAGCCAGCAGCTTGTACTCGGTTGAAGTCGAAGCTCCGGTGGGAAAT
>JGI24159J19872_10014579_pt1 | contig 10157 bp, 6 predicted proteins | sample Ectturendosymbi4_FD_19872 | JGI IMG/M metagenome (IMG submission 19872) | reverse complement strand
TTTGGTTCTATTTTTAACATTTATCATTCCCACTCCGGTTTTATGCTGCACCACCAAAGATTTAGGGATTTTTGGGATTTTTTGGTACTGTTCTAGGCATTTTTGGAGTTGCATTTGTGAGAGCCCTGGGCACGTCTGTTATTTGGCGGCGGTGACGACGAACCCGTGTCTCATGAGGCAAAATGCTGCTGGAGCTATTTTTCCTTTGGATGAACATGATGGTTGAAGTGGTCACATGACAAAATTCAGTAGGCATGACCTGTTAAGTTGATCATGGGGTGACGTCTGTAATGGCTCAGCACGAAATGCATTGATGAATGCTGCTGTCATGGTTTCAGTGCTGGCAAGCTGTTGTGTTAGTGGCTTCTTGTTCTTGTGTGCATGAACTGTAGGCTATATCTTTACCACAGAGCCTGAGCCCTTGCACTACACCCTAAACCAGGGGTCTCCGAACTACGGCCCACAGGTCACATCTGGCCCGTGAAGCCATTCTATCTGGCCCATGGATGAAGGCATTTCATTCAGCCGCACAGACATTTTGTCAATAATGAAAAAACAATATAGCCTATTTACGAAACATTTTTTGATTTGGTAGAATGTAACTTTAATATTTAAACAATCACATTTATGTAAGATGCCCAGCCCTCGAACTGCTGTGCAGTAGGCTAGCTTATCTGGCCTTCTGGTAAAAAAGTTTGGTGACCTTTGCCCTAAACCATTGTCTTAGCCTATTTTACTTACCATATAACCACTTCTTAACTAATTGTGTTTTGCTGAAGGTAAAATACTCCCAGCACTGCTTCTACCTTATGAGGCAAAACACTGGCACTACCTTATATGAGGCAAAACAGGCACTGAACATATTATGTTCATCGCATAACATTTTTCTGTCCAAGAACAACTCTTTACCTGCTTAAAACAATCAACTTCAAGTGGACTTCAGTAGTATACTAAAACTGAGTTTTCATAGTTGGTGCAACTTTAGTTCAGTCACTAACAGCTGGGCACCTTAATGCTAACAGTTTTCTGCCAAAAAAGTATCTGAAATATTATGACTTCAAATAATAATAATTACAGTGCATATTTAACCACTGCTTGCCTCATACTTCAACATTGCATCAACATTAGATAACTCTATTACACAAAATCGAAAATACTTGATAAAATTTTAAGTGAGACACAGTTGATGGCTGTTAACAACTTCCTTGTTTTGGTATTGCATTACTGTATAAAACTATACAGGCTCTAAGTAGTAACACAAGGAGAACGTAGGTAGCTTAGGCTACAGTACAGAATGCTGGTAATATGCATCAATCACACACAAGCTCTGAGCAAACAATGCAACCTGGGCACAATGGCAAGTTAACCACAAATGGGAATATTGTTCAGTTGTAGCCTAAAGACCGCCTTATTGAAACCTTGATTGAAGAGATTGCAAAACCACACGTAGGCTATTACTAAAAATTTGTGGGCAGCTAGATGGGATGTTTAGGCTAGGCGCTTGAATGTCCAAAAAGTACTAGACTTTGCCTACACTGTAACACTTACTAGATACAAAAACAGACCTTTGAACATAGAAAATCCCAATAATGCTATGAACTCTACAAAGTTTTCGAAGAAAAACTGAAAGCAATTAATGAGTTTGAATTTTGCAAAGTAAATTAGAATAAAATTGATCTCCTCTTCTGCTCCGCCAACAAACACGGTTCTTAGACTCCACCTCGGCAAAAAACAGGCGGAGTCCACTCCACAGACTGCGCAACTCCACTATGTCTCTGTATCAGGATAGCATTCGTTGTTGGAACCATTTTGCTTTCGTGTGAATTGTTTTCCCTTTTGTACAGCTGTTTTCATTCATGTGGGGCTGTTACCGGCACAATTATGTACGGGAAATGGAAATCTGTAAATACCACAAAATCACTAAGATTGCTAAGATCAAAATTGCTAAGATTGCTAAGAATTTAAGATTGCTAAGATAGCTGAGATTGCTAAGACTGATAAGAATAAAATCACTAAGATCATTAAGATTGCCAAGATTGCTAAAATAAAAGAGGAGCGTTAAATTGCACTGAATCCAATATAAAATGCTTTTTCAGATTGGATCCACATTGCTTCATTTTTCAAAATAATATAGCTAGGATCAGAACTGTATTTGACTAAATTCATTAAAAGAAACTGCAGTGCTTTATTGTTAAAAAGTTGTAACTTGCTTAAAATTTTGGACAGAAATTGGATTTACAATTTTTTTCACTATTAAATTGGATCCAGTACAAGTTAATGTTCATGTCCGATCTTAGCGATCTTAGTAATCTTGATAATCTTAGTTGTCTTGGCGATCGTAGTTATCTTGGCATTCGTAGTAATCTTGGCGATCTAAGGGCAATCTTAGGATGATCTTATTGATCTTGGGGTGATCTTAGCAATCTTAGTGATCTTAGCGATCTCAGTGATCCTAGCGATCTTAGGGCGATCTTGTGATCTTGTGGTATTTGCAGGTGTCCAGAGAAATGGTGTTTCATTTTACATGTGTACAGTGTAGTGTTGTAGAAGTTGCATGTCTAGCACAGAATATTTGACATAGCAGTACAAGTGTGCGATTGCATCTAGTGGTGCTTAGGTGTCCCTAATGAATAATAACGCTAGGTCATGTTTAATGATATTCAGTCCCTTTGCCATGGGGGGATTTGGTAGGCTTAGCCCCCCTAAACAAAGCTCCAGGATTCCTAAATTTACTTATGAAACAATGTAAATCAGTAGAGTTTTTGTCAAATTTGAGAATGTCAAGCAACCCCACACAAACGTGAAGTCCCCTATTGTAGACTTTCTGGCGATGTTTCTGACGATATTCACAAGCCTATGTTGGGTTTGATAGGGTTAATCATAGCAAATCAATCTTCATTCCAACAGAAAGTTACCATGCAGGAGAGACATTTATGTTGGCCCCCTACTTTTTTCCATGGCCCTGCAATGGCTCTCCCACTTTCCATTCTAGAATCGTCACAGCCCACAGAATTCCCCAAACCCAAAACAAAAAAAAATTTATTAATCCAAACTTTTTTATGACAAAGTCTGGCTTTTTTTGGTGAACACATTAAAGGTTGGCAACCCTCATCCTGGTGATGCACACTGCATAGTGTCAAGTATGCTCTGTTATGTATCATGGTCATTAACACATTCCATTCCAGGGTACGAGTGTATCGTACTTCATGCCAACGCTTGCCTATTGGTGTACGAGCATACTCGTACTTCCAGTCCCATGCCAGCAGTTGCCTCCCGGAGCGTGAACTCCTGCTTGCACAGTGAGGTGCCAGAGATTGCCTCCAGCAAATGCGAACGCGTTTGGTAGAGCAGGATGCCAAAGGTTGCTTAAGCAAAGCTCAAATCACAAACATAACTTTCATCATTGGTATTCATAGCCAAAGTGGCCAATAAAAGAAACCTTGGCCAAAAATGTCCATGAAAAACAAAAACTTTCACCGTTGGTATCCTCGGCCAAAAAAGAGCCAGACTAACCAAAACTTCCACCATTGGTAACCTTGGTCAAAAATGATCAAGAGAAAACAAAAACTTTCACTGTTGGTAACCTTGGCCAAAAAGCAGGGTTGAGAAAAACCCGGCTTTTTTCAAAAAAACCCAACCCACCTGTTTTTTTTGTTTTTTAAAAAAAAAAAACGTTTTTTTTTGTTTTTTTAAAAAGAAACAAGATTTTGTTCTTTTTTCAAAGAAAACAGAAAAAAACAATCTGAATTGTTTTTATTCCATCATGCAATATCACTATTTTCAGAATTATAATAACTTGTTATACCTATTATGGCATTCAAAATTGAGGGTAAAGCAATGCACCCCATCTTTGATTTCGCAATGTGTTGTTGGTCAGTTCACTCCTAAATGGTAAGGCTTGGCAAGCATACGCACAGCAAACCGAGAAAAACCACTCCCACACAAACTCTGCAGTTTCACATCAAGCTTACGTCCATGCCCTGTTAGTTCAGCATCTACAGAGTGTATTTTTTCAATATATGATTTGGTATGTTCCAAAATCAGAAAAAGTTTAGATGCAGAGAAGGCCAAAAAATTGGTGAAAATATACCGATTGTGCAGAGCTGAAGAAGATAACCATTAAAATTTACTCGAACTGTTCAATTTATTTTTCTCTTTTTTTCAAGTCCTTTAAATTTCATTACTTTTTGTTTTGTTCGATTGAAAAAAAAAATTACATATACTGTGTAAGTGTCCTGCTTATTTTTTACATTTTAGTAGATTATTCAAAAGAAATGTAAAGAGTGGGTTTTTTGGTAGGTTTTATTGTTTTTTTTCAAGTGGGCTTTTTTGAAACAACCTGGGTGGGTTTTTTTGGGTCGGGTTTTTTTACAACAACCCTGCCAAAAAGGCTCAAAAAACAAACTTTCGCCGTTGGTAACCTTGGCCAAAAATAACCAAGAGTAAACAAAAACATTCACCATTGGTAACCTTGGCCAAAAAGACTCAAAAAACAAAAACATGCAACATAGGTATCCATGGCCAAAAATGACCAAACAAGAAAAAACAAAAATTTTCACCGTTGCTAACCTTGGCTCAATATGGCCAAGATAAACAAAAACTTTCACCCTTGGTAACCTTGGCCAAAAATAGCCAAGATTATTTTTTCAAAAACGAGTGAAATTCACATGGGGTCAGTCTTCTTTCGTGTGAGCGGGTTCTTTTATCCACTGCTAGCCCGCCTAGATATCGGGGTAGGTGTTGAGCAGCCATTCGGTTGTCTCATCGTCCAGAACTGTCAGGCCGTGTAGTCCGTGGGAAGGCCGATGGATTGGGCAGTGGAGGATGACATGGTCGACAGTTTGTTTTGCACTACACTCACAGGCCGCAGAGGAGGCCATACCCCGCAGGAGCAGAAACGTCCAACACTGGTGCGGAGATGGTTGAGCCAGACCCAGGCTCTTCTTGGGAGGGTCATTCTGGGGGTGTGTATACCAGTGTCTAGACTTAAAGTGCGGAGTCTTGTGGGGTTGTACACCCACTCTGCGTTCCATTGATGATCCACCCACTGCGCCACACACATGTTGTTGTCAGAAAAACTGTTGAGTTGTTGTGCGATGGGTACAAATGGGTGTCTCAATTTGAAGCGACGTGCAGCTGCACCNGATGGACGGGTGAGTGCTGAATGGAGCAGGTGTCCAGGCTCCATGGCATGGCATCCTAGAGATAGTGTAACTCCTCTGCCACGAAGCTCAGCAGGTTGGATGCCTGCGAGGATTGGAAGGTTGTCCACTGGTGTAGGACACAGGTATCCAGTCACAATTTGCAAGGCGTCGTTGATGGTGGGGTCAATGAGGCGGGTATGAGCACTGCGGCACCACACACGAGCGCAGTACTCTGCAGTCGAATGAACCAGGGCTAGGATGGCTGTTCGCAACATTGTTGCTCTAGCACCCCAGCCAGAGCCAGCAAGCTGCTTCAGGAGTGCGATGCGTGATGTTAGCTTCTTGCGAAGTGACTCAAGGTGTCGGCGGTGTGGGGTCAGTGTTCGTGTGACATACCAGCAATGGACATTGCATGAATGTTTTTATTTGTGCTAACTTGTTTGTGTGTGCAAGAAATTTGGCAACAGAAAAACGAAAAAATAACATCTCGCAAAAAGGCAATTCCACTGACATCATTGGTATTTTTAATCTCGGAAGAAACCCTTCAGGGACCACAGAAGCCGATATGTTGACATTGATAACTCACAAACTGCTAAAGTTATATCCACCAGTACTGTATTGTAAGAAAAGTTTCTCACCACGCGTATTTTGAGATATTGGCAATAGCTTTGTGGTGTCATTGGCGAACTCAAGAACTCAAACAGGGGAAAAAATGAAAAAGCAGATTAGTCAAAACAAAAGCAGTAGGTATGTTCAAAAACCTGTAGAAAAGCTACAAACACATTAGAAAAATTCATTCGCCACAGAAAATGTTGGCCAGGACACAAAGTTTGTAAAAATATTTATAAAAGAATTGTGCAAATTTTTTGGAAAGTACAAAAATAAATTTGTGGATTTTTAGGGAAGTTTTGGTCATTTTTTTCACATGTAAAATATCATATCTCCCATTCCAAACACAAAAAATCTGAAAGTTGCAGTACATTGTCAAATCTGCGTCCTACAACATCCTACCAAATTTGAAGCAGAAGTTATGAGAATACAAAAAGTTATACCAATGATCCAAAAAATTTCTGACAAGTTGCCGAAAATTGAAGAAAAGTTGACAAAAATTTAATAAAGCATTTTGAGAAGTTTGGCTTTTTGTTATTGGTTGTATTTTTGCGTTTTTCCAATGCTGCACTCTGAAATCCAGTATTAGTAGCAATTTTGGCATAAAACCTAAAATTTTTTTTTTCAAAATTTCCCCAACCCTAAAATAATGGTTAAGTGACTTGGTATAGTCCTTGAAAGCACTCGAGGCCAGGTATAGTCCTTAAAAAAGCTAAAACGTTGGTGTAAAAATTTCATTGAAAATCATCAAAAACTTTTCCAAAAAGGCAAGAAACAAAGCAAGAAAGCGGATTTTCTCAGAAATTTCAAATGTAAACATACCTTTTTGTGAGACCCATCTGAAAGGTCACACGAAAACCTTTCTTGCAATGTTTTACCTGTCGACAAACCTTTAGTGGTTTGCAAGTTATTGCTGAAAACTCGCCAAGCAAGATGATAAATCAGCTTTTGTGGTCGGTAAAGGGTTTTAAAACTTTTCAAGCTATGAATATTGAAGCAATTTCTTTGTTTTTTCAACTTTGTGCTTATTTGCGCATGAAATTTGGCAACGTTAAGTGGTTGGTAGGATATAAACTGGAAAGAAAAAGCATCTCACAAAAAGGCAGCTTCATTTACAACATGGGTAGGCTTGATTTTCGCAAGGAACAAACTTTTTCAGTAATCACAGCATCAGCCAAGGCATTGATGGGTACATATCTTTCCTAGCAATAAAGATTGTACCAATGTTTGTAATTTTTCAAATTGTTGCTTGTTTGTGCACAAAATTTGGCAACGTTGAAGTGGTTGATAGGCTACAAATTCGGAAGAAAAAATAACTTGCGAAAAGTCAACTCCATCGAGAACATTGGTAGGTTTGAATTCTGAAAAGAACAAAAAACGCATTAAATACAGCATAAGCCATGGTGTTGATGGGTTGGAAACTTTCCAAGCAAAGAACAATCCACCAATTCCTTTGGTTTTCAACTTGCTAATTATTTGCACATAAAATCTGGCAATTTGGATGCGGTTGGTAGGCCACAAATCGAAAGAAAAAAGCTCATAAAAACGCAACTCCACTGAGACCATTGTTAGGTTTAGTTTTTGCATGTATCATGAATCACGATGAATACAGCGTAATTGGAAAGAATGTTATGTTTAAAACTATCATGAATATTTGAAGCACTGTGGATTGCATGAGGGAAGGGTATAGGCAAATTGGCAAGCTGTTGTTTGATCTGCGACAAGTGCTAGACTGACTCTTGCGCTCACACATGCCTCAGATGACGGTCTTGTGAACGTGCAAAAATTTTGAGGACAATTGCCGACAAACATACTGGTAGGAAACATTTGGGAAACCAATTTACCAACCCGGAATGGAACGTGTTAAAGTTAGCCTTTCCTTGATTCAATCCCTTTTCTTGACCCATAATCTTTTGTACAGTGCTTTGTATATTTTTTAGCCTAGTGCTAATAATGATTCGCTTGTTCTGTATACTGCAGCTGGTAGTGGTAATTTGTTTGTTTGATTTGATGTCTCACACTTTATAACCAAGCCACTCCTTGCATTTGATACTGATACTTGGTGCGTATCTTGAAGTCTTTAAAGTGTCTGCTGTTATAATTTTGTGAACCAAAGACAGATTGGGAACATAGTCTGTATTGAAAGTAACACTGTGCTAGGGCTATTTTGCCTTTAGCAGAAGACAAAATAGCAGAACACGGTTGATTAAATTTTGGATTTAAATAGGATTTGGATTTTGAAACTCTCATTTTATCAGATTGAGTTTTGGGTTGGATTTGGAAATAAAATTGCCGGATTAGATTTGGATTTGAAAAACGAAAATCACTTCATCTCCAGAACTTGTGTCGACTTTCCCAGATACCAATTAAAACCTCCAAACCTGATTTCTCACGAAAACTTTATATGACATCATTCCTTGGATTTAGTGATTTTTAACTTTTGTTTTTATCAAATTTTGGACAGCCCTAATTCTGGTGGTTTTTCAGTGATCACGGTTTCTTACAAACACATAACAAATTTGTACAGTACAAACATTGTTGTAAATGTAGAGTAACATGTTGCCAAGACAGCTTTGTCACTCATAATGTTTGGCATGCTTTTGAGAACAAGTCCTTTGTAATTCTGTGCCCAACTGCACATGGTTAACACTTTGGAGTCCGGCTGCTTTCAGGGATTTTCGAAAAAAAACACCTAAACGCACATGTCTTTGTGTGGGAATATCTCTGCTCCTATACGGGTTACGAACCTGGTCGAAGCATCAAAAGACGCGGCAAGTCTTCTCGTCTGCACTCTAAAAAAATTTTTGCTTGGGGGATGTGTTTTTTTTGTGAGTGACGTCATAAGTGGAGGACTTTTAGGCCACCTTGGCCCACTTTGTATGGCACTGGGCGCCAACCGTTAGGTGGTAGTATTTCACTGGAGTTTTTATTAGAAACTAGGCTACAATCCAAGTCTTTTGATACTTTGGATGACCAGCTGGGGTTTCGGGTTCAAAAATTATGATCGAAGTTAGTAAAAATATTTGATTGATTTGTTTATTTTAGATCATAACTTTTGAACCAAAAATGCTAGAAAGTCGATCAAAGGCTCAAAAGACTTAAGCTCAAGCCTAGTTTCTAATGAAAACTTCAGCGAAACACTTTGGCCTAGCGGTGAGGCCTTAGGCCAGGTAGCATGAGCCAAAATTACCCCAAAACTACTTCACTTATGACGTCACTCACAAAAAATCTGCATCCCTCAACGAAAAATTTTTTTCAAGTGCAATCTACAAGACTGGCCAATCCGTTTGAGTCCTTGAACAGATCTCTAGCGCGATCGGCGGACGAGCTAAGGCATTGGTAAGGCAGCTGAAAACTGCTGTTTTTTAGGCCGAAATTGAAGTACGAATATATCGTTTTGCTTGCTCTCAAAGTGTTGTCTTGCACCAAGGACTTTCATGTTTCTTTTTTGAGCAGTATCCATACTATACATTCTTGTAGGATTTTTGTTTCTGATACATATTGGTGAATGGTGGGTTTTTCTCGATTGGTGGTGAATTTGCATCAATGTCATTGTTTTTGTGTTCAGTCTCTTCAGTTCTTTCCTTGTCATACATGTTGCAAATTGATGTTTCTGTAACAAAATTTGTTGAAAATTATAGCGTAGCGTGAAAATTGGTCATGATGTTTATCAATGATTTTGATAACTTTCGTAACAAGCATGCAAGCTGAAAAAATTTTATTGGATAACTGGTGATAATGGCAACTGATATTGGTTGAAAAATCATCGCGGCTGCGTTTCCATTATTTGAAATAGGTGTTTGCAGTTCAAGGAAACTTGGTCTTATTTTTGGGTAGTTTCTGAGACCTAGCTTCAAAATGATGTATGAGAAGTTGTTTGTCTTGCGATTTTTTTGGAACGTATCTTTGGCACGTTTTTAGAATTTTTCTAGCATATTTGCTCCATTTTTCTTGGCGTTTTATCACCAAGTGCGAAAGTGGCGTTTGGGTGAAATGATGCTAGCTTTGTCCTGGTGTTTTTCCACCCATATCTGGACACTTTATGGGATACCTGTAAATAACATAAGATCGCCAAGATCACCAAGATGGCCAAGATAAGCCTACTACAATCACTAAGATCAGTAAGAACCTTAAGATCGCAGAGATTACTAAGATTGCAAAGATCACTAAGATTGCAAAGATCACTAAGATTGCAAAGATCACTAAGATTGCAAAGATCACTAAGATTGCAAAGATCATTAAGATTGCAAAGATCACTAAGGTCGCAAAGATCACTAAGATCGCAAAGATCACTAAGATCGCAAAGATCGCAAAGATCACTAAGATCGCAAAGATTAAAATTGCTAAGATGACTAAGATCGCTAAAATCACTAAGATTGCTGAGATTAAAATTGCTAAGATGAC
>JGI24159J19872_10014577_pt1 | contig 10158 bp, 5 predicted proteins | sample Ectturendosymbi4_FD_19872 | JGI IMG/M metagenome (IMG submission 19872) | reverse complement strand
AAATTCGGATAACTTAACTGAAACCAATTCTTAATGCTTTCACAAAACTTTTGCTACTGGGACAATCAAGCAACAATCTGCTGACAGTAGTATAATCCNGTTCCATCTCACACTGAAATGCACGAAAGATCAATCTTCCCAGTTCTGCAANTNTGTCGTTATTTCGAAATGAATTTTTCAACACCACGACCGTAGTCTGACTAAATTTCACGCAGGATACGAGCAACCACTGGTCTGTGTCGTCATAANCAACTCTAGTTACCCTACCGTCAAAAACAACAACACAGCTTATCATGCATTTGGGAAATNTTGAATGCAGGCGAGAGGGTTTCTAAATTATCGTTATTGCTGGCCGAAAGTTATCTACTGTGTACTGTATGTCAACCAAACGAACTTGAACCGGAAATTAAGAAAAAACTGGGGGGGCAAACAGAAGGCCAACCAAAAATCGGGGGGGGCATAGCCCACCCTGCCCCCCTTAGAATCGCCACTGATCTTACCCCTCACCAAAATAAGTTAGAGAATACGTGAAAGTCTGTTGGTTATTTGGGAGCAGCCGTATTTCACGGACAGCATTTACGCCCAGCTTGAGGTAGTAGTGCCGCCCGACCGCTGTTGGACAACAGTAAAACCAAAACTAAGACATCGAATCGTTAATGCCAAGACCTTCCTCATCGTCCTTTCTGTTCATGCCGGATATGACGATCTGTGTCGGGTTCTCGCCCTCTGCTGGCAGGCGACAACCAAGCGTTGTCTGCGTGAGCGCTTGGGTAAAAAAAGAGTGAGGGTCATGCGGCACGATTTAACTGACCGCAGTAGTATCAGACGCGCACCACTCGTACTATTCGCGCTGCCACCGGGAGTTCTTTGTTGCGGCGAAGTGCAGATCCGACAGAATCACTTTAAATAGCGTCAGCATGAGATAAAAAAGAACTTTTACCGAAAAGTGAGTTCATCGTTTGAGGACTAGAAGGAATAGTTTGAAGAGCATGATAACAATGTAACCGAGAGTGCAAACGGAGCTTGTTTTTCAGAGAAAACAACAGTGTCATGGCCTTTTGAAGATAAGTCAACAGCCTGATATTATCTCCAATGGCAGCACTCCCCTTCTCCGGGAGACATTGTTGGGCAGATGGAGGGAAATTATCTGTCGCAGTCTCGTTTGAAAACTGTTTCAGACCAACTCAAGGGTCTTCTATTACACAGTACATTAATGAAAGTCGTTTTGTTGCGCTGGCGTCAACGCAGAAGGAAAGAGGAATCTGGTCCAGCAGTAGAACTATCCTATGCTTGACGTCCTGCTTGAAATAGAGANTCAGGTACCAATAAAGGACTCTCACAACATAGTCAAGAAGGTNAGGTGGAGGGACCGGGTAATTATATACAATGAAACAGCATGACGCCACTTACTGTAACTGTCGCNAAATNGATGCTAGCGTGGGATCAAGTGCTTTAGCAATCTTATTTGAACTACNAAACGTTTTTGATGCAGCTGCAAAAGAAAATATTCACCGTGCCGATTAAAAAATTTTGACGTGCCATTACTTGCTACTTTCGAAAGCTTTTGTTTGAATAAGGGCAAAAATTCATTTTCATTTTTGAAAATGGTCAGGAGTGGATTTACTTCAGTTTATCCCTACCGAGAAATCAATCGAACAAATTGGTGTTTTTTCTCGTGCAATCGATGAATCTCTTTACAAGATCTCGAAACAATGCTTTTAATAAAATGAAACGTGTTGTCATCCATGAAATGAAAATAAAATACAAGCAAAAGCGCCGAAGACAACGTGTAAGCCAGCACGTTTTTAGGAACCAACCAATTTATACCTTTAATAAGATTGATGGAATGTTCATTCGATGTCGAATCTTTCTTGTTCAGTGCAGTAATAAAGCGAAATACTGCCCAACGTAATTTCCAAGTACAAAACGCAAATTTTATCGAAATGCAAAACGCAAATAACAAACCTTAAAGTTTTCCCACTGCTTCTTTATAAAAGTGGCCGTTTCATTATAGATCGTCAACTTTTGTCAAAAGAGCTTATATTCACAATCCCTAAAACCAAATCAGTTACACGACGTACACGGCTTCGAAGTCATGGCCGAGAGTCGCCAAGTGCACTGGTGAGTGCAGAAAGTACTAGCGTAGTTACATTTAGTCGGATTGAATAAAAGGAAAATGATAACAACTTGAAAGTGCTAATAACTATTTACCCTGGTTTTCAGCGCTTATGCGTCTTTTTCGAAAAATGCTTGCGACTGAGGTTAGTATCAAAGTTGATAGTCTACTTTCTGAAAGCAACACAGCATACTCTACTACACAGCAAGCATAGCACAGGAAAAACCAGCTCTTTCTGATTCACTGTACAATCTTCCTGTGCAGGGGCGTAACGAGTTTAGATGACGGCGCCATCTGAACTATGGCGCCCGGGGCAAAAGCAAATTGGGCGCCCCCGTATTGGAACCTGAGGTCTGTCGGAAGTAAACGTGCTGTACTGAAGAAAGTACTTGGTAACATTGTTGGAATTTTCCGGCTCCTCCCGCATTCATTCGGCGCCCCCATAGTGATTCGGCGCCCGGGGAATTGTGTCCCCCTTGCCCCACTCGGTACGTCCCTGGTCCTGTGACATGCTTTTCGTTATAATTTTGCATCACCAATGTTTGGGATCTAAGTACGTTTCTTGACGTTGTTGATTTCAGGAGGTCCATATAAGCTTCGGGAGGTCTGTTTCCGAGTTAGTTCCTTAAACTTACCTATGTCCGGCTTTTCAAACTGCCAAATTTACACAGTTAAAACAAATACCGATGACTGCTTTGCTAGCAAAGCAAGTGAGATTTATGGCGAATTGAGTGGAAGTGAGTTTCACCCAGCATTGACAAAATTTTCTTGTCTTAACCAGGTGGTTAGCTGTTAAGGACAAAAGCGAACCATCACTTTTTGTGCAACTCGCCTTATTTTAAGTGAAATTGTCAGTCTCGAGTCTTTGTGGAAAGGGACGAATCGAGGTTTACAACGAATTGACAAAAGTAACAATTTAGTTTAGGGTTAGGTAAAGTCAGGACAAAACGTTTAGCAGTGCGTGTTGATATTTTGCGTCCATGTCGGCCAGCACGAGGCTCGCAATAAAGTAAACATGTGTTTTTACAAACAAGGCGTGTGCGCCGCAGGATANTCTGAGCCTGGTCGCAAAATCTCGTTAGTTCACTTCNACGTGCTGAAAACGGCTTGCAGGTGCTTATTGAAAACATGTAATATTTATGATGCCACGAATAATTCACACTTGAGAAAAAGCACATGCTTGCAGCATGCGAAGTTTGAACACAGCAGGCAGGCCAACCCCATCGGTAAGCATCGGTTATGCACATATCGGGCGAGCTTCGGACTGGCATGGCGGCGGATGTTTGACAAGCGTAAAATCGATCACTAGGAAAACCGGGAAAGCTTGCTCGGCCTGTCGACCTATTCTGCACGCCGTGTAATTCTACTGATGTCATGCAGTCCTGCTGATGATTGGGGAAACCAAACAAAGCTGCTTCATTTCTGGTGCTCAGCCGGCCATTGATGCAAGTACACAATTCCAGTTTCCCCGCTTTGCTGCTTAAGTTCAAGATGGTGAACGGGAAACATTGAATCGGAAACCGGTCATCTGAGGCGACCACAGTGAAATTCGAGTGAATGGGACGTGTTTTTGGCTGATCGCAAAAAGTTTAATTCAGTTTTGTAAACTGATTTTACGCACTCTAGAATACGCTCCTAAGTGCTGGATTTTTGCACAGCTTGTCAAGTAAAAGCGAGTAAAATTTGCACAACGTGTCAAGCTTACTAAAACGTCTGGTAAAAATTCAGAAAGTTTGAATTAGTATTTAATTTGCTCGCAAATTCCATAAGTACCACGTGTCCTGTCTCAGCTCTCCACTTTTCCGTCTTGGCTATGACCCTCCTGCCAAATGGTTTGAAACAATCTGCGCTGACACAAAAGGTTGCAGATTAAAAAAAATGATGCTGCTTGCTGAAAATTATTTTAAAGGTGTCCAACGATCGCATGAATAATACATTTTTGACAGAAGAACATGACATGTATGCCTAAGTCATTTAATTTTGAACCATTCATTCAATGAGGACGTTTTATCCAATGNCTATTTCCAACAAAACGTGTTGTAAGGTATGTATTTTTGTAACTACGCAGGTCCAATGGTCAAACTAAATTTTTCCATGGAGCATTTTCTTAGGTTTTGGCGATTTGATAAGATAAAATCCTGCTCATTTTCATTAGCAATGCCAAACAACGTATAGATACTAGCGACGTTCATGTCCCAAAAAGACCTGTACTCCTGTGTAAACGCACTTCGTGGATGATTGATAAGTTTACCGTAAGTGGCACGTTATGCATGATCAAGAAGAAATTCAATAATCTGCAATAAAATCAAACTTTTAAGTCGCCGTGCAGTCTATCCTGTCTGAACCACTCCCATTTTGGGCTATGTCCGACGTTGTGAAAGCGTTTGCATACATAGTTATTGCTTTCGGGCAGATGCTTTGATGACAAGCGGTTTCGCAACGTTTAGTGTAAAGAAGCCTTTCATCAAAGATGCAACTACTTGCTAGAAGTGGGTAAAACTAATAAGTAGCAAAAGAGGATTTGTGTTTAGTTTTTTTGTGGTCACGAACGATTTCATTTTCACTTCTGCGATCTTCTGTTTTGGCCTTCTGAAAACGGCGTCGTCGAAACTTACAGTAAAAATACTAGTGGAATTTCACGTCGCCGAGGCTTCTCTGACCACTGAGCAATAGAAAGCGAACCTTAAAAGATAATGGTTGCTGCAACATGCTAAGCTACACCTGTGGCAGCTTTTTCAGTGCTGCTCAGAAGTTTCCAAATGCGTTCAGTGCTGTTCAGAAGTTTCCAAATGCGTTCAGTGCTGCTCAGAAGTTTCCAGATGCGTTAAGGCAGAGCTAAGTTTTGGGGAAATGCAGGGTCTCGTGGAGAGAGCGTTCGCTTTACATTTTTATGTCCATTTGCGATGACACGGACACGCGATGTAAGTTAAACAAAAACGCTGCTTTCACCGCCTAGGATAAGCACTTAAGAAAATCACGTTGTGTCCTAAGCAGTGGCCTTTGAAAAACTCTGAACCCAATTACAGCCCTGCAACGTGTGCTTCTTCACGAAGATGCCGAAAATGTTGGCCACTGTTTTTGCATATCAATTATTTTTGACATTCTTCACCGGGAGAAAACGCATTATTTTGAGCAATGTTGGTACCAATGCACTGATTTGATAATAAAGCTATTGACATCTGACGATTGCTTTAAAACTGCCAGCTACGGGGACATAGATTCGGCCCATTCAGCACGAGGCAAAAAGAAGCACATGCAACGTACGTACGTCAAATTATCTGCTATACGTCAACACTCTTTGTCAAGCAAATTGTCTCTAACGGCGTCGAGAGACGGTTTGCTAAAACGAACCATCGCTTAAAAGCTGAGAACGTTGCAGAGAAAGTAGATATTGCCTGAAACAATTTCAAGTCGCGGAAGACTTCACATGTACGAAGGCTCGCTGAGAGAGACGCCTGATCAGACCTTGTTTGCTGAAAGACAGGGTTATTGCAAATAGATAGTCTTAAGCATTTTTAATATGAAGGATTGAGCAGAGGAAATGGCAAAATCGGCCTCCGCGAAAGCAAATGGCTAGAAAGTCACAAATATTATCCTAGACAGATTTTAGCCAGTTCAATTTTCTGTCCTTGGATGAGGATATACGGTCTAATAGAAAGTACAAACTACCAGTGCACACAGTAAGCGGACAAGTTCAAGTTCCTTCAACCCGTGAGGCGCATGTCTTTTATTCGAACCCAGATACATACATATATCAACACATTGCTTTTTTCTCTATGCAGGCATGTTTTATGTGCTGGTCGCTTCCCTCTCTGAAGGATGTCTACCGCATGGTATGAATCTGAAAAAAAAGCTTTCCGTCATCTTTCACATAAAAGTGCCTGCGTGCATTGAGTCTTTGTTGTTTCATGACAGCTTCTTCGGCTGTGCAGGCAGCGGTGGGCATTTTGGCGAGTCGTTTAGTCACCACGCTTCGTTTTCTTCGGTTGGTAAATGCGCGTCGATAGTGAGTGAGAAGCAACAGTTGTTAAAGTGTATCTGTACGCTTTTTGTCAAGTTGAACTTTTCTTTAAACTTGTAAATATTAGTCGTGACAAATGACAGTCAGCTGTTACATTTTATCCGCGAGAGGCGCAACTCTTAAATGAGGAGAATTATTTCTCAAGAATCGATTTTTTCTCCCTAAAGAACCATTTCGGAATTCATAATTCAGGAGTTCCTAAGAGTCGACGTTGGATCAGACGTTAAAAAAAGAGTGTGTTCTATCGATCTCATCATAAGAAGCAGAATAGCTCATCATAAGAAGCATAATAGCTACTTATCTCCAACTGTTTAGTTTAGAATGGTAGCGGCAAAAGTTGCAAAACAATCGTCGCGATTATTGCTTTGGCTTAACTTTTTTTAGCTTTGTTCTGATGCTAACAAAAAACTCGTAGGTTTCTGTAATGATTGTTCGAAACTTGAAGGAAATTTTTCAAGTTTCACGATGTTTTCATGATTTTTTTTCACGCAATTTTATCTTAAATACTTTGGTCTTTTTGTTTTTGTTCATAGCTGCGTGTTCATCAGCATTACAAAAATTTGATCAGTTTCGAATTCCATTAAGTTCTTATGCTGACACTTTATACCACTCGGCAATCAAGAAAATCCATCTTGTCTGGCCGTTAAACCTTACTTCGTTTCTCTTTCAGCTATTTTTTTGAGGAATTGTGTAAATCTATGCGATCTGCCAATAAACTATTATTTTTGTTATAATAACTCTGACTGATCCAGGTGTATCGACTTTTACATTCACTTGAGTGCGCTAGTAGAGACCGAGCCGGACATTTCCAGCAAATTTCATTCTCTATGTTGCTTTCCTGTTTTGTGGACTTCTACATTAAAACGTACCGGATGAAAAGAGTGTCGACGTAACCAATCCCCACATAGGCGTAGCCAGGGAAAGGCCCATGGGGCCATGACCCCAAAATTTCTAGCATACCTGGTCATTTTGTGCTTTAAGAAGCGACGTCCCAAACAAAAAAAACTGTTGCTTGCCTAAAGTCAAACATTTCCCCCCCAAAACCTTTGGGCTGGCTACGCCACTGAATCTCCAAAGTCTTTTCAACGTATTTTGTTGTCGTCGCGCCCATTGAGGAAAAAATATGAATACAATTGTAAAGAAAGTTGCAACGCGTGGTGTTAATCGCTTTCGTCTTATCACTGTATGAAATACCGCTATACTTTCGAACGAGCGGTGGATATCCATAAATTTAGTCAGCAAGCTTTCCATCTAAGTCGCAACTTGGGAGAAAGAAGAGGAACTGAGGAAGTGTGTGTGGCGTCGTCTAATGTTCATTATATTTTTTTCAGGGTTTTGCTAGCAGGTAATTGCTGTTCATGTTTCTGCAACGGAAATGATATAAGACCAATTGAAGATGGCCAGTACATCTGATCTGACTTCAACAGAGGTTGTAGAACTAAACTTGTCCGGGCAAAATGGCCTTAGTCTCGTATTGCAACAGTCAGCTGAAAATTGCAGCTTGAAGGAAAATGCTACTGTGCAAGCCACGGCAAGACTTGTTCTGATTTGCCTTGCTTCAGCAATAGTTAGTTTCCTCACAGTTGGAGGCAATGTGTTGGTCATTGTGTCTTTCGCTATCAACCGAAATTTGCAAACTCTTAATAATTACTTGATTTTGAGCCTCGCCGCTGCGGATCTAATCATAGGCGCAGTATCCATCAATCTTTTCACCATTTATAATGTAAAAGGCTCTTGGACCCTCGGCAATGTGGTGTGTGACATTTGGCTGGCTCTTGATTACGTCGCCAGCAACGCGTCTGTGATGAATCTACTTATCATTTGTTTGGACAGGTAAGACGTCGATGTGTACTATAGGTATCTGATGAGATACAACTTTGGAAAGACATAGACTCAAAATTAACCATTTAGAGTTTGCTTTTCACTTGGACTGTTTATTTATCAGAGCATTATTTACCAACTTTTTTGTGTTCCCTCCATGTAACATCAGAAACCGAACTTTAGATTTTCAGTTAGAATGTTTTTGTGCTTCATTACCCAATCGATGCGTGGGGTGAGTTAGAAATTTTTTTAAGGACGTTTAAAAACTTTTGACTCTATTAAGGTTGACTACTTTGTCGTAGAAGACCAGACTGATTGTCACATTCTCACATCAGTAGCACTTAGAAAATATATGAAGGAACAAAGCATAAAGTTTTTTTCCCGGCGAAACACATGTTTGCACTCCACACGAAATTAGTGCCCGCTGTAATTTTTCTCCCAATTTTACTCACAACCAGCAATTTAGCCCAACTCAATAAATAACAATGACTTTTCCCGAAGTTGAAAGTGCTGTGCAAAAAAGTGAATATTCCGAATGGCCAAAAAATGATGTTCCAACCCGCTTTTTTTCATAGGCTGATTCTCACTTCTAAGTTGTAGAAATACCTATTTCTGTCAGCATTAAAGTTTTGAAATGTGTTTAACCGCATTGCGTTTTGGGGTGAATATTTTTGACATTCGATGCTGTGAAAGTAATTTTTTTTGTAAGTTTCTTTTATTTCTAAGTTGTAAATTCTAGAGGCAGTTCAGCAACTGACAGTTTTTCCCGGAGTTTTGCCTCCAAAGGTCGTCAGCCGTACACCAGCCAGTGATTGATGAGCCAGTTTGCTAGTTCTATGAATTCCACGAGACCAACGCTGTATGTTGCTGGAGGGCAGTCCATAAACAAAGTCACCTTTTCAAGGGCAGGTGTGCAGGGTATCGCAACGTCACAAAATTTTTCTAGATTTTTCCACCACGATGTCAGTCTGAAACTTCAAGTCCTTTTGAAAGGATTTGTTTGATGCCTTCGTATCACTGCCCTTACCATAGATCGTCACAAAACGTTGACGTTTACGTTGGTTGTGTTCCAACACTGCGTGACGTATCCGCTTACAGCATTCCTGCGCTCAGCATACGTCCGTGCCAGCGCCACCACGCTTTCTGACCTAGGGATGTTTTTCGTGCTACATCGAAGCTAACGTTATCTATAGCAGGTAAAAATAAACCTGTAAAAAAGTGTAGCAGCGGGAGATTCGAAAAGAGAATTTTCCAGAGGATTTTAGAAGACATTTCTTGATAATCCTAAACCAGAGCTGCGTACAACTGTCCAATCGGCTGAATCGCTGAATGATTTTCATGGCTTTGTGTCCTTCAGCTGGTGGTTACAGCAATAGCAAAGATGTCTTCATCGCAAAATGATTTCATTTAAAAGCAGTGGTTTTCAAACTTTTCCATACAGCCACCCGTTTTGCAAACTGCAACCCAATTTAACCTAACCACCCCGTTCCGAAAATTTTGCAGTCATGCATATGAAATGCTGTTGTGTTTGCACAAAGAAAATTGCAATGACTAAAAAATAACGTACGATATCAATAGTTGAACAAGACTCACTTATTAAATTGATGCACATGGCAGCATCAGTGAGAGAGGCGCGTGCCGTATGCTAATTACTCCGCAACACAACTCATTAGAATAACTCCCAAGTTTGCTACCGCATTCAAATAGCGTATTTATTCAATTGTAAGCCGCGGTTTGTAAAGATTTTTTCATCATTTCGTGTGGCTTATAAATCAAGGACGGCTTGTAGAGAATTGCCTTATCGAAGGGTATAGATGATGCTCAGTCTTTCCTAGGCTACGTTAACTCTTTTCGCGTTCTATTCTCTTCAGCATCACATTGTTGCCCGAGCGGGCAGCTAGCAACAATAGAGACCACATGCCATGATAACTCTTCGCGCCGGCCACGTTTAACACTTCACATGGTTGTATCACCAGAGATTACACGCCAAAATCACTCTATTGCTTGTTCGCTCCACATATATATTGAAAACGGGAAGCATGCTGTGGCGCGAAAGTATCTCAGAGACCAAGATAGCCTATGTTCATGTGCGGCTTTCAATCAAGAGCGGCTTACATTAATTTTTGAACACCATTTCGTGCGGCTTACAATCAAGGGCGGCTTAAAATCATGGGCGGCTAGCAATCGAACAAATACTGTA
>JGI24159J19872_10014574_pt1 | contig 10159 bp, 6 predicted proteins | sample Ectturendosymbi4_FD_19872 | JGI IMG/M metagenome (IMG submission 19872) | reverse complement strand
ATGTTGTATCAATAGGCTTTTTTTACATGAAGCTGCAACACGGTTCTCAACACGCTTATCAACTCACTTGGTGTCAAATTTTACTGGTTCACTACACATTTGATTGATCGAGTGTTGTGTCGTTATTCACGTTTGATCGTAGTCCTTATATGACGTTATAGAGCTTAGTAGGAATATGGTGGACGACTGTGGGCAAATGTGTGGATGTGGTGAGCTCTAAGCTTTTGTAAGTGCTCTTAAGTTTTGTAGGGTACCTGCGAATAAAAGCGCATTGTTGGGTCTAAAACACATTCCTGTGTATATCTAATGAATGTGTAGTTGGATTTGCGCTCGTCAAAATAGATTTCCGTGTGTGTGGAAAAATATATTCTAGCTCAGTATTGTTCATCAGGGGTTCCGCAAAACATGTAGTGGGGTTACGTGAGTTTTAAGGGTTCCTCGTTTTTTTAGGGGAAATGATTTCTTGCGTCAGTATGTTGACGCGTCAATATGAAAATTTTAGATCACCGTGCTGCGTTCAGATTCCAAGTAGACCAGTTACTTGTACAGGAGGTTGAGTGCAGTTAATAGNCGAAAAAGAAATATTGATAATAGTTGTTGCGGCGCTTGTTCANTGTTGTCCAGTTAAGAAGAACGTTATTGTTGCATCACAGTTATACGATGTTGCCGATGTACAGTTAACAGTAGAGGAAGAAGGTTCCCATGAAGTTTTGCAGTTTAGTCAAAAGTATAACCTTGGGAACTGTTCCAAATATAGTAATAATGCTGCGGATTTTCCTCATAATTGCCGTTAGTGTTGCTGCCTGTGAGAGGAGCTTTTCGAAACCAAAACTGATCAAGAATTACTTAAGATCNAGTATGAGCACCTTGCGGTTGAGAAATCTTGCCACACTGTCGGCAGAGCAACAATTGGCNGATATAATGTAAATTTTGATATTGCCATTGAAGAATTTGCCAACAAAACGGCAAGAAGAGTTACTGTGTAGAAAATTGNAGTTTTCATTTCAGAAACAAAGGTAGTCTTAATTTTTACACTTTTTTAAAACTATTTTTCCCTGTATGTCGTTTTTGCTTTTTGTTTACCTGTTACTTACAATGTTTGAGTTTTTTGGTGTGTATATAAAACACCATATTTGACCATGTGAGAGAGTACTGTAATATAATAATGGTGCACAAATTAGTTAAATATATACAAAGCTTTAAGAGGGAGTCACTGTTCACTACGTATTTTTATGTGCTTCGGGGGCGCCAAACTCAAGGGCAGCCCACGCTTAGCTACGCCACTTGATCTAGGACAGTTCGGCATCATTTTTCGGCACGCCCGTAACCTTTTCCCCCTTGAAAAAATTTTCGCCCCTCTTTGAAAAATGTGTTGGATATAGTTTAAAACTAATGGACATAGTTCAAAAATTTGTGCTCCTCTCAGAAAACACTGCCCGCCCTGGTGTGCCAAGCTGGTTACGGGCCTGCTTTTCGGCGATGGTGGTCGCAAATGTGTAATACGGAAACAGTTGTATTTTTGAAACACTTCAAAGGTTAGACAACAAAGGATGTTTGCCTACCCTAAACTTAAACCCAAAACCTTTAAAAAAAGTACATAAATAGCGTTCCTATCAAAAGTGTTATCGCCGAACTGCTCCATTCCGAAAGAACACGTCACCTCGAAAATCTTTTTTTCTCATGAACAGAACTTGGAAATCTGTGCCAAGAAAAAGGCTTGTCTAGTTTTTCTCCTTTCAGTTTACATTCATTGTGGGTTACAAGCGATCGTCATGTACCAATAAATTATTGGCCACATAAATGTCGTGACTTTTATTCAGCTCAGGATAAAATGCTGGTGAAGCATTTCTTATGAGTTTTGCTGTCGGACGAATGAGAAGGGAATTTCACAAGACAAGAGCTAAACATGACAGGTAACAGTGAAGCCAGTGTGTGAGGTCACAAGCTAGTGTGTGAGGTCACAAGCTAGTGTGTGAGACCACGAGCGAGTGTGTGAGATCACAAGCCAGGGTGTGTGACCACAAGCCAGTGTGTGAGACCACATTGCTTGTGTTCGTACACTTCTAAGCAGGGCTGCGTAGCCCAGGAACCGGCCATTTTCGGTGGAGCCGGAGCTGCTTTTAAAATTTAGCCAGAGCCTGAGCTGTTTTCAAAATTTAGCTGGAGCCAGAGCTGGTAGTTAATTTAGCAGCTCCGGCACTGGACCTTTTCTGCGCACTGACAGTTGTCATGGTTCGCTCATGCTCCGCGACTAATTAATTTGATCGAAATATGCCGCCGCGGCAAAAGACACGGGTTCGTCGTCACCGCCTCCAAATACCAGAGGTCCCAAACAGCAGAGGTGCCAGAGAGCAGAGGTGGAAAAAAATAGGCTACTGGTTCAAGCATGCAGCAAAACTAACGAGGACGAATGGACACAGCGCACAGCACTAAGCACAATATACAAAACAAAGGTTAATAGTAAAACATTTAGGTGCTGTACTGCAGCACACATCGAATGTGCCAAACAAAAGACGCAGTTTAACACAAGCGCCAAATAGAAGAGGTGCATTGCAATTTGCAATTCAGCACATGGAAAGAGACAAATAAAAGAGGTATTGCAAAACAAGCGCCAAATATAAGAAGTTTTTGATAGCAACACATCGCTAGTGGCAAATGAAAGAAGCGGTTGAACACAAAGCACCAAATACAAGAGGTGTTTCGCAGTGCAGCTCATCGAAAGTGCCAAATAAAGGAGGCAGTTCAACAAAAGCGCCAAACATATAAGAGTTTTATTGTAATGCAGCGCATCGGCAGTGCGGAATGAAAGACGTAGTTATACACAAGCGCCAAATATAAGAGTTTTTTGCAATGCAGCTCATCTCTTATATTTGGCGCTTGTATTGAACTACGTCTTTCATTCCGCACTGCCGATGCGCTGCATTGCAAAATACCATCTGTTCTACCAGGGATTAAGGTTACAATGCGTTTTTGTTTCAAGTTGGGACTTGTTGTAGTCACATCAGTCTGTGGAATCATGGGCGCAATTTGGTGGGGGACACGGGGGACGTGTCCCCCCAATTTTTCAGACGGGGGGACATAATATGCCATGTGCCCCCTACTTTTTTCTCTTTAGGTTTTGTGATTGGAGAGGTTTAAAAAATAAAAGTGGCGTTTGTCACGTTTCGTGTGAAGAGCTTCTCTTTTTCATGTTAGACGTTAGGCCACACATATCCAAGTTGATGTTGAAACAGAATTTGGTGTGGTATCACTCATTCTGTTAGATCATAAATTTTAACTTCGCTAAAGTAATTTTTAGCAGCTTTCAAGTTTCTAGAGACCATGAAAGATGTTTAACTGCTTCTGCCCGAGATTTTAACCTGTGTGGTACACTATTAGAAAGGTTATTTTCTTGTAACAGTAAGAGTATTACAGCTGCACATGTGAGAGACCACAGTACAGCCATGATTTGTTCCGTGAAGAAATGTAACTGGCTTTGCGGTAACGTTGGTTGTCACGTATTCAGAAACAGACAGCGTATAGTTTAATGATGCTAATGTATATAATGTTAGAAAGTGAGATTTTCAGGCAAATCTCTGCGAAGCTTTTGCCGAAGACAAAAAGCAGCACTACTGTGTAGACTTAGTTTTGGGATGGGAAGTCTGGCAAAAGACTGTTTTCAACCATCAGTGAACAAGATTTCAATCAAAACGTTAGAGAAGTAACCAACAGTATTTATTTAGCTGTATATTGACCTATAGCTCAAAACGTAGGGACTTGACTCAGAAATAAGGATCAAATATACGAAACTCAGAAATAAGGATCAAATATACCAAGTGCGGAACATTTGCTTTACAGATACATATCACCTAATTTTGTTGAACAATCTTTTCGTGCTGAAGGTGAAACTTGGTATTTTTTTGCAAATTCAATGTTGTGTATTTTGATTTAATCTCAAATATATTTTTGTGTCTTCATGCAAGTAGAATTCTTAAATGAAACTTTTGACATGGTGCAGAGTTATAGGTCTGGCCGGGCTTTTCGGGACGGGCCGGGCCGGGCTCGGATTTAAGTTTGTCTAAATATTTCGGGCCTTCATACAAAACTTTTTCATAACATTAAGAGTAACGACTTTCTTCTTTCGTGACATGGATTTGTTGTGCTCGCCGCGGTAACTTCTGTGAGTGAAGTGATTGTGATTTTTCTACAGATAATTCTGTTTGCAAACACAGCTGCGTTCTTTTATTTTTTGCTTGTATTAGTCTCACACTGTTTTTGAGAAGGAGATAGCGGTGAAGAAATTAGCACGCGATGGCGCTGCGTCGAAAAGATCAATCACTCACGTGATTCTTGGCTTGTTTTAAGAAGCCCAGAAGCCGGCTTTTCATATCTATAGAAANTTCTTGAATGGAAAATACAGGAGCTATCCTAGAAAGTTTCTTTTATGCCTACAGCGCCATCGTAGATAGTTTTGTGATAGTTTCTTTATTTTTAGAAACATATATTCCACAGTCCACACTCCACTTTATTGTTAACTAACATGCTACGTTTGTGCCAGATTATGCCAATGATTTGGACAAGGTGGTTGCTATTTTCTTGAGTGATAAACCCTGTAGGATACCTGCAACTACACCTGCACACAACGTGTTTTGTTACTACGCAGTTGCGCATATCTTAATTCCCTCGGTAAATTTGGCTTTCAGGCCTGAATCGAGCTTCAACAATAAATGTCGGGCTCGAGTCGGGTTCGGGCTTGTGATTTTGGGCTCGGGCCGGGTTCAGATGTCAAAATGAGGCCCTTTTACAACTCTGTGTGGGTATGTAGTAGAGGTGTTCGGACTCTGATTTTTTTTAGTCCAGATCCAATCCGGTGTTGCGAATTGTGAATCCAAATCCATACCGGATTCGGTACCCACTAGATTCAAGCAATCCGACTCCTGTTTGAGTCCGGAAAATATAAGTTAAGCAAACAACCAGTAACGTTTTTTCAGTAAAAACACAATCCAAAACCAATCCGGATCCGGCTTCAGGAAAGAAAATCTCAGTCCTGATCCTGTTGAAAGCAACCGGAGACCGGATCCAAAAAATCCAACATCCAGTCCATGCACACCTCTGGTATGTAGGCAGGGGCCAACAAAGGCAGATTGAAAGGATACATCCTCCACCCACCAGCAGTAAAAATAGATTGAAATCAATTTGTGAAAATTTTAGGCGAATTTTTTTGCTGCTGGTAAGAGGATATCAGTGGAGATTTTGGTAGGGGTGGGGCTGCATGCATGATGCCCAGTAGCATTAAAAAAGTTTGTAGCTTTTTCAAAAAATGGAAATGTGCAAGAGATATATTTATTGTCTTCGTAACATTAAGCGCCTTGTACAAGACATTAAATCGCGCTGTAACCCACACTTCTTATAAAATGCATGAAAACTGAAGCGTTATGCTGTAAGAGTGATATGCACATGCGACCAATGTGATTCAGCATTTCGTGTACTCAAACTGACAGCTCCGATAAAACCCAGATGATGTGTTCTCCTATATTGCTGTGCTTGTTTACATCCACATACGACATGGAAGCAGGCTGAACAACAGTACCGTGTGCAACAACAAATTTAAGTATATTAATATGTAAATCATCTGCAAGGACAAAACAAAGCGTGATTATAGTGTTGCTCTCAAAACACCTCTAGAAATAAGATTGAAATCTGCATATATAAAACGTCATCATTTATGCATCGACCCGATGACTATATTGGTTTCATACCAAGCTGTCCCCTTCACATTTTACAACAAAATTGCGCCCTTGTGTGGAATTACTGCCGAGTGTGGTGTGGACAAGTCAGCCAACACCAGCAGCGCATGTTTGCGCATTTTGCGAGACTAAGTCCTTGTACAAAAACGCAAAGTGTGACGCTTACACTCTTTTTTGTGGCACAAACAGTCACAACCAGTGTTACCACTGCTGGGGATTTTTCACTAGATCTGGGGTTTTCCTGTTTCATCTGGGGTTCTGCGGTTTTTATTGAAAATCAGGGTAGGTTTGACTCTGGTCAAATTTTGGAAATGCATGTTGTAATACTGTATTTTCCATTCAAGGATACGGTAGTTTCACAGACGTAATGTGCAGAGTCAGTAAAGGAACCAGTACAGTTGAGCAGGGCCAGGCTTAACCAAATCGTTCAAATCTAATGTTTTACAGAAAGCACTGACTAGGCGTAGGTCAGCACTCCAATCTATCGCTGATATGTCAGGGGTTGCTTATTGTGCATGATTTTGGAATGCTCTGTTTGGTTTTGAAGATGCTGTGGTTGACAATCTGTTCATTGTTTACAGGCGCGTTGGCACAGGCCTGATTTTGAGTGTTAAATTAGTAGTCAAATATTGTAATTTTGAATGTAAAATTAGTAGTCAAATATTGCAATGATTAGGGTAAAAACACTGTAAGACCTTGAATGTATCATAAATTAGTAGTCAAATATTGCAATGATTAGGGTAAAAAAAAATGTAAGACCTTGAATGTATCATATACATATTTCAATTTGTGCATTTTAAGTGAAGGTAAAAGAAAATATTAAACGTTTCTTAAAAAAGATCTAACTTTTTATGTTACTGCATGCATTTGATTTGCTGCTGGCCTGCTTGTAAATTGTCAGTATGTTCAAAATGGTGTCCGTTCAAAACAGACCTGCTCATAACAGACCACTCATAAAAGACCATTTAAAACAGACCACGTTCAAAACAGACCAGTTCATAAAAATCATAACAGACCACTTTCACAACAGACCACCATGTTCATAATAGAACACGTTCATAACAGACCATGTTCATAACAAACCATGTTCATAACAGATCATGCATGCAGTTCGTAATAGACCACGCTCACATCAGACTACGTTCATAACAGACAACATTCATAACAGACTAATTCGCAACAGACCGGTTCGTAACAGATATACTCATAAGTGACTGTGTTCATAATGTAGCCTATGGGTGATTTTAGCTCTAGGGAAAACTGTTTGCATCCATGAAAAGTCAAGGGGTAGTAGCGTGTGTAATTGGGGATTAATTTCTTCAGAAAATCACGAACTGCAGGTTTCTGCCGTGCTGCGAAGCAACACGTGCTGATGCTGATAATTACTCTTTGTGGTAACAGCGTTAAAAGATTGTCGAATAATAGCTTTTCTTGCGTAAAACGCCTTTAACTAAGCACTTTTCCGAGAGTGTAGGGACATCTTCTTCCATGTGGGCAACAAAAACCTTAGGTGGGCTACGTCATTGGTATTAACCAATTCAGAGATGTAGCAGTGAATAGTTCCTCAAAAGCGCAAGGATTTGTTTTTGGCACAGCTCCACATAAATGCGCAGCATCAACGAGTCTTGCGTTACCTTGTCTTAGTTACTGTAGCTCAGGCGCTCCTTGGTTTGTGATGCACTCGGTTTGTGTCGTTTCCATTTCACGAATGCGCTCGTATTCGCTGCGTGAAAAACGAGTTCCAAAATACTGTACAATGTTTGGTGCGCAATATTTCATATAAATACAGTTTTTACATGTTTTCCATGTCTTGTGTGTAGGTTAGAAACACTCCAGTGTTCATTTAGCTACCGCATCTTGCAATATACCATACCATTTTATGCAACAGTGCATCTCAACATAAGTTTAAGAAAAGGCAATTTTCTGAGGTGCAAAGAGTATTTTGTCCAAGTTTCACTAAAACTGCCCGAAAAACTTTTATGTGAAAAACGTTCTCCATGCAATTTTCTGTATCCGTTGGTACATTATATTATAACAAATATTTTGCTGTACATTGAAACCAAAAGAATGCATTTAGATGCAGCCGTTTTGTAGTTCATGGGTTCGCTTCATAGCTGCATCAAGGACGATGTTTACAAGTCTAGCTTGTTTGATCTCCCTAATAAGCTTCTGAGGGCTAGCAAATACTGCTTAAAATAACAACACTCTGATAGTATAAATGAAATCATTTTTTATTGAAAATAAGGTATTCGTAAAAAGTAAATTAAAACACTTACCAATATACAATGCATGCAGTCAATCAGACTCTCTCGAATCAAGTTCACAGACACAAAATAAATCTTGAGACCATTCTCACAACCAACAAGATTATATTAATTCCTGAAGTACTTTCTAGTTTGAAACCAATCGTTACTCTAACTTATCATCGAATGGATGGCTTGCACTTGGGGATCATGTTTTTGGATAAGTCTAATCGTGACAAGCGTTTCCTATGTAGAGAATTTCGTTAGTCAAAACGATTTTTATCAGTTTCCGAAATTACTGTCACGATTTCAACGCCTTTCGTTTTTGTCAGCGTTGCAGAATCTTTATGTAAACAAGTTAAGTTTTTGTTGGAATCATTTGGGAACATGGTTTTTAGATTTTCCAATGTTTTGTGTTTTGGAATGACATAGTTTCATTCAAACAAACAAATTTTGTTGTTTTTGGTGTCATAAATTAACTTGGACAACGCCAATTTAGAGTGACAGGGATTTATTTGGACAAGCCAAATTGATCGTTTTGAGTGTCAGAACTTCACTCGGACAAAGCCAATTTATTGTCCAGAGTGACAAGGATTATCTCGGACATGCCACCCGTGTTGACTAAAAATGAGTCTTACTAAGTGACTCTGTTCTTAGTCAGAAACAGGCTGCTAAGAGTAGCCGTGTCACACAGACTAATCTCAACAGCACTCACAACCAAACCGTTCGAGCTTTAGCTTGGCTGCAAGGCAGAGTTTCGTTTTACTTCTGCAGCAAAACCAAAGTGGTTTAAACTACCGAAGGAGTACATTCGCCAAGATCGACAAACGAACTGAACTGGTCTGAGAAAATCAGCCTATTTTTACTCAAGTTCATTGGAAAGTCCCTGAAATCATGTACGTAGTGCTACGTACAGGATGCTGCGTCATAATGCTAGGTAACGCCGCCATTGATTGTCTGGCGTGTCACATGATTAGGTCGTAACAGGAAGTGAGAGTAAGAGTGTTATCTAAACATGATGAGAGTGAAAGCAGAATGAGGTTTTGTTAATGTTCAGCGTGTAGTTCATGCTTGCTTCTTGATGCTTGGCCTGTTTCGATGTTCATCAGTATTTCTTTGTCTTCTCAGTGCTGGTGGTGAACCTCGTCTTCTTGATTGTTGAGTATTGTTTTGTTTTGTAATACTTTATTTTAGATGTAGTAGACTTTATGTCTGCTACAATATTTTCCTCTGCTAAGTGGCCATAGAGCTGAAAATAGACAATTTAGTACTTGAAATTTGGTTTTAACCAAACTGAAACGGACGCTAGGCTGTAGGCTACAAGAATATTGCCAAAAGACAGCTCTGGCGCAGTACTTTTGCGCATCTGCCTCACAGCTCTGACGTTTGGCGTTCCGCTCACATTCCAGCTGTGGCTATCAGCAAGGAACCTCACATCTAGCTGAGGTAGACGTAAAGCTGCTTCTTTCTCTGAGAACACAAATGTGATATACGTGGTATGTGTTGAGTTCGTCTTGGCTCCCCAACATGAAACGTCTTGTGATTCTGAAATAACAACGAAAGAAGATTTCGACCACTGGAGAAATAATTGAATAGAGCAACTTAGAAGTTTACCGACGGATTCACGACAAGTCAAACGAAGCTGAAAACTAAAAACAACGACTAAAGACATTAACCCTTAAGAACATTGTCATGTGTACCTATCTGATGTATTGTGAATTTGTACTTTGCACATTTATTGTGAGACACCTTTGGGAGAGAGTAACTTAAGATGGTATAGAAAACTTTTACACTAAAAAGTAACCTCAAGTTGTAAATAGAATTACTGATGAAAACAGATAAAAATATTTTTGCGAAACATCGATTCGGAAACCGCGATTGGAACTCCAACTACATATGACCACTAGATGTCGCTATTGCATTGTGCGCTAGTCGAGATTTTTCACGTGATCCCGGCGTCGAACGTCGTGCGTATATAAAGAGCGGAATCTCCCCATTCAAGAGTCAGTCTGACTTCGTTGATTTTATAGTTTTGAGTGGGTAAAATGAAATTTCACTACTGTTGCTCCTTCTGGAAAAACCTTTTTGGTTAAACCTGGAAAAAATCCTTCCGACGCTCATATTGCGGCAACAGGTACAATAACGCGCTTTCTTGGGAGCAATATCCAGGTATATTACGATAATTTACAC
>JGI24159J19872_10014573_pt1 | contig 10160 bp, 6 predicted proteins | sample Ectturendosymbi4_FD_19872 | JGI IMG/M metagenome (IMG submission 19872) | reverse complement strand
CCAAGTTTTTCTTCAGACAGGATACCATGTTTTCCTCCGACACGGTTCAGCGCTATATATGCATGCAGATTTAGCTATATATGTGCAGAGATAGCTATCTCTGCGCAGAGATAGCTGAATGTGCGCAGAGATAGCAGTTTTTGTGCTAAATCTGTCAGATATAATATATAATCCCTACAGGTCGGAGCATCTTCTTCTGGCAAAGCAAGCCTCTCACTGAATCAGTGCCATGATAATGACTTAGGAGTTACAATAAATTTGCATGTGCCAAACATTCATTTTTTTATTGAGGGCCGGTCCGCAAAATAATGCCAGGTTGAAACCGGGTGCAGTGCGAAAAAAGGTTGCCGACCCCAGTGGTAGAGCACAATTGAACGTTGTCAGCTGTTGATACGCTTGTAATTTCTTTGTAATTAGACAGCAGATACGCCAAAGGTGGTCAATTTGCCGACTTGTCTCGTTAGTGTATCACAATACGTCGTTCAGGGACCGTGTTCGCATCTTGAATAAGAGTTCTTGTACCTCTGCTTCAGCTCAGCCTTTAAACCCTGGCAATGTTTAACACGACACCCTTGTATGGCAGATCGTGGCCGCCACTCCAGGAAGGTTGATCGATCATATTAAGAAAGGTAACACCAATCTGCTCAGGACAACTTTTCTCGTGTTTGACGAAGCTGACAGAATGTTCGAAATGGGTTTTGAGTATCAGGTATCTTCTGATAGAAGTGTGAGCCTGGGCACTTGACGTGTAAAAGTACTTGGTCGTTCATGATTTTGAACACAGTAGATCATCGCAGTGTGTTTCTGGATTATGGTCAAATTTGTTCAATGTATAGTCGTTTTGATAAATTGCCTTTTGTGTATCTAAACAATGTCAGAGTATAGCTCCGTTTTAAAGAAACTCTTGGATAACTCACCCACAACTACGATGTTAGAACTTCTCGCTTGTACTGCGCCTGGACAGGTTAACCTGATGACAGTGTAAAAATATTCTGACTTTTTAAACGGGTTATTATAAAAGTGGCGAATGCGATAGTAGGGAGGAATTAAAGCGCGCTACCTGTAGTAAAAGATACCTCATACCCTCAAGCCAAAAGTAAGAATTAATGTCCACAGTGTAATATGAACTGTGAGTATCCCTTCACTGTCAACAGTGCTTCGCGATAAAGCTAGATATACTTGAAGTGCTTCGCCGGCGTTCTTGATTTGCACACGAATTTTCCAGGGAATGACCCCCTCGTCTGTGGCCAAGCCCTGATAGAAGTGATACAATCGTTGCTATACTGCAATGACGACATTACTGATCAGCGAACCATTGCATGACACGCGCTGCTGCTTCGCAGGTTCGGTCGATCGCGAACCACGTGCGTCCTGACCGACAGACCCTCCTGTTCAGCGCCACTTTCCGAAAGCGCATAGAACGACTTGCCCGGGACATTTTAACCGACCCTGTCCGCATTATTCAAGGAGATATCGGCGAAGCCAACTCGGACGTGACGCAGGTTGAAAAGCGTGTCCGCGATGGACGTGGTCAGACTTCGTCGTGAATAACTTTGGCAACTTGTGCGCAGATCGTCGAAGTCTTTAGAAAACCTGAAGTGAAGTGGAAGTGGCTGACAAGTCGCATCATTCCTTTCACCAGCGAGGGAAGCCTTCTGATTTTTGTCACCAGAAAGGTTTGTAAGTTTCGATCTGTCTGCTTCTCATCGTATCAGTGATCTCATATCCGCATTTTTCGTCATTTTTAGGCAAACGCTGAAGACGTGGCTACAAATTTGAAAAACGAGGGTTTCGACGTTGCACTGATCCATGGCGACATGAACCAGTATGACAGAAATAACGTAATAACAGATTTTAAAAAGAAACAGGTAGAAACTTTTATCAAGTTCTGTTTGTTTGATCAGGTTATTCTGTAGTTGTGTTGAAGTAAATGATGATGTTACAATGCAATGCTATTGAGAGGATTCTACCGTATGTCAACAATGTGTGACTTTCTAGGTTGTAAACAAGACGGAACAAACGTCTTGCTGTGTTGATTTGGAATACACTAATTTTTCACTTACCGTAATACAGATTTGCGTGTCATTTCAACAAGTTGCGATATACCAAAGTAATTAGAAATGTAATTAGAACCAACCAAAAAAAAACGTTTTTTTAAAAAAGCCCACTTAAAAACCCACTCAACTTTTCCTTGGAAACATCTACTATGAAGTAAAAAGTAAAATAAGCAGCACACTTGTGCAGTTAACTGTGTTATTTTTTTAATCAAAAAAAACGACAGCAACGAAATGTGAAGGACCTGAAAGAAGAAGAAGAATTCAAACAGTTTGAGTAAATTCTACAGGTTATCTTCTTCAGCTCTGTAAAATTGGTATATTTTAACCAATTTTTCTGCCTTCTCTGCATCCAAACTGTTTCTGATGTTGGACCGTACAAAACCGTATGCTGGAAAAATACACTTTATAGATGGTGAACTAGATGAACACCTGCACTAACCTATTGGAGTTTATTTATTTAATACAATTATTTTAATACATGCTTTTAGTGAATCACCTTCATACGCGACCTCGTACTGTGACCGGTTCGATTGGCAATCGTTCGTTTAGGTTCGCATTTACTGGATTTCTGCCTATTTAACAGTTTTTGCTTTGAACCGTCCGTTATGCAGCTATGTCCAACCCATGGGCCGCATGCGGCAGTCGAGGGTTGTGTGCGGCCCAGTTTAGGTCTTTGCTGTAGTAAAAGTATCCTACGTATATGTAGGTATACCGACAACCTGTCTTTATTTTGATGATCTTGAATTTGACATTTTGGATGCAGGTGGTCCTCAGTACAACTTTATCACCCCTTTTACCATTGCAGTCAGGATTCGAACGCTTTCAGTACATTAGCTTAAGCTAAATTTAGTTTGCTAAGATCAAACTAAGCCATTCAATGTGCGGCCCTGGTTAAGATAGTGACATAATTTTTGGCTCAGTAAGCCATTTGGGTTGGACATGGCTGATTTAATGCCGCGTTTAAATCGGCTTGGTTCGCTAGAGGCAATTTGCTTGAAACTTCGTTTGAGACTAGTTCAGTAGTGGAAGGTTACAAAATGATCTGGACTTAAAGTAAGGAACTTGCCTATCTGCTGCAACGGAAGACCTGCTGAAAAGAAACTTGCTTGAGATGTCTTTCCACAGGTTATTTCCATCTCATAGCTGGACTTTTAGGAAACGTCCCTTGCTGTTTGTTCGCTAAAAGCACATCGCACGGAATGCTAAAATAGTCAATTTTACGAAAATCAACAAAAGGCTTTTTTTGTCCACAAACCCTATACAATATTAAATATTGTATAACTGCGCTTAATCCAAATGCTTTATCAAATCGGTGAGCCGCGATAACTTGGTTATCTTCGTGAGATGCCGCTGTCATCCAAACCCGAGCGACAAACTTCCTTAAATATGATGCAGAACAGTTCAGGCACGTCACTAGGTGAAGTGAACAAATTCTATGGAGCTAATGGATGTTGTTACTTGAGCTCCTGCCAAAAATTTGTTAGTTGAAGTTTTGTTTGTTGTGTAAGTTGGTCGTAAAACACTTCAAATTTTTGTTCACGTGAGTTTACAAGTGATACGTCTTTCAGGTAGCTACATTGGTTGCTACTGACGTTGCAGCTAGAGGTCTCGACATTCCTTCAATTCGCAATGTCGTCAACTATGACGTTGCAAGGGACATAGACACACACACTCATAGGATTGGAAGGTAAAATTTGGCGCTATTGAGTCGACACGATCAAGAGGGTTTGCCCTGTCTCTTCCACCTAAAGGTGGTTGTAGGTTTAGTTTTTTATTTTTGACGATTATAAACTTGCTTATTATCCCAACGTGAAATATTTGCTTTACTTCAAATACTGTAACTGTAAATTAAAATATTGGCAGCGGTTGATAGCATTTACTTCGGAATACCACTGATGCAAGTTGCTTGCCATCACCATTAAGGTTTTGTGGGTTATACGTTTTGATCTTAAGTGTCTTTTTTGAATGACCTTACTGGCGATCGTCTGGAGCAGATCGGCAATTGTAAAAGCAGTGGCTACTGGTTTTCTCATCTAACACTGTAACGCTATACTTAAAAAATAACGCAGGACTTACTCGCAGTCTTTGTAAATCTACAACGACTTTTTGAATGCGTAGAACCGGCCGTGCTGGCCAGAAAGGAACAGCGTATACGCTGATCACTCCAAAGGAGACCCAGTTTGCTGGTGATCTGGTGAGGAACTTGGAAAGCGCTAATCAGCCAGTTCCCGATGCGCTGCTTCAACTTGCTTTGCAAAACTCGCGCTTCCGCAAGTCACGTTACAAGCAAGGGAAAGGGAAGCAAATAACGAGCTTCACTCCACGCGAGAGGCCAGGATTGGGCTCAACCGGGTATGGTGTTGCGCTGCTTTATTGTGTAACGGAAACACTGGTCAGTGCACTATTATTGAAACGATAAGGAATCCCGTCTGCGCTGTTTTGCTTCCCGTCATGAAAACCTTACTGCAAATGTGATACGACTTGCGGTGTTCGCTTCAGGCTATTATTTAAGTGAGATCTGTGTTTGTTGTAGAATATTTTCTTCAGTAGTTTTCAATATCCTCTGTGCCAAAAATACTGCAAGCCGTTTAAGAAAGAATTGCAAAGGACTCAACATAGCTTGAATTCAAGCTTCATGAATAACGGAGCGCTACAAACGCGTATTGAAATTTGTGCTGTTTCAGAACTAGCAACCAAGCTACGACTGCCGCTTTCCGTCAAGCTTCCACGGGGGTTTTGGGTGGGAGAGCTTCCTCCATCAAAGAGTATTTCAAAAACCAGTACAAGTCGAACTTCGTGCAGAGCACCGATGCAAAATCGTCAGCCACGTGGAACAGCGGCGAAAGTTTCAAACATCCCGACTCGACCAGAAAGAAAAAGAGCAGATGGGATTCGTGACATGGTGGCTACAGATTTGCCGCTCTCTGCGGTGCATTTCGTCCAGTCGGAAATGTGCATTGGCAAGAGACAGCGTACGCGTTGTTCGCAGCTGTCCTACGACATTTTATGCTTGACACGACGAGCAGGTTCAATTCGTGACGTGATTGCTGTTGTCAAGCTGTTCTGACTTCTGTCAGTGTCAACAGGAAAATCGTGGCTTGAATTGCCATGGTTACGATTGTATGGTCCTGGTTAGACATGCCATGGTCACGCTCACAACGGTTGTTAATGGCTGTCTGTTCATGGTAACATGTACACTTCACGCAGACCGTCAGTTTGTTCGGTCGTTGGTGCTTTAAGACACTTGCAAAAATTGTGCGCGTTTGCTTAAAAAAAAATAGTGCGCGTTTGCTTTATGCGCTTTTTGTAAAACTCCATTGTGTTTTGCAAAACTTATTTCTGATGAAAAAAATGTCTTTTCGTAATCCGATGCTGCACTGGTTCGATTGTATCCAACGGTATGGATATCTCTGAAACTATACCTTCGTTTCTAATTGAAACTAATCAGGTTTGAAACTCATGTGTATTGGTAGAAAAAGAAACATAACCACACTGCTACGATGACTGGAGGGGATGAGCTTTGCTTGAGAGATGGTAACCAAAATGTTTATGTGCTAAAAAATTAAGTTTGTCTTAATAGAATGTACTGGTGATGATTGTGTAATGATTCGCCTGACGTTCATTGGTAAAGCTTGGGATTCATAATCATTAAGCTTCTTTTTAAATGAGGCCACAGTAATACACTGAAGAGAAACATCTCATTTTCAAGAGCTCTCCTCTTCAAACTACTTTACAATTAAAAATACTCGTTAAACTGAATCGCTCAAAGAATATAGTTTGTCAAGAAGTTTTTAGAATACAAGAACTGTCAACCGTAGTACGCCTGAGTCTTTCGCGTCGAGGGCGTGGAATTGCTGATGAAAATTTAAATAAGGTGGTTGCAGAGGTGTTACCAACTTCACAAGGTTGCTTGTGTTTCATGTAAGATTATCCGGTACAATATTAATCTTCATTTGCTAAATTGGAATTTTCAACAAAACCCGCCTGACGGATCACTGTCCCGACCGTGCGTCAAGGTTTTCACTCGGATTTTATTGCTGAATACTGTGTAAATACTATTTTCCGTTTGTTTGTAACAATGATTCGCAATAATGTATTTTCATGGACCACTTCCAAAACCTTCACTAACATCGGTGTACCTGAGATCAGAGCTGAGTTACAAGTTATAGTATTGGTTGTATTTTACCAACACGCTGGGCCCCGACAAGGGGGCCGGCACTATTGGTGAAAAGAAGGAATAGCAAATGATCTATCACGAATGAACCTGAAGTTAGATTTAGGTTTTAGATTTTGGTTAAGGTTGGACCTACCGTACGTCCCGGTTTGGCCGGGATTGTCACGGTTTAAACATCTGTCCCGGAATTCACTTCATTGGAATTTTCAAAATTAACTCCAGCCTGATGATGCATTGTTATGAAAATAATTCCGTCCTGAAAGGATTAACTTTGCTTTAACCCGTGGCTTGGGAGGGGCGGCACTTTTCGACTCACCGCGGGGCGGCACTTCCCCATGTTGGGGCCCTGCAAACACGTTCGAAAATGTATTGCTAGACCAGAGGTCTCCAAATTACGGCCCGCGAAGCCATGTTGTCAATAAAGGAAAAATAATATATTTGCGAAAAATACAATGTAAGATATCCCGAAACAATCACATAACGCAGGATGTCCGGCCCTCGGACTGTTATGTAATAGTTTATGTGGCCCTCGGACAAAAGTGTATGGAGACCCCTGTGCTAGACCTACGTTTTCGTTTCCAGCGCTGCAAGCTTAATTCAACATCTTTAAGAGAATGAAAAACCGCAGGAAGAAGCAGACATTTGAAGTGAGTGGACAAAAAGTTAATGTTTCACAATTGCAGGCATACACTGACGTGCAGTGGGCATGAAACAAAGTATTTTGCTGCACTTGACCTCTAATCGAAAGTTCCTCTGAATTTGTGTGCTGAACAGTAAACCTTGGTTTTACTTGTCTCTGATTGTCATCCTTCAGTGACCAGTGAAGCACACCAAGATTTGTGACTTGTTCAACAAACACAGAAACCACACCAATCAGAAGGCTACACCTTAATGGGAAAAACTGATTTTTGTTGTTAAAAGTAGTTTCGCGTGTTGAACAACAAAATTTTCAGAAGACGAGGAACACCGCTGATGCTGAGACCACAAACATCAGCACACGGGGAGAATGACAGGTGGCCTTCATCACGACGGGATTTTCTAATTGTCGACACGAGAGCTGCCCGTGCTAGATGTGTTCGTCGCTGGCTGGGTATGCCTTTTAAGCAAGGCGCGACACTATGCCTGCTGCCGAAGATGACCCAAAATCCAGCATATACTGCTGCTGAACACCGTGTGGCTCTCATCGGATATATCACACAAACTGGCAGTGGGGTTTACGGATATATCACACAAAGTGGCAGTGGTGTAGGTGGGGGTGCACGCACACCACAAAAAGTTTTGATTTGTCAAAAATCTGGGCAAATTCCCTGAAAATTTTGGCAAAATCCGGGCAAAGGTGGTGCCCAACGTTGTTTCACTTCAAAAATGGGGCCCAACTTTTGCAGAAAAACAAATGAAGAGCTTTTTTTGGAGCACACACCAAAAAAGGGTGTTCATGATTTTTGTGGGAGAAAATTTGTAGGCAAAAGCCGCACAACAACTCTGGGGAAATTTGGGCAAAAATTCTTCATACCCCCAAAAAATTGCTTTCTTTACAATTATGCAAACTGGAGATGTTGCACCTTGGAATATGATTCAGAGTTATGCTTCTAATGATAAATTTTATGTTTTTAGTTTCATCTTTACACATGTAGGCTACCAGATTCCAGGGATATCGTGAAATATCTAGGAGTTTCTAGATATCCCTGCCAGATTCATTTCAATATCTCATGTGTGCGCCATTGTTGCTATTCACGACCTCATTTGGAGTTTGTACGTAAAAGGAGATTGTAGCTCTTTCAGAATAAAAAATCCTCTATTGTGCAATAAATTTCACTTTTCTTGCAGTGTTCAGACTCTAGTGCCATTTTTCTCTTTCTTTTCACAGCATGCTAGAGACTGGACAATGGACAACCTTTTTTGGTCTTTTTAGTGAATACATTATTCACGAGTTAACAAATGCAGGTTTCAACATTCTCAGTTATTATGACGAAGAAGGTAACTTATCTAGAATCATACATTGACTTCATCTTACAGATGATCTTACAGACGCGTTACAGATGATCTTACAGACGGGTCGACTTCATCTTACAGATGATCTTCATAAACCTCAGTGTATCTTTTTCTCCAAAGTGCCTGGTAATGATGAATCCATCAGTTTTGTAAGCTCGCTTCTCTCCATCCCAATCATGTGCTGTAGGAACCGAACCCTTATATCAGGGTTCATTTCTGAAGACACTTAAGAATGGGAAGCATCCTGTTGCGTTGCTTTTGCAGTACCAAACGAAAAGAAACTGCATACAATTGGGAGGTGACTTATTAAACCATACACTTTGGATATAATCGAAAAGTTAACAATATAATTTTATTTATCAAAACATATAGTACGCAGTCGTATAAGTTTTATGTCTTGTTATATTATCGATCACATGGCAGATGAAATTCGGAGAAATAAGGCAAGAGTCACCCAGCTAGGTGAGTCAACTGACGTGTCGAACTAGCGTACTAGCGTAGTTTTGTCAGGCAAGTTGTTCAGGATTAAAACGTGCTTATGACTAAATTATATCTCCTTCTATATGCTGTGCAAGTCCAGTCAATTGGTTTCTTCTCAACACGTGTGTACATCTTGGTGTGGACCAGTTCCTGCTCAACATGTCGATTGCATCCCTCTGCAATCCGCGTGGATCGAACCCAGCTTAGCAGCGATCATTAAAAACAGCCTTGGTCCTTCTCCGGACCAATCCCTCGTGACTGAACTTACTTTCGACTGAAAATAGCAACATTCGAAATTTTAATTAATGATAAATTTCCGCCTGAACTATCACTCCTTGCCGCGCAGAACGAAACGCATCTCGCTAGCAGTGAAATGTGAACATGACGATATCAGTTCAGTATCAGCAGATTGAATGCGTACGTACCTCCCGAGAACAATTATTTTAAGGTAGTATGTACCGGAATAAAATATTTGATAACACGTGTATTTAATGCAACCGGGTAGTTTACCAAGTGAAGATTATCGAGGCATAGAAAATTGAGTCTTATTTGTATAAGCAAATTGCTTGAATAGGGGAACCGATCCGAATAGATTGTTGATACCCTTATCGCAAATCATAACGAACAGAATTAAAATATGAAAGTATATGAGCGTTGTAACATGTCGAGAAGTAATTGAATATTATGAAATATCATACTTTGTTGAGTACTATTTTGTTTTATTTGAACATATATGTCGTGACGAATAAAAACTATAAAACTAAGAATTAATTGCTTCACTAGTGTGTGTATTTTCTAGTGTGAACAGTTGAGAAATGAGAAGCAAACGGGCAATTAATAGGGTCTGTTAACCAGACATAGTTTCTGCGAGAACGGTCCCAGATTCAGTAATGAGAACTCACGCATAAATGATATCTACTGGATCTGAAGCACATTACGATGCCACCCTACAGGGGTCGCATCTTGTGTTACAACGTCGATATGTACTCGTGCATGCAGTTGAGTTGAAAGATTGAGTTGTTGATGTTCAAAAGTCTAGAGACGACTAGCGAAGTGACTCATGATCAGGAAAAATGAATAATTTCTTTCATCAAAATAATAAACTCAGTGAGTCACGTTGGCTCACTGTGCATAGACGTATGCTCAGTGAAGTCGGGTTTTACAACTATGGTGGATAAACGGGCATTCCACATCATTTCTAACCCTTGCGTTCTTCATCGGCATGCACTGGTGAGCACCGCCCTTCCAGAATTTTTGAAAATAATATTTTGAAACACGTAACTGAACGTATAAAATTTATCAGGGTACGGGATCACCTTTTCAAAGGGCTTCATGAAAATGAACTGATCGATCTTCCTTGAACAAAGCTTCATTCCAAATTCATGTATTGCAACTGTGACTTTTTAAGTTTTGGTGCGGATTGGCCAAAGAGTTTCCAATGCTGTCAAAGCGCGCAT
>JGI24159J19872_10014572_pt1 | contig 10160 bp, 7 predicted proteins | sample Ectturendosymbi4_FD_19872 | JGI IMG/M metagenome (IMG submission 19872) | reverse complement strand
CAACAGTGGAACGTGCGTTTGCGACCCTGGCTGGGTCGGAACCGGATGTAACTCTGAGTGTTCGGGACATGGAAAAATTGTGGACGGAGTGTGCGTTTGCGTCTATTCCAGTGGATGGAGGGGAAAGCTTTGCGACGTGCCCGGGTGCCCAGGATTTTTCGGACTGGATTGTTCCGGAAGAGGTAACTGAATGTGTGGGCATCGGAAGGGAAGCCTTGCCCGACCTGGATTTTGAAATTTGCAATTAACTTTTAGTAGAAAAAGTTCTCATTTTTCAGAGTTAGTAAAATGAAATTTCGCCACTTTGGCCCCACCCCGGAAAAATCCTTTTGGTCCCCCCCTGTAAAAATCCACTATTTTGCCCCCCCACCCTGGAAAAAACCTTCCGACGTCCATGACTGAATGTATCAATTCAATTTATGATTGAAAAGAATTCAGCTGCATTTGTGTAACTCAAAAACGTTTCAAGACTGCTGCACGATCAACTGTTAAAATCTATAACCCAGGCGCATGCCTTGATATTGTTTGTGACACAGTTTTCGCTTCTGACACGAACCAATCTCACGCAGGTACGTGCAACAGCGCCACCGCGCAATGCGACTGCCATCCTGGTTGGGTCGGCATCGGTTGTGAGACGGCCGACTGTCCCGGAGAGCCTGACTGCAATGGACGCGGGACGTGCGACGGGGAGAACTACGTTCCTCCGAGATGCGTTCGGTGTGAAGTCGGGTGGATGGGTGACGGGTGCGAGAAACTGTGCGTGCACGGAAGACAAGAACCACCGGACAGTGGAACATGCACTTGCGATGCGGTTGGTTGTTTAGAAAGAGTTCAATGTACCTTTGATTGCACCAGGCCTGTAGCCACAAGGGACATTCGGGGCCGGTGCCCCCCAATTTTTTGTGTCCCCCGAATTTTGTGCTTAATAAAAAATGTGTTTTAAACAATAAATAAAAACAAAAAATCTTGCTCCCCTAAAAATGCATTTCCCCCAAGCCTTAAAACCTGGTTACGGGTGTGGATCGCACGTGATAGGAAGCCTCGTTGGAGTCCCTAGTTCGCATTTTTAGGGTAAACACAGCATTTGAATTACTTTTTTTAATTCAGAAGTTTTTCCAACTTCGTCCTATGACCCAGTTCGTTCACCAACCTACGGTTCTCCACTGGCGTGCTTGTGCTTATCGCTCTTATAAAATAAGTAGTTTGTGGCCATGAAATGAAACTGACTCTAATCACTTTGCAACTTCCGAACGATTATTTGAAATGAAGTGTTTGACAAAAATAAACTGTTTTTGATTGTTTGTAACATTGCACAGTTTTCAAATCGAAAAGGATTTCTTTGATGACTTGTTGATATTTTAGCTGATTACAAGCGGGTTGCAAGTATCGTTACGTGCTGAAACGAAAAAGACATTGTTTTAGAACGCTGTGATCAAACGTCCAGCTGTATTTTCACCCATTTTCGCGTTTTTTTCTGATTGTACGCCAACATTTCCCCATCCACACAGTTTAGTGTCTTCTCCGAACTTGCGTCTGGATTTCCGATTGATGTTCTCAATTTTCGCGGCGGAACTGCGTGTCTCGCCAACAACAAACCCAGCAATGCACCCTATCCTTGAAGCAATTTCCTTTGATCAGTTGCGTGCAAACACAACGACATACAACACAACAACAGAGAACATAACAATTCTTTTCAGTGCTATTCCGGCGCCGGTTGCAACGGCCAGTGCTCCGGCCACGGGACGTGCATCGGGGGTGCCTGCAAATGTGATGTCGGATACTGGGGAGATTTGTGTCAAGTCAAGGGATGTCCTGGAACCACAGTGTCCTGCTCTGGACATGGAGTTTGCAACGCTGTTGATCAGGTACTGCGTTTCATGTAACTGCGTCTGGTGACCCAGAACCCTGTTTTCTTGGTAAGCTCGAGGTCAATTTTACTTTTTTTGATGACGTCAGTATAAACTCTAATGACGTAATAATGTCGGTTGTCAATGCGATCTCAAGAACTGCGACGGGACCTTGTTGTGAGGTCACATTAGATATTAAGAAAAGAACTATGTCAGTGTCGGAAAATTAGACCAGTAAAGCTTTTGCTTTCATCGATTATTGCCTCTCAGCTCTTCCACTGATAGGCAAAAGAAAATAATTGAAATTCAATGTTTGGCGCATAGAAGGGAGAATGAAAGACGACATCAAACATTTCCGAATGTCTCACCTTGCACTTGAGATATCCATCACAAGGAAAACACTGAAATAATACACTTTTCATTAGTTGCTCGTTGTTGTTGAATGAAGTACGAATGGAAACGTTCCAAAATGTTGTTTCGTTGTGGCTTTAAATTCTTGCATGAAAATAAATTTAACTTAGATCAAGTTCATTCATGTTTTGATGAAAAACCATGCTGAAGATTTATAAAACCGAAACTACTTGTCAAAACCAGCATCGAAATTTCAGTTCATGTTGTTAACAAGCTGTAACCATTGCGTAAAACATTTTCAAATAAATGAAACCATCTTCCACTCGGCCAAAATATTTTCTGTTTTCTGAAAATACGTTATGCAAATAACTGTCTATCTCAAGCTTCGAAAGCACTGTGCCATGCGGCTGCATTTCTAGTCTCCCTGCCACAAATCTTTCGTTTAGTCATCTTGATGAACGAGTCATGGATGGCAGGCCATAAGACTCCTGTGATCAACCAAAGAGTTATTTACAAAACGTTGACACGTGTTCTTTTTAAGCAAAAAATTATAGGCAAAGCTTGTGAGCTTTTTTTTCTGAAATGCCCCTGATTTCCAGACTTGCATCTGCAACGAAGGATACAAAGGCGCTGGTTGTTCAGAGCCAGACTGCCCTGGTGAGCCAGACTGCTACAACAACGGAGAATGTTCGGCCGAGCCTTACTTTGAAAACGTACCTGACCAGTTCGACATCGGATTGACTGCCAGAAGACTTATCACTCTGCCTCGCTGCATCAACTGTCAAAAAGGATGGATTGGAAAAGATTGCGGAACAAGATGTGTGAATGGAACAGCGGTGAGTGATGTGTCTTACTGAGTTACTGAGCGTAGTATTCATTCGTGAGCAAAATATCGATCCCCGAAAGACATTTTATCTGTTAAGGACTTTTGCGAATGTTAAATAGGTTTTACAGCAAGTGTGTTAAAGTTCTCGAGCTGCTTTGTCTCAGCTCACTCATGAGTTGCAACCAAAACGGCACATCTAAATCTGCGCACTGAGTAAAAAACTTGGTCTTGTTTCAATCTGAACTGGTCGCTTTTCCCAGCTGCTTTCATGTGCATTCAATTCATTTCTCTAAAACAGAAATTCGAACAGTATATCTTAATTAAGAACATGCAAATTCAGGGCCGTAATAATGCCGGTTCTTTGCTCATAAGTATTGAAAAGCCAAAAAGAGGGAAGGGTAATTTATTCAAGTCGAATCTTCATCCTGAAGTCGAATCGTTTATCTTTCCAGTCAAAATCGGGCTCAACTTGCATCTGCCATCCTTGCTACTCGGGAATCTCTTGCGAAATCGAGTGTTCCCGCCAAGGCTACTGCGACCGAGACTTTGAATTATGTATTTGCGATCGGAATGTCGGCGACTCTTGGGTCGGAGACAAGTGCCAGTTCCAAGGTATGTAGTGATCGCAATGCTACTGGCCCAGATAATACGTTGGAGTTTAATCGAAAACAGCTTCGAGGTAATACGAAGTTTCGCAGAATTTTAATGTAAAGATCGATGCTCACAACGCGTTAAACGCTAAAAATATTCTGCAGACTACCAGTGAGATTACCACCATACTTTTCTTCTTAGCAATTAAAAGTAAGCCTGCCTGTTCAATCCTGTTTTTCCTTCGTCGCTAATAAGTTTTTCTGCAAAAACGGAAACCTTCTATGGTTCAGTCATCGGCAGATATCTTGCCTCTTCCAGTTTCGTTTTAATTGAGTCGCACAAAAGAAACACGTGACACTCGCGAATTCAAGAACTCTTGATCTTCGGTTGCAAACCAAACACCGCGCTGCGCAAGCAAAGCAGCTGGATTTCAACTCAACGACGACTTCCTGAGCTTCTCGAGTTCGATTCGTTGCAGCCGCTAACGAAGCTAGATTCATGAAACGCTGTTCTTTTTGCCGCCCATGTTTTTCGCAACTGTTGCCACCAAATTTAATTTCCAACAAATCAATGATTTTTTCTGCTGATTACTTTTATTTCGCTTTTTTTGCCGATGTGTCGCCCACGTGTTCCGGCAGGCTTCCTCAGGCAATACTTTTAACCACATCACAAGCACTTCACCAATACCAAAGACTAATGAGCAAGGTACAGTGAGATAGAGCGCACGCCACTGAACCTGATAGGCAGGGTTCGAATCCCGGCTGGGCCATACCGAATATTTGAAAAGCGGTGTTTGCGACTTTTCCAGCCTCGTGCTCGGCGTTAATTAGTGGGTGCAAGGGCAGGCTTCGTGTGCGGCCCTACCATTGGCCTGCCCCCAATGACTGCGAATGTAGCCACTGGAACCCCGCGCAAGGAAGTGGACATGGCTCTCCCAGACCACTCGTGACCCTCCAAAGGGAGTACAAAGAGTGTATGATGAAACTCTTTACTCTTTCTAATGGCCAATACCACATAACTTTCCATAATTTGTTCGCTTTTTCTTCAACCAGGTTGCCCTGGGAAGGACGGCTCTTGCAATGGTAACGGGGCGTGTTCTGTGGTCAGTGGCGCGTGCGAATGCTACCCCGGCTGGGAGGGCGACGACTGCTCGAGGCCCGATTGTCCACAGGGATGCAACGGTCATGGACAATGCCTCGGTACAAATCCACGACGGTGCAAGTGAGTGAGCAGTACGGGTTTGCCGTGGTATGTTGAAACAGAGTGTAGTCTGGAACAATGACAAAAAACGCCTCAATTTTAATTTTATAATTTCTGTTTCTTAATTGCTGAGATGTGGTTGGACTGATTAGCATGACGATTGCTAGAAAGCGTTTCCAAGCTAAGATTGGAGACCGCAAAGCGTTGAATAAACGTGATAATAACATTGTCTGTCAGCGCAATCGTTTGTAGACACCGTACATGTAAATGCACTGAATTTACCATAAACTATAAACGTATAGTTTAAGCCACAGGGACTTGGCGTTCGTTTGGATGTAGTTTTAAAACCAATGCGCTAATGCCACTAGCTGGCGCTTAACGGATTCCAACTGACGCCAAAGAGAACTTAAAAATCAAGTAAATATACTTACAAAAAATATGAAAAATCAAGTAAACATACTTGCGTTGATCTGTGAGTGATCAGCTCAGCCAAACTCAAGCGCCACTGCGTGAAACGAGTGCAGATGTTATTTATGCCTGTGCGTTACGTCACGCACTCATTTTTTTCCGCAGGTGCGAACCTTCATGGGGAGGAGATCTTTGTGACGTACCGTGCGTGAATGGAACCAACTCTGACGGATTCGGATGCAAATGCAATCCTTGCTATTCCGGAACCGGATGTGACGCAATTTGTTCAGGTAAGATTTACTCCAAATGGATGATCTGACTGAACTTTTCAGTAAAATATTGCTGAAAATTTTCTATCGTGAAATTTGTCAATAAACAATGTTAAGCTTGCTGAAAAAACATAACCGCCATGATAAAGAAAACGTACAGTTCATATATGGAAGGAATGAGACATTTGCGCAGAGCAACAAAGGTTTTGGAATAAACCAGATACATTCCACATCTAAGCACGTGTTGTCTGTTTGGGGAGAGTCAGGTTTGCCGAGGAGGCGCAGTACTTTAAAAAATCTCAATTTTCAGGTTTTGGAGCATGCGTCGCCGTCAGCGGTGCGGCCCCGTACTGCCGGTGTTACTTCGAACTTGGCTACAAAGGCCCGGTTTGTGCTGTTCGAGGATGTCCGGGTTGGCCTCTGGATTGTTCCGGACACGGAAGTTGTAACTTGGCTGCAAAGATTTGCGAGTGCAATCCCGGCTGGAAGGGCGTTGCTTGCCACATACCCGACTGTCCAGGTGATGTCACTACAAAGATTTGTGTTTTTTTGCTAAACTTTATAGGATATCTTAAACCTGTGCTTGCCAACTTTTCTTGTGAAGGTACACCCTATTTTGATTTTAGAAAAATATGTACTCCCAAGACATGCATAAAATTTAATTCGTATCAACATCCTTGATCAAAATTTTTTCAAATTGACGTTTAGGTTCGAGTCTACGATTTAATATCTGCAATACATGAGGTTCTGTAATGCACCATGAAAATGAACACAAATCATTTAATGCGATGGTTGCTGCAGAATTTCGTCAAGCACTTGTGAAAAAACGAAGATTTGACACTACGTCCCTCTCGTAGATATATTAATACAGTTCACTGATTTTCTCTCTTTAAATTAAATTTAAACACGGAGAGAAAACCCTGAACAAGAATCGAAATCGTATTTTAACTGAGATTTCGGTAAAATCGGAAATGTTGAGAAGTGATGACGTAAAATCAGAATATTTTGTAAAGTCCAAGATAGGCGACTTCTCAAACATCACTTCTATCCTGACAGCAGTTAACTGCCTGTTACATTGGGCAGCTTATTTGTTGTTACCAAACAACAGCCGGGAAAAGTCAGGATTTTTTCATTTATTTACGCGATAGTCAACCAAGAGCAAAGAAGATTTTATTTGAAACAATGTAATTGAGTTTGAAGACCACGCACCTGGTATACCTCTGTACATCCCATCAAGATGGCAGACTCCTGGATAGTTCTGATATGCCCATTGGACAAGCACTGCCTCAAGCAAGGCTTATACTGTTGCGATCGGAAAGCCCGAGCGGCAAGTGCGCAAAGCTTCGCACTGTGGCAGCAAGCAACAATAGAGGTCACCCGACGAGATCACTCTGTTATTGCTTGTTCGCGCCACATATATATGGTGTTTTTCTTCGCGCACATTCCGTTCGTGGTGAACCGCGCATTTTAGCGCAGTGCCAGCGGAGAGGTTGCAACAATACAATGCTAACATGTTGCGTTTATAGTTGGATGTACTTCTCTTTAACGACGCACCGTTGAATTTTCTCCAGGTTCGCCAGACTGCTTGAATCGAGGTATATGCAGGCCTCCCCGGTCGTTGGGTAACAACTCTTTGTCAACAACCGTTGAAAACCACTATCAGTTCAGTTCACCGTACTGCTCATGTGGCCACCCGTACATGGGCGACGACTGCGAGCTGCGATGCGTGAACGGCGTCCCACGCCGCACGTTTAACGGGACGTGGTGGTGCGAATGCGACCCCTGCTATGCTGGGGATGCCTGCGACAGACTGTGCAATCTGCAGGTATAATGTCTGCAGGATTTACTTCACAACAGATACTCTTGTGTTGCTCAAACATGATGCCAGCACTCCACTCATGTGTATAGTATTAGGCACCACGTTGACGGTAAATATTCGCTTCTGTACGGTTTCTTGCTTTCAGCAGTTGCCTCAGTTCTTTTGATGGCACCTCACTGACGCCATTCAAGACTCCAAACATGATCCAGGCAGCTTCGCTCAAAAAACTGACATCTGTCTTTTAAGTTATCTGCAACATGTAACTGATTACAGAAATTATGCAGCCACAGAGTTTACCTCAACATGGTTGAGTGCAGTGAAACGACTAAAACTGCACTCCTAGATGTCCCAAAGAAGAAAAAACAGTAGTTTTCTTGTACGGTGGTGCTTGAGAAGGCATGCTTGTGGTTGCTAGCCTTTCCCCAGCAATTCCACTATTTCCTTATTGGAAATTCACTGTTTTCTGCGCTTCGTACATAAGATAGCACACCAGCCAAGCGACGAAAAGTATTTTTCATGGTCGGGAAATTTTTCCTTTACCGTGATTCAAATTTCGATTAAACTAAACTTTAATTTTGAGCTGTGTTGACCAATCTTTAGACTTTTCATAAATATTCACCACCACTCTCATCTATAAACCCACGGCTTTCAGCATCTCTTACAGAAAATGTTAAACAATCCTTGTTTGAAAACCCACACCTCCCAATCAAAATTCGGGACCGCTTAAAGAAAAACCCTACAATTAACATAAACTAGGCTTTTGTAAAAGCAACCTGTGACGGTGAGGATTTGCAGATACAAATCCTTAAATATTTATCAAGCAATATCAATCATGAACAAAGGTGTTTACATATGAACTGTGTTCTATCCTGGTTGCATTGTTATCTTACAATGTCTGCCTTTACAAAGGCATCCGTAATTGGGAATGCAAAAAGAACAATTTCTAGGCAGTAGATCTAGGCAATCAGACTGACCATTAACTAATTCAATCTTTGAATTAAATATGTAGCTTAGTTTTTCATAGGAAAAGCATGAGGTCGTTGAATTAAATTCCGAAATGTTTTTTGCTCATGCAAAAACAACATCAAAAAGTAGTAAGCGCTTTTCGTTTCAAGAAAACTCCAAGATTTTTGTTAAGAAGCGGAATGTCTTGAAATTTCTTCATTTCACGTAATTTAATATCGTTGTTTAATCGATCGCGTGTTGTTATAAACACATTTTGAACTCGAATTTCACTCTTCTTCAGGGCGACTGCACCGACGCCGGTGTGTGCGATTGCGGGTTCAACGGATGGAGGGGCGACCGGTGTGACGTACCGGGATGTCCAGGTCACAAGGTCGACTGCAGTCGCCATGGAGACTGCAACGCGGCTTCGGGAACTTGTGTTTGCAACGAAGGCTGGTCCGGCGTCGGTTGCCACGTACCCGATTGCCCTGGCAACCCGGACTGCAACGGGCATGGCTCCTGCGTGGAAGCACCACTGCCACCCGGCGACGACGGCGTTTCTGTTTTGGAAACACTGCCGGTGTGCCAGTGTTTCGAGGGCTGCTACGGAGTGGCTTGCGAGTTCCAGTGCAAGCATGGCGTTGTTGACCAGGAGGCTCAAAATTGCACTTGCAATTCCTGTTACAACGGTCTTGCCTGTGACGTTTTGTGCTCTGGCGTGGGTACTTGCTCAAGTGAAGGAACATGTGTCTGTGGATTTGAAGGTGGCAGGGGAGAATATTGCGACAAACCTGGATGTCCAGGTATATTGTGGAAGCACAAATAAATAGCTTAGGTGTCTCCTATCCACACCCACTACTATTCGACTAGGAATAGGTGATTTATGACACAAGGCTGTCTTGTACTATAAGAAAGTGCATGTGCATGTATGTATGCACTGTGACAACAGAGCACTGAAAAGCTTGTGAACATTGAGTCAGTGGGTTTGGCGGCACGATCTGGCTCTTTTGCTGGTTGAATTTTTGTCACTTAGATTGAGATTATGTTTAAGCCAAACATATTTTTGACATGTTGAGATTTTGCTGTAAGTTCTATTTTTTTCGCCTCTGTCATTACTCGCACTCTGCATTCCTGCGTCGATTTCAGGCGAAAATGAACTTGATTGTTCCGGACACGGCATCTGCATTTCATCGACTGGACAATGCATCTGCTCACCCGGGTGGACAGGAAGAGGTTGTCACAGACCATCGTGCCCTGGCGGCTGCAACAGCCGAGGGGAGTGTTTCCCCAGTGACCCAAGATCTACTGAATACCAAAGCGGTACTGTTTGTTAAGCTATGTTGGTTGACATGTTAATGATCCTTGAACTTCCCTAAAAGTTTCTTTGCGAAACTTCTCGGGAAATGAAGTGTATCAGTCTGATTATAGATATTCTTAGAGTTAGTTGGTGCTTGCGTTTGCTGTTGTTGTTAGTTCTGGTTCCTCCAATGCACCTGGTCTTGTTGGTTTTTAGGATATTAGCAAATAAATACAAATTAAAAACTAGGTAAAACTACTTTCTTGGTGTTGCTTGTGAAATATGTAGCAATTTGGCCACGCTATGAATATCTTACGTCAACATTTTGTAACTCAATTCGCGTCCTTGTGACTGTATGAGGAGTATAAAACCACGCACTCCAAATTTGTACTTTTCATGCGATTCGCACTGCAGCAATAGTACCTGTGTAGGCAAAAACTACATATGTACTGGTTTACTCAACGCCAAACTCCTTTTTTATCAGGTGTTGTCCCATACTGCCGGAGCTGCAGCGTTGGTTGGATGGGCAGTGCATGCCAAACGCCCTGCGGGCCAGACCATGGCCGTCAGGTTCCGATGGACAGCGGCGTCTGTCAGTGCGACCCAT